>ERZ772967.1651-NODE-1651-length-15119-cov-2.649495_pt1 | contig 15119 bp, 19 predicted proteins | sample MGYA00511677_ERZ772967 | MGnify/ENA primary metagenome ERZ772967 (study PRJEB29015, sample SAMEA2737931) | human oral metagenome | biome: human oral; feature: human-associated habitat; material: dental | place: China | collected 2146 ...
GGGGCATAAAGTAGACTTTGTTAAACTTGAAAACTGGCTATCCAAACTACATATCGAAACCTTGGCGCAGTTTCAAGGCAGCATTCTTATTCAACTTTTAGGGTTCGAAGCAAATGAAGTACCCTTCACGAAGCGCACTATGTCCGATGCGAAGAAAGTTACGCTCAAGTCGGTAGAACGTACTGAGAAAGACACAAGCGACAAATGGGACTTCAAACAAAATAAATCGCTGTGGATACATGCCAATTCCAGCGCGATAAAACAGAGCATGAGGCGCAGCTTACACTATGTTTTTTATGCACCGATAGAGACAATTAGCAATTTGACCTATAAATTTGCTAAAAATCTTTCGGAATTGGAAGAATAATGCCATTATAATACAGCAACTCTAACTACTTTTTGTAACTTTGCATCTATGAAGAAATTACTTATCGTTTTGGCATGCGCATTATGTCCGTTTGGGGCTAATGCCCAAGAAGGATACTACATACAATGCGAAGACACTTGCAACCACATACACGGCATAGACATCAGTCACTATCAAGGGCAAGTGTTTTGGGAAGTCATCGGCGAAAACTCGAAGATGGCATACGTGTACATCAAAGCCTCCGAAGGTGGCGACCGCATCGACGAGAAGTTTGAGCACAACATCCAACTAGCACATCAATATGGGCTGAAGGTGGGCGCCTACCATTTCTTTCGGCCGCGCACCGATTTAAACAAGCAGTTGGTGAACTTCATGGCGCAATGCCGCCCTAAGGAGCAAGACCTTGTGCCGATGATTGACATCGAAACAAAGGGCGGACTGTCAACCGAGGAGTTTTGCGACTCACTGCTGAAGTTCATTAAGCTCGTGGAGACGGCCTACCGACAAAAGCCATTGCTCTACACGTTTACGAATTTCTACAGCCAAAACCTCATCGGGAAAATCGACGGCTACCCGCTCATGGTGGCACAATATACACAGCGCGAACCAGTGCTGGCCGATGGACGCGACTTCACCATGTGGCAATACACGGGTAAAGGACGCATCAACGGCATCAACGGCTATGTGGACAAGAGCCGATTTATGCGCAATCATGGACTGCGCGAAATTAAATTCCGACATTAACGCTTAAAACATAAAAAGAATATGGCAATCATCAAATGCCCCGAATGTGGAAGGCCGGTCAGCGACAAGGCCCCATTTTGCCCCAACTGCGGCGTGGAAATAGCAGGAAAAGTAGCAACCGCACAGCAACAACCCACAACGTCTCAACCGCAACCCGCACCTGAGACGGCGACAACACCTCCCGACACGCCCAAAGAAAAGAAGAACGGCGCGCGCAACATCATCATCGTTTGTCTGGTGCTCATCGCTGTGGCCGTTGGCGTCATCACCTATTTTTATCGCGATGCACAAAGTGCGAAAGAACAAGAGGCCTACGAATATGCCATGACGGCCAACGATCCGGCCATCTTGCAGGCTTATCTCGACAAATATACCGATGCGCCCGAGGCTCACGTCGACAGCATTCAGGCTCATTTGCAACTGCTCATGCAAGGCGATAAAGACTGGACCAACGCCATGGTAAGCAACTCGAAGACGGCATTCGAAGCCTACCTACAAGCGCATCCCAACTCGCCCCACAAAGCCGAAGCCGAACATCTCATCGATTCTATCGACTGGTCGGCGGCACAACGTGCCAATTCGGTGGATGCGTTCAACAGCTATTTGGAAGACCATCCCAACGGCGAGCACGTAGACGAGGCCCAAAATGGCATCCGAAGCGTCAATGCCAACACCGTGCAGCCCGATGAACGCTCCATGGTGAGCAGGGTCTTCAACAACTTCTTCCAAGCCATCAACACGCGCGATGAAGGTGCGCTGAAAGATGGATGCGAAAGCATTCTTACTTCGTTCTTGGGCAAATCAGATGCAACAAAGAGCGATGTGGTGACTTTCCTGCACAAAATATGGAAAGACGATGTGAAGAACATCACCTGGCAGAGCAATCGCGACTATGCCATCACGAAGAAAGAAGTGGGCGATGGCGAATATGAATACACCGTGAAGTTCTCGGCCTTGCAGATAAGGGAGTTCAACGATGCGTCGAAGAACGACAAAACCGTTTATAAGATTACGGCAAAAGTGAGTCCCGATGATCTCATCAGCACGTTCAACATGGCGAAAGTGGTTGAATAACCCCGCAAGCGAACGAACAAACGAAAGCGGCAAGTTTGGGTGTTGAAGCCTAAACTTGCCGCTTTTATTTTATTTATCTTTATGCGATTGTTTTAATAACTGGCTTTGCCTTGAAAGTCTATCACCATATTCAAAATATAACTCGTGGGGCTATCGGGCACGCTTACATTCGCTGCAAAATGAAAACCTTTTGGCGTAGCACCTGTATAAACAATATCACTCAAAATGCTTTGACGCAGCACACCCGCCGGAATATGCTGACTGAAATCACGCTTGCGGAAATCGCGGCTATAAAGTTTCGTCGCCCCCCTAAACAAACTCACATGCACAATATTGTCATAATAAATGTTGTCTACCTCAACCCCATCATCATTATACGTGGGTTTCGCCACCTTGTACGAGGTTGGGTTCACCTGAATATACCAATGATAACGATCGTTCCCATAAATTACGACTGAATCTCTCTTAATAAGTTTGCCCTGGTTGAGCGCCTGCGGCCGAGATGTCTCGAAATAGTTCAAATAAGACTTGTCTGCTGTCTTAACACAACGCACCACATCACCATTTTGGTTCTTAAACACAAAAAGATGGGGCGCCTGCTTCACAATGATGTATTTAGCGAGGTTGGCACTGTGCAGCATCAACGTATCATGAACAATTTGGAAATAAACAGGCTGCGATGTGCTATCGGGATAGAAAATCGTGTCGCCGACAACCCTAAAAGCAGGCTCATCCTCATCGTCGTTAAGCCAAACACCTTGCAACATTTTCTTGGCTGCAATGTCTTCTGTTACGCGATTATTCTCAGGAGAACGATTACTGGGCTTACAAGCAAACAGAATACCCAAAAGCACCCCACTCCATGCGAACTTAAAAAGAATATGTTGCATCGATTAAAACAATTCGGCCGCTTTAAAAGTACTGGCTTTTAAATCCTTCTCTGACGTCTGAATATCTTCTGCCGCAATGGGCCACTCAATATTCAAATCTTTATCATTCCACAAAATACTGGCTTCTTGCTGAGGCGCATAACCGTTGTCTACTTTATAAGTAAAAACCGCCTCATCGCTCAACACCAAGAAACCATGTGCGAAACCACGTGGAATGAAAAACTGCCGTTTGTTCTCATCCGAAAGTTCAACCATAACATACTGTCCAAAGGTTGCACTGTCACGACGCAAGTCCACAGCCACATCGACAACACGACCTTTCAGCACGCGCACTAATTTAGCTTGCGCATAATCACCCTTCTGATAATGCAATCCACGCAAAACACCATAAGATGACTTCGATTCGTTATCCTGCACAAAATGTACATCACCCACATGCTGTTTAAAATCGTCTTCCTTCCAAACCTCGTAGAAATAACCACGGGCATCATTAAAAATGCGTGGTTCAAGGATGTAAACACCAGCTAATTTGGTCTCTTTATATTCCATTTTATATGTATTTAGTCTGTAATTTTTCACAAAGGTACTATAATTATAAGTGTTCGCAAAACAAAAAAACACAAATAAATTTATCCGTATAATTTTTCTCTGAAACAGAACTTTCTTCAAAGAAAAATATTAATTTTGCAAACGTGATAGAACTGGAAAGACATATAGAGATATTATTGCTTACAAATGATTGCGTCATTATTCCGGACTTTGGGGGATTTATGGCGCACCACATGTCGGCGCACTATGACGAGAGAGACCACTCTTTTCTCCCGCCAACACGCTCTATTGGCTTTAATCCCCAACTAAAAATCAACGATTCGTTATTGGCACAATCCTATGTCGAGGGTTATGATATTAGCTATCCGGAGGCCATAAGACGAATTGAATTGGAAACAGAAGAACTGAAACAAATCCTAAATCAGCAAGGAAATTACGTGCTCAATGATTTAGGAACACTTCGCTTAAACGGTGAAAACAATTATGTTTTCGAGCCTTGCGAGGCAGGTTTACTCACTCCAGAGCTCTATGGTTTAGGCCGATTTGAACTTCCGAAACTAAATGAGATTACAGACATTGAGGCCGAACAAAATGCAGAAAGAGACCTTGAACAGCCATTCGCACAACGCAATAGTAAGTTAATCCCCTTATTTGAAGAAGAAGAACAAGAGGAGAAATCCTATATCATAAAGCGTAGTGTCGTGCGAAATATCGCTGTAGCATGCATCGCTCTCCTAATATGTATGTTGATTCCGATACCATTAGGGAATAGCGGAATAAGAAACATTGCTGGCAACAATATTGATACGAACTTGTTGATGCACATTGCACCGCACGATATGGTGAAGAAATATGCCGCTTCAAACATACAAAAGCAGCCCTCTCATCGTACAGATTTGCTAGAAAAAGCTATCTCACAAAATAAGAATGAAGTAGCTTTAACAAAGCAAGAAGATTATTATGGAATCGTGCTCGCAAGCAGGGTAACACATAAAAATGCTATCGCCTATACGCATTTTTTACACCAAAAAGGCTTTACAGACGCACAGGTTATGAAAACCAAAAGGAATGTAAAGGTCGTTTTTGGGCAATACCCTTCAGAAATCACTGCACGCCAGGCAATGAATCGTCTACGAAAATATCCAGAATTCAAAGAAAGCTGGATAGCACATTTCCAATAAACTTTTTCCATTGAAATGAAACGTGTTAGATGTCCTAAATGTGACAATTATATCACATTTGATGAAACAAAATATCGTGATGGGCAATCGCTTGTCTTTCAATGTAGCAACTGTGGCAAAGAGTTTGGCGTTCGCATAGGTGTTTCAAAATTGCGCAATCTACAAAAGCAAGAAGTGCATGATGAATTTGCGAATGAAACCGGATGTGGTGCAATCGTTGTCATTGAAAATGTCTTTCATTATAAACAAGTTATTCCATTGCAAATGGGTGACAATACGATTGGCCGCTATATGAAAGGTAGCAAAATCAATTGTCCCATTGAAACCAACGACCCCAGCATCGACATGACCCATTGCACCATCAATGTTGCTAAAGATAAAAAAGGAAAGCTCGTTTATACACTAAAAGATGGTCCAAGCTATACAGGAACCTTTGTAAATAACGAGATTTTAGGAGACAAGGAGCGTCGAAGAATTGAAGATGGAACCCTTTTTACAATTGGTGCAACCAGTATTATTCTTCGAGCAGGAGACAATTCTAAATAAATCTATTAACCCCTAAAGTTGAATCAGCTGTTTGGTTATATCCTCATTCCAGCTATTTCAGCCACTATTATTTCCCATATTGCTTCATGAGGCTATAGGCTTCATAGCACCCTTCCTCACCAGCTTTACTCAAATCAGCAAGTCCTTTGGCCTTCTGGTTAGATAAAATGTATGATAATCCTCGATTATAATAGGCTTCAGCCATCTTATTATGCGTGGAAAGCACTTGCGTATAAAGACTTATCGCCTGCCGATAATCTCCCAATTCAGCATAAATGTTAGCCAAGTTGTATAGGATATAGGAGGAGTCCTTACACCATTTTTGAGCCATTTGCAATTGATTAATAGCCGCTTTCCTCAACAAATTTTGATCACTGACAGCAGTAGACTTCAATCTAAGTTGTTTCATTGTACACACAGCTTGTTGCCAATATGCTAACCCCATGGTAGAGTCGGCCACCAAACACGAATCTAAATCACGATGTGCCGCAACATAATCATAGGTATCCATGTAAGCAACAGCACGCTGTAACAGCAATATGCTTGCTTCCTTAGCCGAAGGATGGCGATTCAGTTGCTGTGTCAACTTAGCCTGAATGGCAAAGATCAATGAAGACTTCTCTACCGAACTACTATCCCGTTTGTAAGAAATATAAAGTGGATTCTGCAATGAATGATGCTGATTAAAAACTTCCACATCCCTATTTTCTAATGATAATTCCGTAAGACCATTACGATATTTATAATAAGACAAGGCAAACATAGGCATCAATTCCGTGCTTCCTTTCATATTTTGCACAAAGCCTCTTGTCTTGCTTGAATATTCAGTTGTCGACACTTCATCTGGCAGTTCTATCCATTGGTCATATTTCTCAATGTCAAAATCATTCAACTGACGCACACGACGCAACTTTGCTTTGCTCCAACGTTGCTGCACCCCATTCTGCTTATCCAATTGCGCTTTGAGCAAATGGAATTCGTCCATCTCAGCTTTTGCTATCATACCAATTCGCCGATAGCAACGTGCTCGGCTCTGTAATCCTATCCAAAAATTAGGAAATTGCTTTAAAACGGCTGTATAATCAGCTATTGCAGCCTTATACTCCCCTACTCTATCCAACAAAAGAGCACGATTATAACACGCTTGGAGATTTTGTGGTTCATGACGAAGAACGAAGGTAAAATCTTGAATGGCACGATTATCATCGCCCACAGTAATGCGCAATAAGCCACGGTTGTAATGGGCTAAAAAGCTATTGGGGTCCATATCGATGGCCTTGTCGAAATCTTCCATTGCTAAACGCAACTGATTAAGATTGACACGACACATGGCACGATAAGTATAATTGTTGACAACTTTAGGAAGATAGTGTATGGCCTGCGAAAAAGCTTCATTACCTCGCGCCCATGCACTCCGCTGTAAATAAATCCTACCCAATACAGACCATGAGCTACCATCATAAGGATTGCGTTTCAATGTGCGCTCCAACCACAACTTTGCACTATCTACCTTGTTCTCTTTGAGATAGGTTTCGGCCATCAGCGAATAGCTATTGGGCAAGTCTGGCCAGCGCTTTATGATACCATTCAAGTCTAATCGCGACTGCTTGATTTCACCGTTATAGAACTTTGCCAAGGCACGATTAAACCAATATTCACGCTCATCAGGTTGCAAGCTGATCGCCTTGGTATAATCTTCGACTGCTGACTCATACTGCTTTAAATTCAGAGAATTGGCTGCACGTGCACGAAATAGCTCATGAACATAAGGATTGAGTTGTATGGCATGATTATAATCATCTGCTGCCCCCTGATAATCACCCAAACTTTGTTTCGCAACACCTCTATAAAACCATGCACGATAAAGGTTAGGGCGATTAGAGATAATGTTGTTACAATATTGGATAGCAACAACATAATCTTGATAACCTAAAGCCGTTTCACAAGCTTCCAATAAACGCTCAATGTTGTATTGAGCACGAATATTAGCAATAAAGGTTACAAGTAGACAGCAAGTGAGCAGAATTTTTCGCAAATGAATATCCCTTATTTTTTCGCTACCTTTGTGCGATAGTTACAACGAAATTTACCTTTCAGCATCGCTTTTAATTTGCCTGCAATCATTTGTTTTCGCAATACGGGCAAATGATCGATGAACATCTTCCCCTCTAAATGATCAAACTCATGTTGCATCACACGAGCAAGGAAACCTTCAACCCATTCTTCATGCACCTGGAAATCTTCATCTTGATAGCGCACTTTGATACGAGTATAACGCTCAACACGTTCTGTTAAACCCGGCAAAGACAAACATCCCTCATCCATGATCTCGGTAGGTGCCGTTTCATCAAACGCTAAAATATGTGCATTGATAAAAACTTTTCGCAAGCCCGCATACTCCGGATAATCGTCTTTCATCACATCTAAGTCCATTACGACAACGCGAATATCACGACCTATCTGAGGTGCAGCTAAGCCTATGCCGTTACTTTCAGCTAAAGTATCAAACATATCTGCGATGAGCTTCTTTAAATCCGGATAATTCTCATCAATATCCTGTGCCACTTTGCGCAACACAGGTTGTCCATATATATATATAGGTAATACCATCCTTTTATTTCTTATTCTCTTTGTGGCAAGAAAAACACATGCTTTTGTGCCATAATATGTATGACTTTACGGGCAAAAACATACGCTTTTAATAGCCAATAACAATGCTTTTTGCTAAACCTATAGATGCAACCTCAACAATGTGCCTGAGAGAATTGCTTATATTGCAAATAATCTTGTAAAAGAATTGTTGCAGAAATCTCATCCACTAACCCCTTGTTTTCACGGCGGACTTTCTTTCGTACGCCACTTTCTATAATTGCTCTATGCGCTAATACCGAAGTATAACGCTCATCATAATAAACAATGGGGATGGTCGGTTGCAACTTTTGCCACCGTTTTACAAACTGTTCTACCCGTTGAAGGTTCTCACTCGGTGCGCCATTGGGTTGTGTCGGACGCCCGATAACAATCTCTTCGACTGTTTCTTTTACTATATACTGCAAAAGAAACGTCACCAAATCTGCTGTTGCAATAGTGACTAACCCATTTGCAATAATTTGCAATGGATCAGTCACTGCTATACCTGTACGCTTCTTACCGTAATCAATGGAAAGGATGCGTGCCATTCTTATTGTTCAGACTTCTGTTGGATAGCTTCTCACTTACTTTTTATAAAGTAACCATGCATCAGCATACTTTGCACGCAAAGTATTGCGACTATTCACAGCATCAGCTTTGCTATCGTAAGAAGCGGCAACAACCCGATAGAGATTTCGTTCCTGATTAAAAACGATAGAGGGGTTATAGCCTTCATTACGCAATGTGTTTTGTACTCCCTCGGCATTTGCCTTCAACGAGAATGAACCCACAACTACACCGAAGTTTTTAACTACAGGGCCAGAAACCACACTATAATTTTCCTGACGAACAACAGCATTATCAACATTGTCCACAACGGTTGTCTCTGTAGAACTCTTTTGTTCTAAAGGCGTTACCACTGGAGCTGTTGTCTGAGGCTCTTCTGATTGCTGCGCAGCCTCTTGCGCCTTTGCTTTCTCATAAGCCTTCTTATATGCACTTTCACTGGAACCACAACTCGTAAATGCAGCTAATGCGCATACGCTTAAACAGAATACAAGAGTTTTTTTCATAATCTCTTATTTGTTAAATAATTCAACTTATAATCTCTAATTATACTGTGCGAAAGTACAAAATATCTCACGAAAAAATTACGGACACGCGCATAAAGTTTGTTAAATAAGATATTTACGCCATATTTAACAAAAAATGAGCGGTAGGAACTTGAAGATATTAGAAATATATTGTATATTTGCTTCAGATTTTCGATGCTGGTTTGAAATAGCATCTGGAAGTTTATTGTTGAACATACATAAAAAATTAGCTTATGAAGACTTTAGGTTACATTTGTGCTTTCTTAGGTGGAGCAATTGCTGGTGCAACATTAGGTTTGTTAGTAGCCCCCGAAAAGGGAACCGACACACGTGAACGCATCGCTGAAACATTAGACGATTTTTGTAAAAAGCATAACCTCAAACTATCAAGAAAAGAGGTTAATGACCTTGTTGCCGACATCAAAGATGCTTCGGCCGATACTATAGTTGACTAAATTCTATGTTCTCAAACGACAGAAATATAGAAACGATAGGACAACTTATTGAATCGCTGAAACACTACATCGGGCTGCAACAACAATTTTTAAAGCTCGATGTAGTGGATAAGATTGTCCAACTGATTACTGCAATAACAATTGGAGCCATCATTGCCGTGTTGTTAATGTTGGCCTGCATTTATGTAAGTTTTGCTGCAGCCTATGCCCTATCGCCTATTGTTGGAAATGTTTTAGCTTTCAGTATCGTTGGTGGAGGTTATCTTCTACTGCTCCTTATTTGCTTTATCTTCCGCCATCAGTGGATTGAGAAACCTTTAGTTAGATTTCTCGCAAATTTACTTTTAAACAAAAAGGTATGAAAACGGTACAAAAATATAATTCATTAGAGGATATTCGTTTGCAAAAAGAAATGTTGCAAACTGATTTGCATCAGAATGAACAACAGATAGCTTTGCTTTGGAAAGAGTTGCTCAAACCTGCAGAAGCTTTTCAAAAGAATGCTTCAACCTCTAAACGCCTTATCGGCCTTTTTAACGTAGGAGCAAACATTCTTGATGGAGCTATCTTAGGTTGGAAACTGTATAAAAAGTTTAGATAATAATCTCTTCACCATCATATCCAAAATGCACATGCGGCGGCAAATGCTGTTGTGCATTGCAATGTAGCCCCGCATCGTGTGTCAAATGGGTGATATAGACTTCCTTTATATCGGGGAAGCGCTTTGAAAAGGCAATCGCATCACCTATGAGCTGGTGACTATGATGAGAGCGTTTCCAGCGTAGCCCATTAATAATCAGTAATTCGATACCTTCCAATAAAGGATATTCTGTTTCATGCATTGATTTCATATCGGTGATATAAGCCATGCGATTTATGCGAAATCCTAAAATCGGTAAATCACCATGCATCACTTGAATGGGCATAATTGACACCTCACCAACGCTAAAAGCTTGATGTGCGACGATGGTATGTAAATGAAGATCGGGTGCACCGGGATAGAGCATTCCTGATTTTGGAAAACAATAAGGCATCGTTTGATGCAAAGCTTCAACAACATCTTGCTGCGCAAAGACATCAACAGCGCTTACCCAACAAAAGGGACGCAGGTCATCTAAGCCCGCAACATGATCATAATGAATGTGTGTAAGTAGCACAGCATCAAGTTTTTTAAAAGGCAATCTCAACATTTGCTGACGGAAATCGGGACCACAATCAATTAAGATACGTGTCTTTCTAATTTCCACTAATGCAGAAGTACGTAGACGCTTGTCATGACTATCATTACTTCTGCACACCTCACACTGGCAACCTAAAACCGGAACCCCTTGTGAAGTCCCTGTCCCTAATAATGTTATTTTCATACAATGTTTACTTCCGGATGGATAGAGATGCCAAACTTTTTTTCCACATCATGGATAATTGCATCACTCAAGGCTATAATATCGGTTCCTTTTGCTCCACCTAAATTTACCAATACAAGTGCTTGTTTCTCATAAACACCGGCACGACCTAAATGTTTTCCTTTCCAACCACATTGTTCAATAAGCCATCCGGCAGGAATTTTATACAGTGTTTCGCCAACCTTATAAAATGGCATGGCAGGATATCGTGTAATAAGCCGATCAAAAGTATGTGCATCTACAAGCGGATTCATAAAGAAACTTCCTGCATTGCCAAGCACTTTGGGATTGGGAAGTTTCTTTTCCCGAATGGCAATAATGCTTTGACGCAACTCTTTTGCAGATGGTGTTAGAATATGATTTTCGGCCAAAGCCGCTCGGATATTACCATAATCTAAATGGGGGTGGAATGTCTTCGATAGCCGATAAGACACATGCGTAATGAGGTAATGATTTTTCCATTCATGCTTAAACTTGCTATTCCGATACGAATAACCACAATCAGAGCCTGTAATAGTTTCGACTTTACCAGTCGCGAGATTAACAGCTTCAACAGATTCAATCACATCCTTCACCTCGCAACCATAGGCACCGATATTTTGTACAGCACTTGCCCCTACCTCACCCGGTATTAAAGACAAGTTCTCTACACCATGATAGCCATGCGTAACACAGAAATCGACAACGTCATCAAAGATTTCTCCCGAACCACAACGCACAATTACATCATTATCTATAGGGGCGACATCAATTCCTTTGATTGCAGAATGAACGACAATACCGTGGAAGTCTCCTTTTAATAAAAGATTGCTCCCTGCACCAAGCAGTAACAAAGGTGCTGTGGAAGTACGTAAAAAATGAGCAATGGCCTGTGCTTCTGCTATAGATTCGTATTCTAAAAATCGATCACACGCAGCAGGAATACCAAATGTATTGTGTGCTAACAAACTATAGTTTTTCTCGTTAATCATTGAGCATGTATTACATTGAAAGCCTCATCAACTTCCATTCTTTCCCTATCTTTTTAAATGTTAACTCTGTTTCCAAACCATTTGCAATGCCACGGATGACAAAAATCTTTTGATTGCTCTCCGTATATTTCTGCCCATAGATAATATTATAAATAAGTGCATGTGGCAATTCTGGGGCAAATGAAGGCCACTGCTCTGGCAACAATGTCCCAGAAGTGTTACTAAAGTCATTATCAGGATCAGGCCCAACAAAGTGCAATGGATCATGCACACTACGTGCTTGGAAAGCGGAATCTGTCGCAAAACGCTGATAGAAATGCAGAAATGATGCATTGCTGTTTTGCCTTATAGGATGAACATTCAAAGAAGTTAGCATCCATTCTCCATGGATACGATTAAACAGATATTGTTTAACCGAGTTATTTGTTAAGTAAATTTTTTCTACTACAACATGATTAATGGTTGTATCCTTCACAACTTTCATTTGCTTGGCATTGTCAAATATCAACGTATAGAAATCTTGACGCATAAAGAAATTGTCAATCTTCCACTTATCCTTTGCTATCGTTCGTACAACCTTTCCATTCTCATAAACCGGCAAAGGAAAAAGAATACGCTTACGCTGCAGCTTTCTGTTGGCTGCGAAATTGAAGAAAAAATCGTCAAACAACTCATCTGCTGCTTTTGGCATGGGCTGCTCACTAAGCAATGTCTCCAATGTATCGGCAGAAGTTGAATCAACACTTCCTGTATCAACCGCTACACTATCGTCCTTTATTGGCTTTTTATCTGTACATGCTCCTGTTGAAAATAAGATAGACAACAGAATTAGTAATCCCGAACCATAGAGTAATCCTTTTCTCATAACAATATTTATTGCTTTCTTTTGCTATATTTTCGTGCAAAAATACAACATTATTCCGACTACAACAATAAAGCGATTAAAAAAAAGAAATCGTTGGAATTTTACAAACTAACATTCGCAAGTATCAAGTAAAATACGTAACTTTGCATCAATAGTTTTTAGAACAACAACGATATATAACAATATGCTTTTAGAAAAAATAGCATCACTCCTTGAGGAGGTGAATCAATTAAAGGCTAAGAATGCCGAAGATGTGGAACAACTGAGACTGAAATATCTTAGTAAAAAGGGTGAGATTAATGGCCTTATGGCAGATTTTAGAAACGTAGCTGGCGATGAGAAAAAGACTATAGGCATGAAAATCAATGCGCTTAAGCAGTTGGCTACTGAAAAAATCAATGCATTAAAAGAGGCTGTTGCCAGCACTGACTCGCAAGAAGACACACTTGACCTCACACGCACCCCTGCTCCTATAGCTTTAGGAACGCGGCATCCTCTCACTATTGTGCAAAATGAAATCATTGCTATTTTTCAACGTATGGGATTTGTTATGGCAGATGGGCCAGAGATTGATGATGATAAACATGTGTTTACCATGCTTAACTTCGCTCCTGACCATCCTGCGCGAGACATGCAAGATACGTTTTTTATCGAACAAAGTGATCCTAACGATGTAACGAAGAATATCTTGCTGCGCTCCCATACATCGGGCGATCAGTCTCACTACATGGAGACTCATCAACCGCCTTTCCGTATACTCTGTCCCGGCCGCGTTTATCGTAACGAAGCTATCAGTGCACGTGCACACTGTTTCTTTCACCAAGTTGAGGGGCTTTATGTTGACAAAAATGTGAGTTTTGCCGATTTAAAGCAAGTTTTACTTACTTTCGCACGCGAAATGTTTGGTACAAATACTAAGATTCGCTTGCGCCCAAGCTATTTCCCTTTCACTGAACCCAGTGCTGAAATGGATATTACTTGCAACATTTGCGGTGGCACTGGATGTGGATTTTGTAAACACACAGGATGGGTTGAGATATTAGGATGCGGCATGGTTGATCCCAATGTGTTAGAGGCATGTGGCATTGATAGTTCTATTTATAGTGGTTATGCTTTCGGTATGGGTGTAGAGCGCATAACAAATTTGAAATATCGTGTAAATGACTTGCGTCTGTTCTCAGAAAATGATGTGCGTTTCTTAAAACAATTCACTTCTGCTCGATAGTCTCTATCATTCATATAACAAATTCGTCAGCAGAAGAATTGCCGACGAATTTGTTATTTTCCTTTTATAAAAATGCCAAATCGGGTCTCTGATAGTAATAAAATCCTATTACTTACAACAGATAACTGCAAGAAAAAGCCTCAACAATAAATTATTTTTTAAATTATTTTATCAAACCCTTGTATAAAATAATACTTATTAGTATTTTTGCAAAAGAATTGAAACGCATTTTTATTGTTGAAAGCTATAAAATACATATTATTTGCTTTGATTTTACTCTGCACGGCTTGCAACTGGGTGTTAAAGAGTAATTCCACAGAAAAAAAGCACATAGAAGTCGTTCGTTATGACCGATTAGAGAGCCGCTATCTTACAACGGGAGACTTTTCGGCCTTGCAGGAAATGAATACAGAATACGCTATTGAGACAAAAACACTCATAGAAAATGTTTTAAATTTAGGTGCAGTCTATGAACCTGACATCAATAGCACCCTGCTCAACTATTATCAAGACACCACGCTGCAAAAACTTATAGCTGACGTAGAGGAGCAATATAGTGATATGGATGATGTTAATCAAGATCTCACAAAAGCATTTACAAAAGCTAAAAAGGAGATTAAGGACATTACTATTCCTACCATCTACACCCAAATCGGAGCTTTTGATCAAAGTATTATTGTGGGCGAACAGACAATTGGAATATCATTAGATAAATATCTTGGAGCAGATTATCCACTTTATCAGAAATATTATCATGCAAATCAGCGGACGACAATGACACGGGAATATATCACTCCAGATTGTTTGTTTTTCTATCTCATGAGTCTTTACCCCATGAAAAATGCAGAAAACAGCAGCCAACAAGCCAAAGATATGCACACAGCACGCCTTATGTATATTACGAATCAACTCGTCGGACGTGAAGCTTTCAACACAAATGGTGTGAAAACAGTAGAAAAATATATGAAGCGCCACGATAAGCTTACGCTGAATGCGTTGCTCATACAATAGACAGCGATGCCTTTGCTCCTCATTTTTCGTGATGAAGGAACTACTTATATACCCCTAATGAATTACGCCATACACCATAATATATAAGGAAAAGGAAAGCGATACAGATTATA
>ERZ772967.1654-NODE-1654-length-15092-cov-13.203964_pt1 | contig 15092 bp, 14 predicted proteins | sample MGYA00511677_ERZ772967 | MGnify/ENA primary metagenome ERZ772967 (study PRJEB29015, sample SAMEA2737931) | human oral metagenome | biome: human oral; feature: human-associated habitat; material: dental | place: China | collected 2146 ...
CCAACTCCTTAAGAAAATGACGCCCAAACAACAAAGAACCCATAACAACTCCTAAGCTCGAATACGTGGTGGGGCAGTTCTGTGATGATATACGCGATCACCCGTGGTCGCCTGCAGCTAAAGGCGACCAACAGGGTGCGCGGCTGCGCGGCCCCCTGATGATGCGGGGCGCGAGGTCAGCGGGACCGCGGTGTACATACGGTGTACATACGGTGTACCTGGGGGCCGGCGCGCCCCCTGTATGCGGGGGCGCGCGCTCGTGCAGGGTTTTTCAGTGGTCTTCAGGGGTCTTCAGGGATTTCCTGCCCCCTGCCTCAGGTCCCAGCACGAGTTAGTACTCGTCAGTACGAGACCGCATCGCGGTCGATGGGGCACGTCATGCAGTGACCGCCCCCGCGTCCGCGCCCGAGCTCGGCGGCGGGGATCTCGAGGACCTCAATGCCCGCCTTGCGAAGAGCCGAGTTGATGCCGTAGTTCCGGTCGTAGGCGACGACGACGCCCGGCTCGAGGGCCACGACGTTGTTTCCGTCGTCCCACTGCTCGCGCGCGGCGCCCAGGCGGCCCGACGGAGACGTGACCGGGGTGAGCGTGGTGCCCAGCGCCTTGCCGACGACGTCGAGGAACGGCGCCTCCTCGTGGCGGACCTTGATGCCTCCCGGCTCCGTGCTCGATGGCTCTAGGGAGAAGGAGGTGAGCTGGGAGACCACGGGCTCGTAGACGTTGACGACGTCCTCGGAGCAGAACGTGAAAATGGTGTCGAGGTGCATGGTGGAGCGGTCGCGCGGCATGCGGGCCGCGATCACACGCTCGGCCCCGCCCTGCTCGAACAGTCCGTGGGCCAGGCGGCTGACGGCCTGGTAGGTCGAGCGCTCTCCCATGCCGACCAGGACGATGCCGTTGCCGATCGGCATGATGTCGCCGCCCTCGATGAAGGAGTGCCCCTGGTCGCCCTCGGCGGCGTCGAACCAGATGGGGAAGTCCCTGTCGGTGAAGGCCGGGTGGAACGTGTAGACCGCCTTGACCAGCATGGTCTCGCGCTTCCGGGCCGGCCAGAACATCGAGCTGAGCGACACGCCCTGGTAGAGCCAGGCGGAGGAGTCGCGGGTGAAGATCGAGTTGGGCAGGGGGGCGATGAGCATCTCCGGCTCGTCGGTGCCCACGTGGTAGGGGGCGATGCCGGTGCCGAGGACGTCCTCGGGGACCTCGTCGGAGGACAGCCCGCCGATGAGGTAGGTGCACAGCTCCTTGCTGGGCATCTCGTCCATCCAGTCGCGCAGGCCCTCGGACACGCCCACGCCCATGGTCGCCCGGGTGACGCGGCGGTCGAGGATCCAGGCGCGCTGTTCGGGGACGTCGAGGACGTCGGTCAGCAGGGAGTCGAACTCCAGCACCTTGACGCCGCGCTCGCGCATGAGGGAGACGAAGTCCGCGTGGTCCGCGCGGGCCCGATCGACGTCGAGGATGTCGTCGAAGAGGAGGTCGTGGCAGTTCGACGGGGTCAGGAAGGAGTGGGCGCGTCCGGGCGGGCAGACCATGACGGTTCGCAGCCTCCCGGCTTCGGACCAGACTCCGGTGGTTGATGTGCTCATGATGTCCTTTCGTGAATCTGTCGGTTCCCGTCCGTCATTGGGTGGGCCGCGCAGTTGACTGGGGTGCAGTTGGCTGAAGTGCAGTTGGAATTGCGGAGATCAGAGGGCTCGGAAGAAGTGTCAGGAGGATTCGAGGGTGAGGGCTCCTGTGTACAGGCCGTAGATCGCGTATACCGAAGTCGCGGAGAAGACGGCGATGACGATCCAGTCGATCGTGGTGAAGACTCGTTTTCCGGCCTCCTTCCGGGCGATGACGTAGAAGGGTGTTCCCACGAGGTAGAACAGGCCTACGAAGAGGAGATACGTCGGTCCGGCCGCGTACAGGAGCCATACGGCGTAGGCGGTTCCGAGAATGCCGATGACGATATCCGCGATCCCGGCCTTCTCGCGGTTGCGGAAGGAATTGATGAGATGGAACGCGGCTGAGAACAGGTAGGGGATGAGGATGAGTGCCGACGCCAGGAGGATGAGGCTGGTGTAGGTCGATCCAGCGAAGTGCGCCCAGATCAGCATGGTCTGGACCATGCCGGTGGTCAGCCACATCGCGCCGACCGGTGTGCCGTTCTTGTTCTCCTTGGAGAACCAGCGCGGCAGGGTGCTGTCGAGCGCCGGCACGCGCAGGATCTCCGCGCACATGAGGAACCAGGACAGCAGGGCGCCGATGAGCGAGATCGCCAGGCCGGCGGCGATGAACTTGGCCCCCAGGGGCCTACCGCCGCGGTCAGCACGCCGCTCGTCGAGGGGTCTGGCATGGCGGCGATCTCTTCGCGGGGCGCGATGCCGTAGCTCAGGAGATTGACGAGCAGGAGCAGGACGAGCACCGAGGCGAAGCCCGTGATGGTGGCGCGGCCGACGTCGTGGCGGTTGCGGGCGCGCTCGGAGAAGACGGAGGCGCCCTCCACTCCGATGAACACCCAGACCGTCACCAGCATCATGGCCTTGACCTGGGTGAGCGTGGAGCCGAGGTCGCTGTTGGCGCCCCAGAAATCGGCGGAGAAGGTGCCGATCTTGAAGGCGGTGGCCCCGATGATGATGAAGACGATCAGGGGCACGATCTTGGCGATGGTCACAACGACGTTGACGACGGCCGCCTCGCGGATGCCGCGCAGGATGAGCAGGTGGTACAGCCACAGGAGCGCCGAGGAGACGACGGTGGCCAGGAGCGTGGTGCCCTCCCCGAATCCGGGCAGGAATACGCCGATCGCCGTCATGAGGAGGACGAGGTATCCGACATTGCCCATCCAGGCGCTGAACCAGTAGCCCCAGGCCGAGGAGAAGCCCAGATAATTGCCGAACCCTTCTTTGGCGTAGCCGTAGACGCCCGCATCGATATCGGGGCGCTGCACGGCCAGGCTCTGGAAGACCTTGGCCAGCATGAGCATTCCGGCTCCGGTGATGAGCCATCCGATGATGAGCGGGCCGGGCGCTGCTGCGGCGCCCATCTGCGATGGCAGACCGAATATTCCTCCGCCGATCATTGAGCCGATAACGAGTGCGATGAGTACGGCTAAAGACACCTTCGCGGGTGGTGAAGATGCTGACTGATCCTTGACAGAAGAATCGTGAGGCGATTCCGTAGCCATGTTCCGCCCCTTTGTGGAACTACTATCTGACTCTTGAAGAGTAGGGCAGCCTTAATCGCGGCGTCCTCGGTTGGCGGGGCGTAAATTTATTAAATCTATCGTGCATAAAATTTCTCTTATGCGCGGTGCCGCTCGAGATTCCATTGCGTGAGCGGTGTTGCGCAAGGAGGTGTGTTGGCGCATGAATATGTATGCGCACCCCAAGTTAGGACTAAAGTCCCTCTGTGGGTGAGAGGATGCCGGTCAGTCGTGCGGTGAGCTCGGCAGCCGCCTCCGGGCTGGTGCAGATGACGACGACCGAGTCGTTGCCGGCGATGGTGCCGAGAGCGTCATGCGGCTTCGCGGTGTCGATCTTGCGGGCCACGTAGGCGGCTCCGCCTGCCACGGTGCGCACGATGATCCGATGGCGAACGCGCTCGAAGGACAGCCAGAGCGACGGAGCTGTGCGCCCCGGTGCGGAGGAGGTGCTCTGGAGCCGGCGTCGGAAGGTACCCATCTGGATTTCTCTATTTCTTCTTCTATGAAGTATGCGGTCGGCCAGCAGTGACGACCTATAAGTGTACTGCCTCATGCGATGGGCGGATCCCGGGCGGCGGCTCGTCTCAGCTGCGCCGTCGCGTCCCGCGGGTCGCCGGCGCCGACAACGGATCCTCGGGCCAGGCGTGCCTGGGATACCTGCCCCGCATCTCCGCGCGCACCTGCCGATAGGGTCCGGTCCAGAACGAGCGCAGGTCGTCGGTCACCGCGACCGGCCGCCCCGCCGGGGACAGCAGGTGGATCAGCACCGGTACCCGGTCGTCCGCCACTCGGGGCGTGTCCGCCCAGCCGAAGCACTCCTGCACGCGCACCGCCAGCACCGGCCGCTGGAGCGCCTCGCCCTGCTCGCCGACGTAGGACACCCGTATGCGCGAGCCCGACGGCACCTCGATCCGCTCCGGCGCAAGGTCGTCGAGCCTGGCCGCCTCCGGCCACGGCAGCAGTGCCCGCAGTGCCGCGTCGATGTCGAGGCGCCCCAGGTCGAAACGCCGTTCTCGGGCCGCGAGTGCTTCGACCGCCGGCACCAGCCACAGCCCGGCCCGGGCCAGGAGGGCGTCGTCGTCCATTGCGGGCCACGGCTCGCCCAGCTCGCGGTGGAGCAGTGCCAGGCGCGCCCGCAGCTCACCGGCCTCGTTCCACGGCAGCACATCGAGCCCCTCGGCTCTGCAGGCCTCGACGACGGCGCCGGCCACGGCGGACGGGGGCGGAGTCCCGCCCGGCGTCGCCGTCAGCGTGATCGCACCCAGGCGCCGCAGCCGCTCGGAGCGCAGCCGCCCCTGGGCCCACACGACCCGCTCCTCCTCGGTGAGCCACGGCGCGCCAACGCTCAGGGCGAGCTCGTCGTCGATCGGCGCCGCCGCCCGAACTGACGCGTCCCCGCGCCCGAGTGCGGCATCGACATCGGCCACGGCCAGCCACGGCGACGAGCTCAAGGCGGATTCCTGCGCAGTGCGCATGCCCGCGCCGCCGACGCTGGTGTAGAAGGCCGGCTCCCCTGCGGAGGGCGTCGGGCCACGGCGGCGTGCGATCCACTCGGGACGGGCGAGGGCCGCCACCAGCGCGACTGCCTCGGACAGGGGAGTGGTCGGGGTCGCGGCTGCGGGCGCAGACCCGGCCGGGGTTTGCGGTCCGTCCGTGGGCGCCGCCCCGGCTGAGGGTACCGAACCGGCTGCGCGGCGGGCCTGGTCGAGGATGCGGCCCGCCGACTCGGCCGCCCGCTCCAGGCGGCGGGCCTCCGCTCTCCAGGCGCTCGCCGATGCGCCGTCGTCGTGCACGCTGCGCGCCAGTGCGGTCAGATCGCCGCCGGGCGCACGCAGCTCCGCGCTGAGCAGTGCGGTGCCCTCGGCGGCTCGCCTGGCGCCCACGGTCCCGCGGGCCGTCAGCAGGGCGCGCGCGAGGCGGACATCGGCCGGAATCCTGGCCACGGCGCGCCCGAGCGGGGTCACGGCTGGTGCTGTCCCGTCGGCTCCCGCGTCGCCTTCCAGCAGTCCCAGGCGCTGCAGCGCGCCGCGCGCGGCCTCCATGGCCGGGGCGGGCGGCGGATCGATCCAGGACAGGCCGGCTGCGTCCGGTGCTCCCCACACGGCGAGCTCGAGGACGAGGCGAGTCAGGTCTGCGGACAGGATCTCCGGCACGGGCGCCTGCGGTGCGCGCGCCCAGTCCGCCGGCGAGCAGCAGCGGTAGACGGCGCCGGGCCCCTCGCGCCCTGCGCGCCCGGCTCGCTGGACGCCCTCCGAGCGGGAGGCGCCGACCGTCACCAGCCCGGACATGCCGCGGGCGACGTCGAGGCGTGGTTGTCGACTCAGGGCGGCGTCGATGACGATGCGAACCCCCGGCACAGTCAATGAGGATTCGGCGACGTTCGTGGCCACGACCACGCGCCGGTGACCGGGCGGCGACGGGGCCAGGGCGGCATCCTGGGCGCGAGCGTTCAGCCGCCCGTGCAGGGGCAGGACGTCGATCTCCTGCGGTAAGGACTCGAGCAGGCGGGTCGTGACGTCGTCGACCTCTCGGGCTCCGGGCAGGAAGACGAGCGCGTCGCCAGTGCACTCGGTGAGCGCCCGCTGCGCGGTGGCGGCCACATGGGCGAGGAACTCCCGCGGTATGCCGCGCGGGCCCAGGCGGGGCGTGCGCGACGGCGGGGGCGCCCACACCTCCTGAATCGGATGGAGTGAGCCGGCGACCGAGACGATGGGGGCTGCGGGGGCGGTGCTGGAGTCGGCGGTGCTGTTGCCGCCGTCGGCGTTGGCGGAGTCGGCTGCGGAGTTGGCGTCTGCGTCCGGCGAGCCTGCCCCGAGCAGGGCGGGCAGGCGGTCGAGATCAGCGGTGGCCGACATGGCGATGACAACCAGATCCTCCCGCAGGGCTCGAGCGTCCAGGAGAAGCGTCAGGAGCAGGTCGGACTCCAGGGAGCGCTCGTGCACCTCGTCCAGGACAACGGCTGCCACCCCGGGCAGATCGGGGTCGGCCTGCAGGCGGCGCAGCAGCAAGCCGGCGGTGACCACCTCGATGCGCGTATGCGGACCGGCCTGCCGTTCTCCGCGCACCGCGTAGCCGACGGTGCGGCCCAGCGGCTCGTCGAGCAGGTCTGCCAGGCGCCGTGCGGCGGCTCGGGCGGCGATGCGGCGGGGCTGGGTGACGATGACGCGCCCGCCGTCCTCGGGGGTGGTGAGGGCGTGGGCGACCAGGGGCGGGACGAGAGTGGTCTTGCCGGTGCCGGGCGGGGCGGTGATGACGATGCCGCGTTCCGGCTCATCGGCCAGCAGTTCGCGGAGCCGGGGGAGGGTCTCGCTGGCGGGCAGGTGCGGGGGAGCCGCGAGAAGCCGGGCGAGAGGATCGGGCGCGGTTGAGTCCACGGGCTCATTGTGGCCGGTGCCGGGCTCCCCGTGTCCTTCGTCCTTTGTCCTCCGGCTTCCGACGTCGTCGAGATCGGTCGTACTCCGCACCGAGATCGGTCGTAACCCGCATCGAGATCGGTCCGTCCACCGCCTCCTTGTCGAGATTGACTTTTTCGCACAAGATCGACGGTGTCACCGTCGATCTCATTCGAGAATGTCAATCTCGACGCTCCCCCGTTGATGCGGGCGCTGCGTTGCCGCTCGTCGTCGGCCCGGACCGATCTCGGCGCGGAAGCGGACCGATCTCGAGCCGGAACCGGACCGATCTCGAGCCGGAGTTCGACCGATCTCGACGCGGAACCGGACCGATCTCGGCGCCCTCACCTAGCGGTGCATCTCTGACGCTTCTCACGCTTCGGCCGTCCACGCGAACCCCGAGGTGACGCTGTTCGCGCTGTCAGGAGCGCGCCCCTATGGCGCCGATGAGTTCAGCTGCGGGCTATGTGGAGCAGTTGCCGCTGCCCGGCAAGGCTTTTCGAAACGGCCGTGCGCCACGTGGTGCCGAATGTGCTCCTGTCCGCCGCACTCGGGCGCGCGCCGGCCAAAGGTGATGCGAAAGGGGCAGTTTGACGACGTTCAGGACTATCCCGCTGTATGAAAGCCGCTGACCGTCCTGCAGTCGGACGTCATTACCTGGTATGCCTGGTATGCCAGGCATACCAGGTGCGCTCGGAATGCCACGCAAATGGACAGTATCGAGAACGGGGTGTCAATGGTCGCTGATTCCGTATGTCTTCCAAGACCCGGGAACGAAGAATTCGATTGATGCCGAATTGGGTAATATCAGGCAGAACCGACCGCTCTTGTATTAGTGTCCAGCGCATTACGGACCACGGTGAGCAGAACGACGGCTCGGGAGATGTGCGAAGTCCCGATGGCGTCGGCAATACGGTCCTTCACCTCGGCCGCAAGCGCCTGGCCACGTGTGCGGAGTTCTGCGCCGTGGGCGGTCAATGTCCGGAGCGCAAGCCCCAGGTGGTTCTCCGACTCGAACGACTCGACCGCACCGATTCGCGTCAGCACCTCAAGGGCGGTCGACCCGGTCTGCTGGGGCACTCCCGCGTCCTGGATGATTCTGCTCATCGTCGCCGGTTCGTCGGTGCGGAGTTGCTCAAGGACGAAGTACTGCGCGGCGGTAAGGCCGAGCTCGCGCAACTCGCCGGTGATGTCGCTCGCGAATCCCGCCGCGAGATGCCTGACGCTCGCCCCGAGACGTCGCCGCACGATCTGCTCGATACGTCGCTGGGCGTCGAGTTGCTCCGGGGCGCCTTCCACTCTCGTCAGGTGCACCGCCGGAGCGAGCAGGTCGAGCAACTCGGTGTACTCCAACGTTCCGATCAGGTCGCGACGCTCTTCCTCGATCCTGGAGAGCGCGTCATCTGCAGCCGCAGATGTCGTCTGTCCGAGCGAGGTGAGTCGATTGAGCACGACGACATCCGAATGCTGGTCTCCCACCCGATGGAGGTACCCCTGCGCCTCGAGTCGTTTCACAAGCGCATGTGCTGCTTGGGGGGAGACACCAAGACAGCGGGACATGTGTGCGGCGGACTGTCCCGGCGACTGCAGCAGACCCATCATCGCGATGTACTGTGTGATCGTGATGCCGTGTCGACGAAGCGCAGCGGAATCGGCCTTGCTGAGCAGCCTGTCGAGGTGACGAATCGACGACCAGAACGCGTCGGTCGTGGTGGGCGACATCTGGGATTGGTCTGCGGAAGCGCTGGCCTTTGCACCCATGCAACCCTCCTCATTTCCGCCGTCATGCGGCAGACACCACTTTACCCGATGTTGATCGACCTTTTTGAGCCGCCATATTCCGGTATTCCGGTCAGGCGCAGCCGATGGGCGCCGCGATCTATCTCGGATCGGCCGTTTGCCGAGCGGCCCCATGATCAGCATGATGATCAGCACGGACTGTGCGGCTCCCGTATGCGAATACCACGAGCAGCACCGCAGCGAGTGCGCCCAGCGCGCCTGCGGCGGGAAGTTGCTCCACGCCGACGAGGTTGATGAGCGCACCGCCTACCGCACCCGATGCCGCGATCCCGAGGTACATTGCCGAGGAGTTCAGGGAGATGAGCACGGACGCGGCCTCGTGCCCCGCGACGACGAGGCGATGCTGCTGCGCTGGGGCGAGTAGCCATCCCGCGATGCCCCAGAACAGCGTGGTTGCGACGGCGAGCCACGCGATGTGGCCGCCGAGCCAGAGCATGACGAACGCCGCCGTGAGCGCCATGACGCTCAGCAGCACGGTCGTTCGAGCGCCGATCCGGTCGGAGAGCACGCCGCCGAGGATGTTCCCGATAGCACCTCCGACACCGAAGGCCAGCAGCACCCATGACAGCGGTGAGCCCTCGATTCCCGCGCGAATCGCGAAGAACTCGGCGATGTAGTTGTAGACGGTGAAGGCGCTGAGGAAGACGACGAAGGTCGCGATGATCGTCGCCGGTACGCCTGGGAGTCGCAGTGTGCGCAGGCGCTGCCGAAGATCCACTGCAACAGGTGCCGCGACGGGAGGGAACCGCCAGGCCACCAGCACGAGTACGACGACGCCTACTGCGACGATGAACCAGAACACGTTCTGGAACCCGGAGACGGCGCCGATGAACGAGCCGATCGGCACGCCGACGATCGTCGCGATCGTCAGACCTGAGGTCACCAGTGCGATCGACCGCCCCCGTCGTTCAGGCGTCGCGAGCGCTGCGGTGATCACGAGTGCCGCGGGTGTGAACGTGGATGCGCCGAGCGCGGCGATGACGCGGCCGGCCAGCAGGACGGGATAGAGCGTGCTCACGGCGACTAGGACGTTGCCGAGGACGAACACTGCCAGCGATCCGAGTAGCAGTTGCTTTCTCTCCACGCCCCCGAGCGCTGAGGCCAGGATTGGGCTGGCGATCGCGTACACGAGCGCGAAGATCGTGATGAGCTGGCCTGCGCTCGATGTCGTCACGTCGGTCGCCCGGGCGATGTTCGGCAGGAGACCGGCGATGACGAAGCCGTCTGTCCCGATGACGAACATGCCGAGGGCGAGGATGATGAGACGGAATTGCATGGGTGCTCCTTAGTGCTAGCGGAGAAAGAGATCGTCCGGGCCGACAGGGACGATGCCGCGATTGAGGATCGGTATCCCCAGGTGGTACCCGCGGGTGATCGCGTCGAAGTCGGTCGTTATCCGGAATATCGGGGAGCGGTACAGTCTCCGGACGTAGTCGTGCAGTGATGGGAAGTCGCGGACCCGGTATCGGTGTAGTCGGAAGGACGGCGCATACACGACGTCGAATCGAATGAGGAGGGTGAAGAGCCAGACGTCCGCGTCGGTCGGCCCGTTGCCGAGCAGGTACTCGGATTTCTGGACCTGGTGGTCGAGGTCACTCAACAGATGCTCGACGCGGGTCACCTCGGTCTCGTATTCATGCTGATCTGTGACGAACCCCGCTCGGTAGACAGCGGCATGCAGATCGAAGAAGATGCGTTCTGTCCACGCCCGCTGCTGTGGGGCGAGGTCGGGCGGGTAAAGGTCGATCGGTACGTCGGTCAGCTCGTCGCGGAGTATCGCTAGCGTCCGGTACGGATCGTTGCTCACCACGCCCGCATGTCCGACGAGTGCGGGCAGCCGTGTGCTACTCGCGAGCATCCCCCTCGATGCATCCGCCTCATCGATTGGTTCCCACCAGGCGACGTCGGACGTTGCCCGGAGGCGGCCTTGCTGGACGCTGATGATCGGTATCTGCTCTGCGAGTCCCGCCAGCGCAAGTGCAATCGCGAAGCGCTGCCCCGTCGGGGCGACATCCGAGTAGAAAAGAGCGAACTGTCCCGGCTCACCAGTGATGATGTCGCGCGCGATCGCGGGCGATAAACGCGCACGGACTGCGCTGGGGAGCAACGGGCCGCCCCGGATGCCGAGACGGTAATCCTCCGGTGGCTCGAATGCCGTTGTGGAAGAGTCGAACCGGCCGTTCACGGGTCCTCCTCCACCGGGCAGACCACACTCTCGACCTCGATCAGTCCGGCACTGCTCATGCTGCCACCCACTTTTCGATGACGTGCTGGGCTTGAATCGAGCTGAGCCGTGGATCGCATCCGGTCGTATACCGATGCGGGTCGATCAGGGCATCACGGTCCCAGACGCACTCGTCGACGTCGTCCACCGTGGTTTCCAGGCGGAATCCGCCTGGTGCAACTCCGTACGCGCGGACGATCGAGGAGAACCGAGGAGAACTCTGTCGCTTCAGCGAGTATGTCCGCCACGAGCCGGGTCTTGATGTCCTGACTGTTGGTGAAGGTGTTGCCGTGCTCGTGAGGTATCGGCGATCCCGATATTCGCGGATCTGCGGGGCTTCATAGTCGAAGAGCAGCGCCTCGTGACTCGTCCAGATGCGGTTGGCCGCGAAACCGGGTGTCGGAGTTTTACGAAGCGTGGCAGTGATGATCTCGCTTGCGATCCAGCGGGTCGCAATACGGTGGGCGTTCCCTGCGCGGTGGCGCTCATCGGCCTTGGGCGCATGCATGATAGGTCCTCGGAACGTCATGAAGGTCTTGCCTGCATGCGTCTCGAACGGTGCGGATCGAGGCTTCGCGTACTGGCCGTCGTTCCAGGCTTCGGAGGCGACAAGCACGCGGACACGCTCCCGGTCCGCCAACTCCCATCAGCCAGTCCCTTGTCCCGGTACATGTTCCCCCTCTTCGCGCTGCTTCAAACTGGCGAGGCGCTGCCGACTGGCCGAGACCTCAAGGCTGTCGGGAAGCATTCAAATCACAATACCCGACATTGATACAACGCCCGACACTACTACCGATGTGCTGTGTGTCAAGCCCGTCCTCACTGCCTCGCGAGCTTGAGCAGAAGATGTCGGTGCCCACAAGGCCGCGTCCAGGGCCGTGTCGAGCCGGATGTATCAGCCTCACTCTCTCCCTCGAGTTCGGTGGCGCGTGAGGACGGGCCTCGCTCGTCGTCGTGACGGCAGGGGCGCGAGACGATGATGCAGAGGATGGATCCTGCCAAGAACGAGCTGAGTATGAGGCTGGCGATGAAGTGGGCGTAGATGCCAAGGAGGCTGTCGGTTACCAACGACCTAAGTGACAGATGCAGCCCCGCCAATACCCAGCACGCGATGATCGATGGTGCGAGCCTGGTAATCCGCATCCTGGCGAAGGTCCTCGCCCTCAATCCGACCGTTCACAACCTCCCAAGTAAGTTCGAGTACAGCGCGTACACTTGGCAAAGAGGTCGGTGCCAAGCAAACTAATTTAAGTCAAATAGATCGTAAATGCGACATAGTTCGGCGTTCGCCGATTCCATCGCTCACCGGTCCCTCTGCTCCCGCTGCCGCACGTCTCAATGGAATCGGCGTGCAGCCGTCGCCCTCCTGCCATCCTTCATCGTGATCGGCGGCTTCCCGCTGCTGTTCATGGCCGTGCTCAATATGCCCGACGTCGTGGCCGGTGGCCTCATCGGTATTCAGCTGGCATCTGCGTTCTTCCTCGGGATACTCATCAGGTATCTCTACCAGCTCTATTGCACGAAGGGCGACCTCGTCTGACCGGGCGTGCAGGCGACCGGTTCACCGGGGAGTTAATCAGACTGAAGTCGTATCGTTCTTTTGAGGAGGCGCCCTTCGTCGAGGAAGCCGGTAGGCTGCCTATCGGACTGCCCGCGACTAAGAGGGAGAATCTGTGACCCCGGAACCTGCAACCGCGCCCTGGGATGACGATCCCGACGGGGCCTCGATTCTCCTGGCGACCGGTCGCCCGCAGCATGACCTCCTCGTCATAGCCGAGCCCTTCTTCCTCATCGAGCTCCGCGAGGCCTGGGGGCGCCCGGCCTCCAGCGTGCGCCTGTCCTTTCTCCCCGGCGTGTCCGCACCCGAGCTCGATGGGCAGGAGGACGATCTTCAGTCCTACGAGCATGACGGTCTCGGCGTCCTCATCGCCCGCGGTCGCACCAATCTGTTCGAGGGCAAACCCGTCCGCAGCACCACAGCCTTCGCCCGTACCGCCGCGGCCCGCGTGCGCGCGGCCCTGCTGATCACGCGTGCGACCAGTGTTGGCGGAGCCGAGTTCAAAGACTTCCTCCCCATCGGCGACCACCTCAACTTCGCCGGCACCCCGTTGTTCCCCGCTCGCGGCGTCGTCGAGGCTGCCTGGGATGAAGACTTCACCGCGCGTCTGGCCACGCTCGACGGCGTGCGCGAGCCCGGCTTGCTGGCTCTCGCCCCGGGGCCGATGCGCCCCACTCGGGCGGAGGCCCGCGTACTCGCCGCGCTCGGCGCCGATGGCGTCGTCACCGATTCCATCGCCGAAGCCATGGCGCTGGCGTCCCGGGGGGTCCGGGTCGCCGGACTGGCCTACGTCGATGCCGCCGCCGATCCGTCGGCCGCCACCGGACAGGGCACCGCGGAGCGCCGGGTGGGCGCCCACAGCGCCGACGGCTTCACCCGTCGGCCGGCGCCCGACGTGGTCCGTGCCGCAGTCGAGGCCATCCTGACCGCCCTCGGCTGAGGCTCGGGAGCTCGAGGGCTCTAGGGTTCAGGGATCAGGCCGCCCCGAGTCCGCCTCCTTCGCGGTGCTGTCGCGCTGCCCGCCCATCGGGACTCTTCTGCCCTCCGGCGCCGCTGCCGCTAAAGTGCGCTCGTGAAGCCCTTCATCCTGCTCGCCACCCGAGCCGACGACGCCCCGGCGGATGCCGAGTACGAAGCCTTCCTCACCCGCACCGGCCTGCGGGAGCGCGACCTGTGTCGCGTCCGCCTCGAGTCGGAGCCCATGCCCGACATCGACCTGGATGCGTACTCCGGCATCATGGTGGGGGGATCTCCCTTCAACACATCCACCCCCGAAGATGTGAAATCCGATACTCAGCGACGTGTTGAGGCCGAGTTCACCGCCCTGCTCGACCGCGTTGTCGCTGCTGACTTCCCCTTCCTCGGGGCCTGCTACGGCATCGGCACCCTCGCCCGGCATCAGGGCGCCGTCATCGACGCCACCTATGCCGAGGAGGTCGGCGCTCCCGAGATCACCTTGACCGCCGCTGGTCTGGCCGACCCGCTGTGCGCCGGCATCACGCCCACCTTTCAGGCGTTCGTCGCCCACAACGACGCCATCTTCACGCCTCCTCCCGGCGCCGTCGTGCTGGCGACCTCTCAGCCCTGCCCGGTTCAGATGCTCCGCATGAGGACCAATCTCTACGCCACGCAGTTCCACCCCGAGCTCGATGGCGAGGCCTTCGCGCACCGCCAGGCCTTCTACGCCGATCACGGGTACTTCGACCCCGACGAGCTGCCCGCCGTTCAGGCCTGGACCCGCGCCCAGGATGTGAGTCAGTCCTGGGCTGTGCTGCGCAACTTCGCCGAGCACTACGCTCGCGATTGAGCCGCCCGGGACTGAGCTGCCCTTGCGTCGAGATCGACTTTTTCGAACGAGATCGATGGTGCCACCGTCGCCCTCGTTCGAAAAAGTCGATCTCGACGGGGGACGGGGGCGGGCGCACCTGGGTGCACCCGGACGCGTGCTCGGCCCCGCGCCCGGGTCAGGCTCCCAGGGCATTGGCGAGTGGTTCGAGCACCTGACTCGTTCCGCCCTGCACGCGCACGTCGGCCATCTCGTCCACGGCGGTCGGCCCGCGGTTGATGACCACGAGCTCGGCGCCGTGAGCTATGGCCTGGCGCACGATCCACAGCCCGGTGAGTACCGCCAGGCTCGTGCCCGCCACCAGGACGACGTCGCAATGGCCGGCGGCGTCCATGGCCTCGCTCATGGCGGCGGGCAGCCCCTCGTCGAAGAAGACGATGTCCGGCTTGAGCAGACCGCCGCACGCCTCGCACGTCACCGGCTCGAAGTCGCAGGCCCGCGCCGCGTCCCTGTCCGCCTCCGGAGTGATCGCCACCCGTGCCGGATCGGTCTCACGCGGATAGTCGGGGTTGAGCGCCGTCAGCCGGGCATCCACCTCGGCGCGGGAGACGATTCGCCCGCAGGTCAGACACACGACCCGGTCGTAGGCGCCATGCAGTTCCCACACGGTGCGCTGATCGGCCCGGGAGTGCAGCCGGTCCACGTTCTGGGTGGCGACGCCCGTCACCAGTCCCGCCTCCTCCAGGCGGGCCAGGGCCGCATGCCCCGGCGTCGGCTCCAAGGGATCGAGCAGCCGCCAGGTGGCGTGGTTGCGCGCCCATACCCACCGGTACCACACCGGATCGGTGACGAACTGCTCGTAGTCGACCGGCTCGACCGGCGTCGTCCCCATGCCCCGGTAGTCAGGGATGCCGGCGTCGGTGGAGATTCCCGCGCCGGTCACGGCCAGGGTGCGCCGTCCCGCCATGAGGGCGGCGGCCGCGTTCACGGCCTCCGTGATATCCGCAGCACTGATCGGATCGCTCATGGAGCCTGGTCTACACCGTGCCTCCGCCGTCGGCCAGCCTTGAGCCCCCATGCGTCGAGGTCGACTTTTTCGAACGAGATCGACGGTGCCACCGCCAACCTCGTTCGAAAAAGTC
>ERZ772967.1655-NODE-1655-length-15087-cov-6.753459_pt1 | contig 15087 bp, 15 predicted proteins | sample MGYA00511677_ERZ772967 | MGnify/ENA primary metagenome ERZ772967 (study PRJEB29015, sample SAMEA2737931) | human oral metagenome | biome: human oral; feature: human-associated habitat; material: dental | place: China | collected 2146 ...
GGGGGGGGGGGGGGGGTATCGCTGAAGGGCAGCGCGAGCGCTATCAGTTCACTTGGCCAGGTAAAGCCAAGGCAAAGCTGGAGGCGAGAAGGCCCTGCGACAAAACGATGAAGCCACACCCCGAGAAGTCCGTTAACTGGGACACTACGCAAAACATCTACATCGAGGGTGACAACCTCGAAGCGCTTAAGCTTATGCGTGAGACCTATGCTGGTAAAGTGAAGCTCATCTACATCGACCATCCCTACAACACCGGCCATGACTTCATCTACGACGATGACTTTGTTCAGACTTATGAGGAGTACGACTCCCAGAGCGGCGAGTACGACGGGGAGGGCGGTAGGCTGGTTGCTAACCCCGACTCCAATGGTCGTTTCCACTCCGACTGGTGCTCGATGATGTATCCACGCCTACTGCTGGCGAGAGACTTGCTCTCTGATGATGGAGTTATCTTCATTAGTATTGATGACAATGAGCAGGTAAATCTTAGGCGCATTTGCGATGAGATATTTGGTGAATCATCAATGGTCACAGATGGCAGTGCCATTATCTGCGATTTCTTCTCTGGTTCAGCAACAACCGCACATGCTGTGATACAACAAAATCTTGAGGACGGCGGCTATCGCAAGTTTTTATTAGTTCAATTGCCTGAGTCATGTTCCAATGATGCAAGTGCTCAAAAGAATGGGTTTTCTACCATCTGCGACATCGGCGAAGAGCGCATTCGCCGTGCTGGCAAGAAGATTGTCGAAGAAGTTGAGGTGGCTAATGCCCAGCTTAAGCTTGGCGAGGATCCTAAGCCCGTCCCTGACATCGGCTTCCGTGTGTTCAGCATCGACAGCTCCAACTTCCTGGACACCTATAGCGAGCCTGGTGAGCAGACCCAGGCGAGCCTGCTAAGCCTTGTGGACAATCTCAAGGAAGATCGCACGCCCGAAGACCTGCTCTTCCAGGTGCTACCCACTTTTCGCATCCCGTACTCCGCACGCGTGGAGAAGATGGACGTTGCGGGGGCTACCTGCTTCAACGTAAACGACGGCCAGCTCATAGCCTGCTTCGACATGCCGGTGAGCACGGATGCCATAGAGAAGATTGCGCAGATGAAGCCCATCTATGCCGTCTTCCGCGATGCGTCCTTCGCCAGCGACTCCGACGCCGCAAACTTCGAGGAGCTGTTCAAGACCTACAGCCCCGACACTGTGAGGCGGGTGATCTAGATGGGCGAGCTTTCGCGCTACGGCGATGCCGTGCGGGCCATCAAACAGGCAATACTCAAGAGCCAGTACGAGGCGGCCAAGAGCGTCAACGCCCAGCAGCTGGCGCTCTACTACTCCATTGGCGGGTACATCTCGGCCAATACGCGCACTGGCACGTGGGGCAAGGGCGCCATCGACGCCATCAGCTCGCAGTTGCAAGAGGAGCTACCTGGCCTGCGTGGGTTCTCGGCTCGCAATCTCAAGTATATGAGGACGTTCTACGAGGAGTGGTCACAAGGTGCAGAGGATAATCCGGCACTTTCGAGTGCCGAATTGGGGAGCGAGCGTCTGGCTGAAATTCGACAGTAGCGAGTGTTGAGTCTTCGATACCGATAGACGGGTGATTTGGCAATGTCAAACGATGAAGAAAGACTCCATCTGGGAGCAGAGAAAAATGGCGCGCTCTTCCCTGTAGCCCCTTCTGCGGCGGATGTGGGAAAGTCGTACGTGGAGTTTATCGGTCGCCTGAAGAGCGAGGTTGCGCAAACGCATCTCTCCGTCACTCTCCATGCGAATATAGAGATGACGCTGCTCTATTGGCGTATCGGTAGCGCAATCCGGCATGCACAGGACGAGTTTGGCTGGGGCGCAAAGGTAATCGACCGCATCTCCCAAGACCTGCATGATGCCTTTCCCGATATGCACGGCTTCTCATCGGCAAACCTGCGGTACATGAGGCGTTTCTCCACGCTTTGGAGCGAGGAAGCAATTTGCCAACAAGCTGTTGGCAAATTGCCGTGGGGCACCAACATCGTCCTCATGTCTAAGCTGGATACCCCTGAGGATAGGCTGTGGTACGCAGAGAAGGCCCTTGAGAACGGTTGGAGCCGTAACGTTCTTGCTTTGCAGATAGAGTCGCACCTCAAAGAGCGTACGAGGCTTTCCGTAAGCAATTTCGAGAATGCTCTTCCTCCCTCAGAATCCGATATGGCAGAAGGGATTTTTAAGGACCCCTATCTCTTTGATTTCTTGGGAACGGCAGATGCCCATCGCGAGGTGGAGGTTGAGCAGGCGCTGACCGACCATATCCAGGAGTTTCTCTTGGAGCTGGGGCAGGGCTTTGCCTTTGTCGGCAGACAGGTTCACCTAGAGGTAGGAGGGGATGACTTCTATATTGACCTTCTCTTCTATCATCTGGCCCTACGGCGCTACATCGTCATTGAGCTCAAAGCACAAAAATTCGAACCCAGCTTCGTGAGCCAGTTGAGCATGTACCAGGCTGCGGTAGATGACCTCTTGCGTCACGAGGGCGACAAGCCGAGCATCGGCCTTCTGCTCGTACGAGGAAAGAACGAGGTAGTGGCCCGCTACTCTCTTACTGGCTACAACGGCCCAATGGGCGTTGCAGACTGGACGGAGAGGCTGGAGAAATCGCTTCCAGAGGACCTTAAGAGCAGCTTGCCATCTATTGAGGAGATTGAGATTGAGATGGGTGCAAGCTTTGAGGGTGAGGGCGAAGTGTAAATGCAGTTCAAGTTCAAAAAGCAGCAATACCAAGCCGATGCCGCCAGAGCCGTCTGCGACGTGTTCGAGGGGCAGCCGAACGTCAACCCGCTTGCCTTTCTGCGCGACCTTGGTACCGCTTCAAGAAGCAACGGACAGACTCAGATTCAGATTGAGTCCGCGACGGGCTACGGCAATGCTCCTATACAGCTTTCGAATGACCGACTGCTCACTAATGCCAAGGGTGTGCAGCGGGCCAACCAGATTGCTGAGTCCAGCGTCTTGAGCGCTGATATCGGTGGCGTATGTCTCGATGTGGAGATGGAGACCGGTACCGGCAAGACCTACGTCTACATCAAGACGATGTTCGAGCTCAACCGCCTCTACGGCTGGAGCAAGTTCATCGTGGTGGTACCCTCCATCGCCATCCGCGAGGGCGTGAACAAGACCTTCGAGACCACCGAGCAGCACTTCTTCGAGCAATACGGCAAGCGCATCCGCTACTTCGTCTACAACAGCGACCGGCTGGTGGAACTCGACCGCTACGCCGAGGATGACGGCATCTGCTGCATGGTCATCAACATGCAGGCTTTCAACACCTCCATGAAGGAGGGCGCGAAGAACAAGTACGCCCGCAAGATCTTCGAGCCTCAGGACGACTTTCAGAGCCGCCGCCCCATCGACGTGATCGCGGCGACACACCCCATCATCATCCAGGACGAGCCCCAGAAGATGGGCGGTAAGGCCACGCAGCGGGGCATCAAGCACTTCAGCCCGCTCTTCTCGCTGTCATACTCGGCCACCATCCCACGCGACAGACAAGGCAACCCGCTGCACAACCTGGTCTTCGAGCTGGACACGTTGGACGCCTACAACCAGCGCCTGGTGAAGCGTATCGAGGTGAAGGGCTTCGAGCTCAAGCACATGCGCGGCACCGACAGCTACCTGTGCCTGCAGGACGTAGTTGTGAGCCGCAACGCGCCGCTCGTGGCCGTGATCGAGCACAAGTACCTGGGAGCGAGCGGCAAGGTGACAAAGCAGGTCCACCGCTTCAATGTGGGCGATTCCATCTACGACGAGAGCGGCCCCACGAAGCTCGAGGCGTACCGCGACTTCACCATCGCGCCGGATGGCATCGTGCCGGACTTTGAGGGACAGGATGCGTGCGTGCGGTTTCTGAACGGTGAGGTCATCTGGAAGGGCGAGGTATACGGTGACTCGGCTGAGGAGGACATGCGGCGCGTGCAGATGCGCGAGACCATCAGGAGTCACCTCGAGAAGGAGGAGGCGCTGTTCGGGCGTGGCATCAAGTGCCTCTCGCTCTTCTTCATCGACGAGGTGGCCCGCTACCGCGCCTACGGCGAGGACGGCGAGGAGCTGACCGTGGGCTACGGAAAGGTGTTCGAGGAGGAATACGCGCGCTGTGTCGAGGAGTACCTGGGCCAGCTGCCACTCGACGAGCCGTACCGCGCCTACCTTGCGGGTATCTCCGCCCATGATACTCACAAGGGCTACTTCTCCATTGACAGACACGGCCATGCCATCGACTCGGCCACCAAGCGCGGCAGTGACGAGTCCGACGACGAGAGCGCCTACGACCTGATCCTGTGCAACAAGGAGCGGCTGCTGTCGTTCGACGAGCCGTGCCGGTTCATCTTCTCCCACTCCGCGCTGCGCGAGGGCTGGGACAATCCGAACATCTTCCAGATCTGCACGCTCAAGCACTCCGACAACGAGACCGGCAAGCGCCAGGAGGTCGGGCGCGGCTTGCGCCTATGCGTGGATGCCACCGGCGAGCGGCAGGACCTCGCGACCCTGGGCGAGGAGGAGGTACACTCCGTCAACGTGCTGACCGTTATCGCCTCGGAGAGCTACAACGACTTCACCGCATCACTGCAGAGCGACATACGAAGCGGCCTGCACGCGCGGCCGACGAACGCCACCGACGGTTTCCTCAAGGGCAAGGTCGTCACCATGCCGGATTCCACCGAGGTCACGTTCTCTAAGAAGGAGTCCAAAATCGCCTACGCGTGGCTTTTGCAGAACAACTACATCGACTACGAGGGCACGCCGACCGAGCGCTTCCGCGAAGAGGGCTTCAACCTGGTGGCCGTGGAGCGGTTGCCGCAGGACATGCAGGCTAAGGCGCCCGCCATCGAGGCGCTGGTGAGGAGCGTCTACGACCCGCACGCGCTGGACGGCATGGTGAGCAACGGCCTGGAGACGAAGGTTCCCGCCAACAGGCTCAACGACAACTTCGAACGCGCGGAGTTCCAGGAGCTGTGGCGGCGCATCAACGGCAAGCACGCCTACACGGTGGAGTTCTCAAGCGGCGAGCTGGTCGAGCACGCCGTGGCCCGCATCGATAAGGACCTGGTCGTGAGCGAGCTTGCCTACGCACTGACCGTTGGCGCGCAGCACGGCACGCTGGACCGCGACGAGCTGGACGCGCAGGGGCAGTTCAAGGTGAGACGTACCGCGCAGGAGAAGGTGGACGCGGGGGCCGTGACCTACGACCTTCTGGGCGAGGTGGCCGCGCAGGCGAGCATCACGCGGCGCACCGTGGCGGCGATCCTCTCGCGCATCCACCCGCAGAAGTATGCGCTCTACCAGAAGAACCCCGAGGAGTTCATCGCCAAGGTGGCCAAGCTCATCGTGGGCGAGAAGGCGGCCATGGTGGTCGACCACGTGGAGTACCACGCCATCGACGACGAGTACGACACGACGATCTTCACCGAGCGCATGCCCAAGAACGCGAGCTCTGCGCTGCCCAGCAAGAAGGGCATCCAGGACTACGTCTTTCCCGACTCCGACGGCGAGGCGGGCTTCGCTGCCGACCTGGACGCCGCAGACGAAGTGGAGGTGTACGCCAAGCTGCCGCGTACCTTCACCATACCCACTCCCGTTGGCAACTACGCGCCGGACTGGGCCATCGCCTTCAGGCGGGGGTCAGTGAAGCACGTGTACTTCGTGGCCGAGACCAAGGGCACGCTCGACACGCTCGAGTTGCGCGGCGTGGAGGACGTCAAGATCGCCTGCGCCAAGAAGATCTTCAACGAGGCGAGCACGACTGGCGTGAGGTACCACGAAGTTACGAGCTACGGTGACCTGTTGGCGCTGGTCAGCGGAGGGATGGACTAATGGCTGAGCCGTTATTCACAAGGGTTGACAGGCCAGCTGGCAAGCTCGTCAGCGACGACGACCCGAAGGTCTACGTCGCCAAGTACCGCGCCGCGCTCGGCGATGCCGCGTATCGCACCTCATACGAAGAGAACGCCTTGCCCTACGGCTTTGAGGACATGGACTACCTCGAATTCCTCAGGCAGAGCGCGTGCTCATGTCGAAGATGGTGAAGTGGTGGCGTCGAGAGCATTGCCCCGATAAAAGGAGATGGCCAAAGGGAATCACCCTCGAGAAGATCATCGCCGACTGCTTCCCGGAGGACTCTTCACTCTACGAAGAGCTGATGATTGGGGTGATGGAGAACATCTTTGACTCGTTGTCCGAAGAGCTAGGGGACGGAGGGGTACCCGTCGTCGTCGACCCCGCTCTTCCGACGAACAACCTGGCTGCGAGCTATACGGAGGAAGACTTCAGGAGCTTCGTCGAGGGCCTTGGAGAGTCGCTTCGGATTCTCCAGGACGAGGGCTCCAACAACGACTCCTGGAAGAAGGTGTTCGGGAATCGCTTTCCCTCCGGAAGCGACCGCGCGGGCAGCAGGGCTCTGGCGAAAACCGTTTTCTCGATCCAGCAGGCCCTGAGCGTCCCCCACAGGCAGAGTCCTCCCTGGCCCTTCACCAAACGGAGGCCGGGAGTCGTCGTGGTCGTCGCGGACGTCACCTTCGAGGACGGCCATACCGAGCGAATCTCGAGCAGCGGGAGGACGATTCCCAAGGGGTGTCAGATTGGCTACTGCGCTCTCCGTTCGAAGGGGCTCCAGTCGCTCACGGCAAAGTGGCTGGTTGTCAACACCGGCGAGGAAGCGTATGCAGCCGGGTGCCCGAGGGGTGAGTTCGAGGACTCGAACCTAGAAGGCGGAGGGCGCCATGAGAGTACGGCATATTCCGGCCGTCACTACGTGTAGCGCCTACTCATAAAGGGAGGACGCTGCGTGGCGCGCAGCAAGGAGTTTTTCATCATCGTCGAGTGAGACGTTCGCCCAGTGGACGTGTGACATCCCGTCCCCACAAGCGTTAGGGGTGCCTACGCGTGCGAGATGGGCGGCGGAGGGGCTTGGCCTCCGCCGTGACGCGGCCCCGGCCGCGTATCCTCACAGCGCCTGACCTGCACAAATCCCACACAGAGTGCCGCCCCGTGGGTGCGTACGTCGTCGCAGAGCTCCTGCACGTCGGCGATGGTCATGTCGAACCCCTCGGCGGGTATGGGCATGACGGTGACGGTCACGGGCAGGTCGCCCTCGCGACAGGCGATGACATCGGCGTAGGGGGACTCCTCGAACTGGGTGAACCCCACGCGCGACAGCGCCTCGCGGGCGAGCTCCGCGCAGTCGGCGAGGTAGTCCCCCGTGACGCGGGTGGACGCGTCCCAGCGCTCTTGGACGATCGGGATGACGATGGCGGTGCTGGTCTCGGTCATTGCGTGCCCCTTTCGGATGGGTGAGGGTCGGCCTGTCCTCCCCCTCGGTCGCCGCCACAAGGGCAAGTGGAGGTGGACGCGTGGGACCGTTTGCGAGCGGGGCGCGGTTTACGCGTCCTCCGGAGCGTCTGACGGAGCGGGCGGGCGCTAGGGGTGCCTGCCCGCCCGCGCAGCCTATGCCATGCTGGTGGGGACCAAGGGGCCTAGGGTTTTCTCGCGACTCGTGCCAGCCGGGTTTTCGATGGCGCGGCGAAGATAGGGGATCTGCACAAATCCCCGGTGTAGCCGGGGTGTCGGAGACCCAGAGTACCGGTCCGCTTGCGGGCCGCGATCCACGACTCGCAGTAGCTGTAGAATGGTCAGAGCGCGACATGGGAGGCGCCATGCAGAAACCGATAGGCCAGAACGACCCGGAGCTCTTCTCCGAGGCGAAGGAGAGCCAGTACTTCGACCGCAAGAGCGCACGGATCAGGCCGAGTGACGCGGTGAGGCACGTCGTGGCGCTCTCGAATGCTGCGGGTGGGAGCTGGTCATCGGCATCGAGGACGGCGGCGAGGTCACGGGGTTCGCTCGCGACGGCGCGCACGCCATCGAGGACTTCGAGCAGATGCCGCTCATCTGCTGCGAGCCGATCCCCATGGTGAAGCCCGTCAGGCTCCCCGTCACCAACTCCCATGGCGGGGACGATGTCGTCCTCGTCCTCGACGTCAGGGCCTCCACCGACCACGTCATAGCTAGGCGCAGCGACGGCGCGGTGTTCCTCCGCCAGAGCGATAGGAGCGTCGAGCTCGGGCACGACCAGATCACGGCGTTGGAGTACGACAAGAACCAGCGGCGGTTCGAGGACGAGGTGGACGCTCGCTCCACGGTCGATGATATCGATCCTGAGGTCATGGCCCACTACAAGGAGGAGCTGGGGACGGACGCCCCCGACGAGCAGGTTCTGCGCAGCAGGGGCATGCTGCGGGACGGCCACCTCACCAACGCCGGTGTGCTGCTCTTTGCCAAGAACCCCACCCAGTTCATCTCCTGTGCGAGGGTTCGCGTCATCCGCTTCGACGGTTCCCAGATGGAGACAGGCCGCAGGCTCAACATCGTGAAGGAGCGCACCTTCGACGGGCTGCTGCCGAAGGTCATCGAGGACACGAAGGCCATGATCTCCGAGCGGCTGCGCGAGTTCCAGTACCTGGGGGACGACGGGCGCTTTAAGGTCATCCCCGAATACCCCGAGTTCGCCTGGTTCGAAGGTTTGGTGAATGCAGTGACACCGCGATCACACTCACAGTGGCGACCACGTTCGCGTGATGATGTACGACGACCGCATGGAGATCACAAGTCCGGGCAAGCTGCCGAACGTGGTGACGCTGGAGAACATGCGGCACGCCCGGTAGGTGCGAAACCCCATCATCGCCAGGACGCTGACGGAGTTCGGCTGGGTAAGGGAGCTCAACGAGGGTGTGCAGCGCATCTACGACGAGATGGCGAGCTGCTTCCTGAACGATCCCATCTTCGAGGAGCCGAACGACGCCTCGGTGCGGCTGACGCTCGAGAACAGCATCACGTCGCGCGTTCTGAGGCGGCGGGACGCGCTTGCGGACGGTGTTGGTGAGGCAGTGCTGGAGTCGCTCAACGAGTACGAGCTCTCGGCCATACAGTACGTGTATGCCAGGGGGAGGGCCACCGTGCGCGATCTCGCTGGCCACCTGGGGCGGAGCGTGAAGGTCTCCAGGCAGACGCTCAGGGGGCTTGCCGAGAGGGGCCTTCTCGTATGGCACGGGTCGAACACGCGGGACCCCTCCCAGTACTATGAACTGCCAAGGTAAGAGTAGGTAAGAGTAGGTAAGAGTTGGGCTGCGGTATTCCGTCTTACCCATCGCGTCAACGAGGCCCTTTTGCTCGGGCCCCTCGGTAAGAGCAGGTAAGAGTTCGCTCGCACTCGGCGATGCCTTTCGAGAGAGTGCCGTCCCGCATCCCGGCGGCTCTTGCCCGACGCCTCCATAGCTTTTCCTGGGGTCGTGTGGGTGGGCCTGTCCGAACCCGCGTCCCGCGCGGACAAGAGTCCCGACGCCGCGCCCATGGCGAACCCCCCATAAGCCATGCGGCGGCGGTGCTCGATGGCCTCGTCGCTGGCCCGGTGCCTGCGCAGCTCGCGCACGTCCAGCTGCTCGCACAGGCAGTCCGTCCAGACTTGCAGGTTGTAGGAGCGTTCGTGGCGGGTCATGGGGGGGAGCACCAAGAGGCCGAGTGCGTACTCGCAAGCGCGGCGCGGCTCCATGGAGACGTTGTGGTACGCGAGGGTGCGCAGCGTCATCGAGAGGCGGGGCAGGAAGTCGGCCATGGTGGCGTTGGGGTGGCCCATCGCCCTGTCGATGTATCCGCGTAGCAGGTCGCGCCTGCACATCTGCAGGAAGTCGTTGCAGCCCATCAGTGTGACCACGGCGGCGCGATCGCTGCCGTCGTACTTATGGAGTGGGCGCACACTCCACGGCGGGGTGAGGGCGTCCCCCACTACGCTTCTCGTATGTCCTGCCGTTCGCCTCGGTCACCGCGTTGCGCACGTGGATGACGCCCCCTTCAGGTCGACGTCGCGCCACCTGAGCCCGCAGATTTCCTCGTGGCGCAGCCCCGCAGAGAGGCCGAGTCTCACGCCCAGCGTGAGCTCGCTGTCGACCATGTTCGGCATGTCGCTGCCCGCCCTCTCGCCCACCTGGATGAGGGAGAGCATCTTGAGGACCGTCTTGTTGCGGGCGCCCGACGTGCCGCCGACGTACGCTCGCTCGACCCCTACGCAAAAGCTGCCTTGGTTGGTGAACTTCAGTCCTTCGGCCGTCCACCGGGACACGACGCCCCTGCTCGAGTTGTAGTCCGCGTTCGACAGCGCGTTGACGATGGCCTCGCGGACCGTCTCGTGCGCGGGTGTCTCGTCCACAAGGCGGTCCTCCTCGAGCCTGGAAGGCACGTCGAGCGTCTGGACCAGCGTCCTGTAGGAGCGCTCGTAGAAGTCGAAGAGGTTGTCCGACCACTCGAGCTCCTGCGAGGTGAAGTGGTCCTCCCACCGGCGGTTGTCGCCGACCTGCCTGCGGTAGTCGAGGAAGCAGCCGGGGAAGTCCTGGACGATGTACCACTTCTGTCCGAACATGAGCAGCCCGGCGCGCGATGGCCCCGCAGAGCCGTCCCCGTCCATGACGGCGGCGCCCATATGGCACAGGAAGTCGGTGTCGGACATCTTGCGGATGCCGCCGGTCGCGTGGCTCCCGTCACAGAGAGACCGGTACGCTCGGATGGCGCCCCATTCGAGATCGTCCAGGCCGGAGTGTTCGGCCGGGAGCATGTCGAGCGGGTCGTCTGCAGAGTCGCGCAGCATCGCTGCGCGTGCAGCGGTAGTCGCCGATGCGCTTGCGGCGGTAGGTCCCCTTGAAGGGGCCGTGCCCTCGTAGACGGGGCGGAGGCGCTTTCCCGCTTGGGGGACCTCGATGACCACGATCTCACGGCCGGAGATGGTCTGTATGCCGAGGTCACCGTCGGAGAGCGTGCGGCTGAGACGGAGAGGATAGTGCCATCAAGCTAATTAACCACAGCTTCTCGGCACTTCCTTAGCCCACTGGACACAGACCCGGACCGTCGTCTGCCCCGAGGGTCCGCGCCCGGCTGCGGGGACCCATGGGCCGCCGCCCGCGAGGGACGGCGCCGGGGCTGCAGAGGAGGGCCGCGCGTGCAACCTCACGGAGAGGCGCAGTCTGCGGCTCCCGCGTCGCGCAGACTGCGCTTCTCCGTCACATCACCGCCCGGGAGGCGCGGGACTAAACCCCCCGCCAGCCTGCGGGGCACTATGGAAAGTGGCCCAACTGGGCAAACGCGCTCGAGCAACCCCCCGCCAGGCTGCGGGGCGGTTTGCGCCAGGGTCCGCAGGCCCCGGCCTGGGGGCTGACCGCACGGAAAGACGCAGTCTGGGCAGAGGACCTCGCTGAGGGCGCGCCTTGGGCCAGGCCGGGACACCATCAGGCTGCCGGTTGTGGGCTAAGAAGGTGCCGGGAACTCAGGATTTTAGCCCCTGTCGTGACGGGCCCCTATGGGGCGTCACTAAAGCTTCCGGCTACGTCGGGGGACGGGGTGGCCTCGTCCATCACCTGAGCGCGCGGGTGGCGTTGAGCACGCAGAGCACCATGACGCCCACGTCGCCGAAGACGGCGAGCCACATCGGGGCGAGGCCGACCCCCGCGAGGAGCGGGACGGCGACCTTCGCCGCGATCGCGAACGCGATGTTCTGCCTCGTCATCCCCAGGGTGCGGCGGGCGATGCGGACGGACGCGGCGACCCTCGAGGGCATGTCGTCCATGAGGACCACGTCCGCCGCCTCGATGGCCGCGTCCGAGCCCATGGCGCCCATGGCGATCCCCACGTCCGCGCGCGCCAGCACGGGGGCGTCGTTGATGCCGTCGTCCACGAAGGCGAGCGAGCGTCCCTCGGCCCTCTCGCGCATGAGCCTCTCGACGTGCTCGACCTTGTCGGCGGGGAGGAGCTCGGAGTGGTACTCGTCGAGGCCGAGCTCGCCCGCGATGCGCCGCGCGACGTCGTCGCGGTCGCCCGTGAGCATGACGACCCTTGTGACGCCCTCCGCCTTGAGCTGGGAGATGGCCTGCGCCGCATCCCCCTTCACCTCATCTGAGATCAGGACGTGGCCTGCGTAGCGACCGTCTATGGCCACGTGGATCACGGTGCCGTCGTCGCCCTCGTAGCCGTGCCAGGTGGCCCCCAGCTCGCCCATGAGCGTGGCGTTGCCCACGGCGACCTTCCTGCTCTTCGCATCGGCTGACGTGGGTGTAGAGGGCCGCCGCACCGTATCAGAATAAGGTTACCACAGCCTTGTACAAAAATCCTCCTTTGCAGAATGTGCAGACATTCAGACACGCCCCACCCTCCCAGGCGCATGATCGCGACAGCATCATATCGACCCGCGAGAGTGGCGAGGCGGACGGGGCCATGACGCCTACCGGGAGGGCGGTCATGCCGGGCCACAGGAGCATGAGCGAGTACCGCCGCTCGGTCCTCTCGGTTGAGCGGGAGATCTCGTCCCTCGACGGCTACGCTCGGGACTCCTGCCTAGGCTGTGGGGGGCGTGCGCATCGGGGGGTGCGGTGTTGATGACAACGGCATACGAAGGTGGTACCGCGAGGCCTGCGGAAAGACCCTCACGCCCACGGTGGGTACCATCTCCGGGGGTACAGGCTCTCCGTGTCAGACTGGCGCGAGTTCCCGCCGCAGGCGCTCTTCTTCGAGGGCGCAGACGGGACGAGTATAGCGTCCAGCAACTAACTTGCCCTGTCTGCCCCATCCGAAAGGAGGGTGTCCACGACGGGTCCCTCGGTCGTCGGGCCTGTGTCCAACAGGTCTCGCCCCCGCCCGTGGACGACCGGCTCGGTGCTCGCCTTCCCTGAGGTGGCGCAGAACCCTCTCCTTGAGCTCGTCCTCGCTCGAGACCCGGATCTGAGCGCGGCATCTGGCGGGCCGTCCTCGAGAAGAGGCCCTCGACCAGGTTCGGCCAGGAGCTGTGCCTGGGCGCGAACACGAACCCGAGGCGGCCCGGGACGGTGGCCAGGCGGCGCCTCGCCTTCGCGGGGGTGCGCGCCGACACGTCGCCGGGCACGATCCGCGTCAGGTCGCCCCCCGCCGCCTGCTGCCCGGGTGTTCCCGTGGAGTCCGGCGTGGTCGGAACCCTCGCGCGTCTCGCCCGCAAGGGGGTCGCCTCGCCGGCCGGCAGGTCGATCGAGGCACGAGGCGAGGAGCGACGGGGCGTCAGAGTCTCCCGCGCCCGTGGTCGCGCCTGACCGTGCCCACGCCGCCCGCACTACCAGCGTCGCCCACCTCGGGGTGCAGGTCGGGACGGTGCTCGCGCGGCCTGCCGCTGTGGGCATCGTCGCCCGGCGTCCGCTCGACGCCGCTCCCGGTGTACCTCGCCGCGCTCAGGCGCACGCCGTCGGACGTGCACCCGGCCCTCCCGGCGACGGGGCCGGAGTCGCGCAGCGGCGGGATCCGGGCCCTGGCGGCGGCCTGGGCGTCGGTCATCCCGGGCTCCGCGTGCTCGCCCCTGTCGACCGCGAGCAGGATGTTCGCGTGCCTTGTCTGTGTGGCGGGCGCCCTTCCCCTGTCCACGACCGCCAGCAGGCCCTCCCTCTCGTCACCCGTCAGGGTCACCACGTACCTTACGTTTGCCATGCCTGCCGCCTCCGAGGAGATGGTGGAACGCATCTCGAGCATGGCAAAGATTACGACTTAACTAACCACTAGGCTGGTACCCTGAGCCCCCGGTCGATGACCTGGCGCATGGCCTCCGAGCGCGTCTCGTCGCTGTCGGCCGCGAGCTGGTCGATGGTGGCGAGCGTCGAGGGCGCGATCTTGAAGGTGACGGGGACGAGCCTCTCCACCCCGAAGCGCGGGCGTCCCGCGTGGACCTCGCCCTCGTGGCCGGACCAGGTGCCCTCCTCGTACTCCTTGGCCATCGCGTCGAGCAGAGCGTCGTCGAGTTCGGCTCCGTTGCAGGCCGTCCCCGCGTCGAACTTCTTCCTTTCGTCCCCCTTCATCTCAGGCCAACCTCCCTCAAGGTCCCGTTCGTAGGCGGGCACATGGCGTGGTACACGAGCCAGGTGCCGTCTTCGCGGAAGACCGCCGCCATCTCGAGCGTCTTGCCGCTGTCGGCTATCCCGACGGCCACCGTCTCGTCGAAGGCGCTCCGCGAGCGGGTGACCCAGCGGAGGGTGTTGTTCCATGCGCTGAGCACGTCGTCCTCCGTCAGGTCCAGGTGCCGCTCGAAGACGCGCGGGTGGATCACCACGTCTCCCATGTCCCGTCCTCCCTATTAGGTCTTACCTAATTATACCCAGGGGACGCCCGCTGGCAAGGGGCGTGGGGCGGGCTGCGCGGCGGCTTTGTGACGCAGTTGGAGGATGGGGTCGTTGGGGGGCTTTGCCTTGGAGTCGGTTGTTGTTGCTTTGATTCCAGTGGTGCCAGCGGTGGTTCCACCCCTGTCGTCCTTCCGTGGCAGGGCGGGAGCCACGGGCGGGGACGGCCTGTCGCACGCGAGCCGGCATCGCGCGTGCCGCGTGGCGCGGGTGCCGAAGTATCGCGGGAGGGTGCCGTGCGGCGAGACGAGGGGGGAGGTCGGCGGGACGCTCGGGATGCCGGCCGGCCAGACGGGCGGCGCCGGGATGGAGGAGGGGGGCGCCTGTCCCGACCACGCGCGCGTCCGCCTTAGGATCGCACCCAGGCGCGGCTGCGGGCGACGTGGCGGGCGGGTCGAGGGGCAGGGACGCGACCACGCCGCGCGGGCGCACCGGGGGCGGGGGCCCTTGTGGGCGGGACCGGATGATGTGGGCGGGGGGCCACCATGCGGGCACCGTCGGCTCCGGCGAGTCGGCCACCGGGGAGGCACGTCCGGCGGCAGCCCGACGGGAGTTACACGGGGTGGCGGGAATGCCCCCGATGGGGGCCGGCGGCAGCGGCCACCGGGCCGTCGCGGCAATGCCGCCCGCTTAAGTTAATGACATTGCCGTCCGCCCCGGGAACCTCTCGCGCCTCGTGCGCCGCCCCTGGCCGGATGCCTCGAGGTCCGCGAAGCTTCCCCGGCGCCGCGTGAGGACCGCTCCAGCTGATGAGAAGAGCGCCCCTTGCCTGCGGCTATCATGCCACAGGGCACCCTCTCGCGCCTGCCCCGGCGGCACGCTAGGCCTTGAATAATGAGGCTTCGTGAGTTCGTGTGGGTGGATGGTTGCGTCACCGCCCCGGTGGCATGGACCTC
>ERZ772967.1656-NODE-1656-length-15080-cov-2.895907_pt1 | contig 15080 bp, 13 predicted proteins | sample MGYA00511677_ERZ772967 | MGnify/ENA primary metagenome ERZ772967 (study PRJEB29015, sample SAMEA2737931) | human oral metagenome | biome: human oral; feature: human-associated habitat; material: dental | place: China | collected 2146 ...
CGCAAGATGCACCAGGCGACATGTGCGCAGAGGATGACACCGACTTTATTGATCGTTATTTCGACACCATCCCCATGCGCATACTCCTTTTCTTTCTCGCGATTGGCGGCATCCTGCTCGTCAGCATTCTCTTCTACAAGATCCTTGACATCATTGACGACAGTCTTGGGGGCGGCGGTGGAAGCTTGCACCGCACAAATGACAGCATCCGCCCCTCCGATCGAAGTGGCGGCAGTTCCTCTGGCAGCAGCAAGTCGAGAGAGTTCGACTCCTCACCACAAAAAGTTGCTATCCACCTCAGATAAGGAGAGGATATGCTATTATGCTATTATGCTATTTTACATTTGTCAATAGCATGGGATAATTTTCTATTTTTGTATCAAAAACACCTCCCACAAAAGGAGGTGTTTTGCCGTGCAAGGAAGCGATGCGCTGGGCGTACTATTCCCTACTCCGTTTGGTTTGCCTCGGGATCGGTGAGCTTGCGCACCATGGGCAGCACCAGGTAGATGCCGATGATAGCGGCGAGCAATCCTCCACCAACGATGCCGAAGTACAGCGGCGAGAGCGTTGGCTTGAGTGATGCAGAGAAGGTTGTGATGAAGACGGTACCAACCCACACCCCAATGGCGCACGAGAGGAGCGAGACGCTCAGCAGCGGCACCAGCGACTCCGTCATGATGAGGCGCTTGAGCTGGCCCAGGCGCATGCCACCGAGGCGCAGCGTGTAGAGCGAGCGGCGGCGCTCAAACAATCCACCAATCGTCGAGACGATCAAGCTTGCCACTGCGACGAAGAGCGTCACGCCCATACCAGCGTAGGCCATCTCGGCGAAGTTCTTGATGATAGGGTTGATTTGCGGGTGCTTCTCGAAGTCCCCACTGCGGATGTAGAGAAAGTCCTGCGGAGTCTGGCGAGCATAGACAAGGGCGCGCACCTTCTCCACATCATCATTGTGAGCAACGGTGAGGAGATAATCCTTGGGGCTATTAGTATTGACTGGCTGCTCGGCCAGCGAGACGGTCTTGACGACAGCGCCGTTGAAATCGAGCAAAGCATATTGATCACCCCGTGCACCGCTGGGGCAGCTGTGCTCGGTGTAGATAGCGAGGTCGCTGCAGCGGATGGCGCGAGCTTGGACGCGGCCAGTGTCACCAGCAATAGGATACATTGGGGCAACATTGGTGATGTATGGCTGCTCGCTCAGGATTTTTTGTGTATCCGGCTGCAAGACATGATCTTGCGAGGTGATCGCTACAGCGTTGCTGCGCAGCTGTGAGTAGCCGTTGTTGGCCACCGATGAAGCGTTGAGGGCATCAATACCACTCACCGCTGAGAGGTAGAAGCTCCCCGCAAAGAGGGCCAGCACTACCCCACTCACACTGCGGAAGACAGCCTGCGAATGGACGGCAATTCGCTTACCCGCGATCAATGCCGAGCCACTGCGTGCATAGCGTGCCACGATGCGAGCAATTTTATTCGTCAGCCAGCCACCAGCCAGCACCAGGCCAAACATTACACTAAGGAAGGCTGCGAAGAGAATGAGGGTCGGTATAGAGCTCTCACTTGCTCGCTCAGCCATCCAGTCGTGCCCAGGCTTCGACGCCATCCAGCCAAAGATACTGAGGCCAAATGCCAGGGGGATGACGCGCCACACCCGCAGCTTCTTTGCTTTTTCGGCTGAGCGCGAGACGCCCAGTGGCGAGAGCTGCGCCTTGCGCATCCGGCGCCAGTTGACATACGTCGTCAGGCCAAGGGTCACGCCAACGATGATAATATATTGATACCACTGCAGCGCAAGATCAGCCGGCCAAAAGCGCATGTCGCCATAGGAGAAGCCATAAAGCGAACTCTGTGTGAGTGTGAATACAACGAGACCCAGCACCACACCGGCCAGCGAGGCCAGCAGCGACTCGAGCAGCAGCACACGGGCCACTTGCCCCTTGGTCGCACCCACAAGGCGCAGGGCGGCGTAGCGCTTCTCGCGCTGTGCCCCACCCAGCTGCGTAGCAACAGCAACGAAGGTGACGATTGGGAAGAGTAAGATCGATCCGCCCACGACCAACATCATCAGCGAGAATGGGTCGAAGGCAACACTCTGCGCTGTGCCATTGACATCGGTAATGTAGACGTCGGCGTAGGAGTTGGGCTGCCCATTTTTCTTAGCATATTGGTTGCTCTTCTCAACCTCCTCCGCACTCACACCCTTGACCAAGTACAGGTCATCGGGGCTAGCAGAGTACTCGTCTGGTAGTGTGCCAAGGTTGGTGGTGAGGCCAGCAAAGCGCTCGAGAATCTTATCCTCTGGGTGCTGGGCGATCGCCGCTGCTAGCCCCTTGGAGAGGTAGTATTCACCTGCCTTTGGCGTGTCCATCTTGGCAAATTTGGCGGACTTCTCGGTGCCCTGCAGCGAGATGACGCTAATCGTCTTGCCTCGCCACTCATCTTTGTTGCCCCGCTCGATGCCACCAGCTTTGAGTGGCGCTTGGCCAGTCGCTTGTGGCTTTTGGGGTGTATCCCTGGCCGCAGAGATAGCACTTGAGATAATCGCCCGGTTTTGGCGGCCCACCAAACCATTGAGCCCAGCGGCCATATAGCACAGCATGACGATGCCAAGCGAGATAGCTGCTGCTGTGAGGCCCAGGCGTAGCATCGATTGCCGGCCCGATTTTTTTAGTAATAACCAACTAACACTCATATTACATCCCTCCCGAGATCTGCCCATCGCGCACGATGATCTCGCGGTCGGCATAGGCAGCAATGGTTGGCTCGTGAGTCACCATAATCACGGTGGTACCATATTGCTTAGCAGTAGCGATAAATAACTCCATCACACGCTGCGAGTTGAGGCTGTCGAGCGAGCCAGTTGGCTCATCGGCAAACAACACCTTCGGCTTGATAACCATTGCCCGGGCAATCGCCACCCGCTGCATTTGCCCACCAGAGAGTTCGCCCAGCATGTTACCCGCCTTATTGCCCAGCTCCACATTGTCCAGCCAGCGTTGGGCGGCTTTGTACGCTACGGCACGCTTCTCGCCATTGAGCAGCAGTGGAAGTGCCACATTATCCAGGGCGGTGAGCTCTGGCACGAGCTGCCCAAACTGGAAGACAAAGCCAAAGGCTGTGCGCCTGAGGACGCTCCGCTGATCGTCATTAAGCTTGTCGATCCGCTTACCTGCGCAGTGAATCTCGCCACTGTCGACAGGGGTAATCGCCGCCAAGCTATGCAGCAATGTACTTTTACCCGAGCCGCTTGGCCCCATGATGGCCAGCACTTCGCCGGGCATCACATCTAGCGACACGCCGCGCAATGCTTCCGTCTGGCCGAAGGATTTCTTCAGGTTGCGGGCACTAATGATTGGTTGATTGGTTGGTCTCATTGATCAGTTCCTCCTTAAGTTTGGTTAAGCGCGACGTCGTTAGCTCGATCCAGCGCAGATCTGCCTCCAGATGGTACAGTGCGTGGTCGATGAGTAGCGTGTCGGCTAGGTTACTTTCGCGGCGGCGGCTTGTGAGGCTGCGCATCCGCTGGATGTGGGCTTGCCGCTGGTTGTCTAGGTAGGGCGCGGCATCACCTTCGCGCAGGATTGCCAGCACGGTCTTGACGTACATATTGGCCTGCGACTGATGCGATGGCAGCTCGGGCGCTTCCAGCCAGGCCTGCAGGTCTTGCTTGCCCTGCTCGGTAATAGCATAGCGCACCCGGTCTGGCCCGCCAGACTCACTGGTGTCGGCAATCTCCTCCACTTTGTTGTCGCGTTTTAAGCGCCCCAACGTCGAGTAGACTTGCCCTGGCAAAATTGGCTTATCTTTGCCAAAGAAGCCATCGTACTGCTTCTTTAGCTCGTAGCCATAGTTTGGCGCATTCGCCAACAATCCGAGTAATGTATATTGAACGTTCATGTCTCTACTATACACCGAGTGACTAGCGAGTGCAAGCCTTATTATACACTTAGTGTATAGTTTGGGTATGGTCTATAAATATGCAGTGGGTAATATAAGCGTCTACCTCTGTTATCCCATCCACTCTATGTCTTTCTTGGTAGCCCAGTTTGGTGTCTTGTTCTGTTGCTGCCCTACCCCACTACCACCAATAAGCCTCGCTTACTATCGACAGGCACTATACCACTGCACAGCCAGACTCGGTTACTTACAAGTAGCATACGTGAGCTATACACATGATGATATGACGGTCATATATACTGCTCTCGAGCACAAGCACTTCGTTTATTGCATTACTTGCCGCCCAGCCAATAACTAACAAAAGTAAAAAGGCCAGCCATACCACCAGCGCAGCCACGCAAGGATAGCCAAGCTATATAAAGCCTCAGCTTCTCCAAGCACAGCAAAAACACCCCAGCAGCATCTGGGGTGTTTGTATTTGCACACGATACGTCGAGAGACGATCTATCTCATGGTCAATGATTAGTCGCCAAGGGTATCCATCTTGCCCTTGGTGCGCAAGATATCGCGCAGTTCGCGGACAGATTCTTTGCTCGATGATTGTGCGTCTTTGAGCTTGTCGTAGAGCGACTTTGTCAAAGATGTGCTTGGGATCTCGGGGCGCTTTGGTGAGCCACTGCTGCTATCACGGTTCTTGTAGTAGTTGACAAGCGCTACGTAGTAGGCGCGCATCTCTTTGCGATACTTGATCTGCTCATTGGCATAGTCGCGCACGCTGGCGTACTGTGAGTCTTTCATCTTATTAAGGGCGTTAAGGCAAGATTTTTGCTGCTCATCATACTTCTGGCCAGCTTCATCACCAGATGCGCTACTGAGTGGCGAGCTGTAGCTCGTGCGGCACGAATTGCTGTATTCTTTGTAGGCAGTAGCGACCGCACCCGACTCTTTGAGTAGCGGCTTGACTTTTTCGTAATCACTCTTGTACTCTTCGAAGGCTTTCTTGACCTCACCATCGCGCATAGCAGCAGCTTTGCCGAGCTTGTCGAAGTGGTCATCCGCCTTGCGAACCACCTCGTTGATTGACGTTTCTGGGTCTGACCTGTCTATATTAAGGCTGTTTGAGTCGAAGCTATTCATCATAGCGTATGCCTTGCGGTAATCCTCGGTGCTTGGCCCTGAGAACAGTACGATACACACGATTATAATGATGATCAGCACAAATATACCAATCCCGCCGCCAATCAAACTCCATAGCAAGCCCTTGCTCATGCCCTGCTTGGGTGGCATTGGGCCCATTGGCCGGCCTGGCTGTGGCTGCATTGGCTGAGGTTGGCCTGGTGCTGGCTGAGCTGGCTGCTGTGAAATAGGTTGAGGTTGAGGCTGGGGCTGAGCTGCAGGTGCTGGCTCGGCAGTCGGTGCAGCTGGCGCTGGCTCAGCGGCAGCACGCTTGCTGGCCAGAGCGGCCTTCTCTTCCTCAGTATACGGTGGGTTGTTCATATCAAAGGTTGGAACAGCCTCTGGGGGTTGCTCCTGGGGGGTTGCTGGTTGATTACTCATGCATCTCCTTGTTAACTTGGCTATTATTCACCATAACTATTATACCGGAATAGCAGCAATTGGCCAATATATATCTTGCTGTGGCTGCGCGCCCTCCTCTCCTTCACGTCCACTCATACAGCACCAAAGAAAGCGGAGGTTGTTACCAGCAAAACACCCCACGCGTCCTTGCTGGGGTGTTTGTCTTCTGTTGCGAGGCTAGTGCTCCGAGCTACTACAATCCAATCATCGTCAGATTAATCTTGCCGCGCTCGTCAATGCCGGTGATCTTCACCTGCACAGTCTGGCCTTCTTGCACGACATCTGTCACCTTGCCAACACGACCCTTGGCGAGCTTCGAGATATGCACCATCCCGTCCACGCCAGGCAGGATGTTTACAAAGGCACCAAAGTCCTTAATCGTCACCACGGTGCCGGTGTAGGTGCGGCCGACTTCGGGCTCTTCCACCAGGCTTTTGATCCAGGCCAGCGCCTTCTCAATCGCCTGGCCATTGGGGCTGGCAATGGTAATCAGGCCGTCTTCTTTAATATCCACCTCGGCGCCCGTTTCGCTGGTGATTTTGTTGATGGTTTCGCCACCCTTGCCAATAACGGCGCCAATTTTATCTGGGTTAATTTTGAGCTTTTCGATACGCGGCGCGTAGGGGCTGAGCTGCTCGCGTGGGCCAGGCAGCACACTCAGCATGTGCTCCAGGATGTGGGCGCGGCCAGCTTTGCTCTGCTCCAGCGCCTGGCGCAATACCTGCACCGGCAGGCCATGCACCTTCATATCCATCTGCAGGGCGGTAATACCCCGGCTGGTGCCCGTCACCTTAAAGTCCATGTCGCCGGCAAAGTCCTCAGCGTCGGCAATGTCGCTCAGCACGTAGGGTGTGTCGCCGTCCATCATCAGGCCCATGGCAATACCACTAACCGGGGCTTTGATGGGCACGCCAGCATCCATCAGGGCCAAGCAACTACTACAGGTGGCCGCCATGCTGGTAGAGCCGTTTTGGCTCATGATTTCTGTCACGCTGCGAATGGCATAGGGGAACTCTTCTTCACTCGGCAGTACCGCCGTCAGGGCGCGCTCTGCCAGGTAGCCGTGGCCAATCTCACGCCGGCCCGGGCTGCCCAGGCGCTTGACCTCACCTACCGTGTAGCCGGGGGCGTTGTAGTGGTGCATGTAGCGGCGCTCACCTTCCGTTACTTCCATAGTATCGACCAGCTGCGCGTAGCTGAGCGGCGCTAGGGTAACGATATTCATCCCCTGCGTCACCCCGCGGGTAAACAGGCTGCTACCGTGGGTGCGGGGCAAGATCCCAACCTCGCTCGAAAGCGGGCGGATCTCCGTCAGGGCGCGGCCATCGGGGCGGGTGCGCTCCTCCACAATGCCGCGGCGCACATCGTTGTGCAGCGCCAAGGTAAAGGCTTCGTCGTACTCATCACGCACCGCGGCGTATTCCTCGGCGTCAAGGCCCAGCTGCTCGGCCATAGCCTCGTGGAAGGCCCAGCGGATTTCGTTCACAACTTCATTGCGCTCGGGGTATGGGCGGCGAATCTTCTCGCCTAGTTTGCCATCAACCCATTGGTTGGCGACGGCTTGAATGTCTTCGTTTGGCAAGACCAGCTCGTACTCCTGCGGCGCTGGTGCCACCTTATTCGCCAGCTCGCGCTGCAGTGCGATAGCCGGCTGCATGGCTTGGTGCGCCCAGGCTATTGCATCGACGATGACGTCCTCGGGCACCTCCTTGGCACCAGCTTCTACCATGGTAATGCCACGCTCGATCCCTGCCACCACCAGGTCAAGATCGGACTGCTCGCGCTCTTCTGGGCTGAGGAAGGCTGTAAATTCACCATTCACCCGGCCAACGCGCAGGCCCGCCACTGGCCCATCAAACGGCGTACCCGTCAGCATCAGGGCGCTGCTGGCAGCAACCATCGCCACCATATCGGGGCGGAAGCTTGGGTCCATGCTCAGCACGGTAGCCACCACCTGTACTTCCTGGCGGTAGCCTTTCGGGAAGAGCGGGCGGATCGGCCGGTCGATCAGGCGGCCAATCAGCACCGCTTCGTCGCTGGGCCGGCCCTCACGCTTAATAAAACGGCTGCCGCTAATCTTGCCTGAGGCATAGAATTTCTCTTCGTAGTCGATGCTGAGCGGGAAGTAATCCAGCGTTACCGGGCGGGTGCCCACCTGGGCGGTGCCCAGCACCACCGTATCGCCATAGCGCACCAGCACACTGGCCGTCGAGCGAAAACCAACGCGGTTGACCTCCAGGGTGAGAGGGCGACCGCATAGCTCGGTCGTCACAGCAAAGACGTCTTTGCCGCTTGGGTTAATAATACTCATACAGAGCTCCTTTCTTGCGGCAAGTAACAGGGGTGAACGCTCGCATTCATCACTTCCATGCAAGCCCTCAACGCTATCACTGCCGCGTTAATATACTCTCCTTAGTATACCGCATTTTAGGATATACTGGTAGTGCTTCGTATCAGACAGCCTCGGAGCTTACACGCTGTCTGGGCTGCCATCAATTACCAAGCGCATCGTATCATCACCTTCATAGGTGGTCTGCGAGCCCTTGATAGAGAGAATGTTTCCACTGCCCTTAATCGCTGCACTGCCTATAAATCGTACGTACGTTGCGCTCAGCCATTCGACACCACGTGGCATGACCGTAATTTCTTCGCCTTGATCCCCTATGACAGCAAACGAGATGCCATTCTCCACTTTCTGTGGTTGGTCATAGATCATATACTCACTACGTCGAGAGAGCTCTTTCTCCAAAACAGCTTTATATTAGCAAGTTATCCCAAGCTCGTCAATCAGCCCCTCGCCATAAGTATGCACAGCATAGCCTCATCACCCCTGTCCTTCGCCCCTCTTCCCCATTATTCTACTCGGGTGGTGTGCAGCGATCAGTCGTAACGAGAGTTGCTAGCCTTGACGTAAGAGACCAGATAATCAGCCAAAGGCTGCTCTCACAACGCCAAGAGAAATAGTGAGGTATAAAATATGTGAGAATTGATGGTATGTGCGACACACTTGTCGCTTATATCATCGTGTTGTCGTACCGGCTGCGGTTCTTCGCTTGGCGGCGCTTGCGGCCGACGAACCACCACCAGGTGCCACCGCTACCAGCTGCAGCAAGGACTGCTCCCGCGATGAGGATGATGACCGTCCAGTTGGGGCTCTCCTCTTGCTTGCGCACAGTCGGTTGCTGGCGCTTTTTGCTTGGCTGTGGCTTTTTCTTGTCCTTCTTTTCATCCTTTTTCTTGTCTTTGTCGTCTTTTTTCTTCTCCTCAGGCTTGGGAGCAGGTTTTGGCGCTGGTGTAGGTGCTGGCGCGGGCTGAGCCGTTACTTTCAAGCCAAAGGTATCGGCGCAATCAGCCGTGAGCGGCGTCGCTGCACCCACTGGCACGTTACCGCGCTGGATACTCCCTAGGCCGGCCAAGCCACCCAGCAAGGTAGATGAATCATTATATGGGTTGATGCTTGAGTCTGCCTCCTCGGCTGGTGTGGTCGGGCCGCGATCGGAGGTCGTATACACCCAGCCAGCATTGCGCTCGCGGGCCTTGGCTACCACCTGGGCCTGCTGCTCGTTGCTACCCACACTGTGAATGACGTGCCACATTTTGTAGGCATTAGCTGGGTTTTTCTCGAAGTTGGTGGCAGTTGGGTGATTTAGGTCGTAGTAGCTATCGCTCAGGTAGCGCGCTGCCGAGGTCTCGGCATTCAAGAATACATCGCCATAAGGCATGACAGACTCACCGAGGAAGCGTGTACCCGCATTGTGGATAACGATAGAGCCAGGGTGCTTGACCTTGACGTAGTTGTAGAGATTAGCCAGGTAGCAGGTCTTTTGGCCACTACTGTGGTTGTCGGCTTCGTCGAAGAAGATCCCCTTCACATTGGGGTAGAGCGCATACCAGCGGTCGATCTCTGCTGCCACCTCAGCAATATTGCGCGTCTGGCGGCCATGCTTGACGTAGCCAATGTATTTGACACCAAGCGAATCGAGTCGTGCTAGAGCCTTTACATAATCACTACTAACCGTTGTACCTGGCCCACTCGAGGGGTTAACCACCACAAAGGGCATCTTGCTCGAGACATTAGCCATATCATTCCAATACTGGTTGTTGCCACCCTGCATGGGGTAGCTATAGGCTGGCATCATGATGGACTGCTGCGGCGCCAGAGCACTCACTTGCGGTACAAGCAGCTGCCCCAGCACCGCCACAGCGGCCACAAACATCAGCACAGCCCGCCGTACCTGCTGCATACTCCACCGCATCGCCACACCCGTGGACGCCTGTGCTGCGTCTGTCACATCCTGCATAGTCACTCTCTATGATAGCATCTTTGTGCGCAAATGGGTAATATGTTGTGTATGTCACAATGTTTTTGCGGAGACTTCTCTGTTGTGGCACGTTACTTGCAAACTCTGCGGTATCAATCTATTATCTCCATTACTTCATCCATATTAACTATAGAATGGAAGAATGGAAGTGATTACGCTTGTACAATACGGCGAAAGTAGTCGTGCACAGCGGGTTGGCTCGCTTCGGGCACGTTGGCCATATATTCAGCGCCAAAGACCGTTGCAGCTGTGTTTTGGTCGAAGCAAAAGCCCGTCAGCCTCAGCGGAGCATACCCATCGCCAAACCGCCCCCATACTGTGCCCGGTGGAAATTCAACACCGCAGTATCGCACTGCATCGGCGGCAAGGAACGTATGCGCCCCATGTGTTTTGCTAATAAAGCGCTTGTTAGCAATATCCGTCTCGCCTATCGCTGGTTGAGTCCTCATCGTATATGCCTGAGCAAAGTACGCCTCGACATCTTTGCAGCCACCCTCACGGAGGCGCACTGCTTCGGTCGGCATAGGCAGATCGCTAGTGCGGTCGGTGCCACGAGTGGCAATTTGGTTCAGTAAGGCAATCAAGATATCCGCCGCTGGCTCACCGGTTGGCTGGAGCATTGCATGATGTTCGTCTTCCGCCACAAGGTGGCCCGTTTGGTCAGCCGCCATCTTGATAATCTCGCGCGACATCCAGGCATAAGCATTACCATAGCGGCTACCCTGCTCGGTAATGAGCTCCCACTCAGCAGTACCCGCAAGACGCACACCACCAGCATCACAAGCATCCAGCAACGCTCGCGCTGATGCGGTGTGGAGATATAGATGCTTGTCCGCATCATTTTGCTCTTTGTAGCGGGCAAGCAGTGCCGTCCCATAGCATTGTAATGCACTATTGCCACCATCTTGCTGAACTCTACGCATCAAGACGCGGTCAATGTAGATACTTGGGTCAAATACACCGATGGAGATCGTTGGGTTGCCAGCGTGCAGATGTTTAATACCACTTGTAATCTGGTGCGCCACCTCTTGCATGCGCTGCATATCTAGCGACTGCTGGTATGCATCTGCTACAGCCTTGCAAAATCCATCATCTGTCAGCCCATCATCCCGTCTTCGGCATAATGTGATGGTTCGCTGCTCGAGGATACGCGTCTTGTCTATCGTCTCGTCCACTGCAACGACTGCGCCATCTAGCAGTGGCACTACCTCCTCAGGTATCATATCTGCCGGGCTGCCATCCACTAGATATTCCGCAGCCTTATCCCCTGCTGCCATCGCTTCCAAATCTTGTGCAAACCGCTCTGCCTCGCGCGCTGCTTTATCAACGACAAACTGCCGACGCTCCTGCGCAAGCCGATCAGCTGTGCATAGTAGCTCTCTCGCCCACTCTAGTGCGGCGAGGCTGCGCTGGCGCGCTGCTGTGTGCTCGGACGAGGGTTGGTCGCTCCCCCACCACTGGTTCCAGGCCCAATCGATGGGATTGAGACACTCAAGGTGGTCGGTATGGTGCAGCCTGCCATTAATAAAGCTGTCGTTGCGCTGGGTGTAGAGATGAGCATAGCCACACCGCTGGAGGGCGCGCAGGCTGGCAACGTTACCCTGCACCACGGCAGATTTAATACAGTGCAGCCCCAGATTCTCAAAGGCGTACCACGTACGAGCATGGTGGCTAGCACTAGCAACACCCTTGCCCCAGTAATTCTTATCCACAATAATGATGCCGCTTATGGCAGTGTGGATGTGCTTTCTCGTAATACTCACCAGTGCCGTGCTACCTACCAGCCGCCGTGCCTCACCATCCTTAGCCCAGATACCCCAGACGATACTCTCTTTATCTGCGATTGTTTTGTCATACCACGCTTGCTCGGTCTCGAGCGTCTGTGCCCGGTGCTCGGCAACATACTGCGTGACCGTCCCGCGCGCAAACCCCTCCACAAACGGCCTCAGTTCATCCCGCGCAAACGGCGCAAGCTCCAGCTCAAGCCCCTGCTTTGTCGTGACTGTCATCATTGGGCCAAATGCCATGGTGTGCTCCTTTCGTGGTGCTGTTTCTTTTTCTAGTATAGCATCGGTGCACGATACAAATGATAGAACCAGCCGCCTAAGGGCGAGATACTAATCCTGCGACGCGCTTCACCGCACCGCGGACAACATCAAGCGTCGTAGGTGCGGCATTCTTCTTGGAGCGCTCAATAAGCCTCTTGATAAGGTCCATATCCTCTGCCTGGGCATACTCGCCAAGGTCGCCGCTTGGCTTTGTTTGTGTCTGCTGTGTATAGTGCACAGCAAGTTCATCTGGATCAATCACGTACTGCGCCCCACCAAGATCCACCTGATGGACGAACTCTTCGTCGCCATAGCCACGGAAGCCAACACCGTTCATAACACACTGGACGGTCGCGCCTTTTTCTCTTCGTTGTACCTGCCCATACCGTGTTGTTATATGCTCGTACAGTTCCACCAGTACATGCGTCGAGCCATCGAAGCTATCGCGAGGTTGGAGATTATCCTTGTGCTGCTCGCGGTATTTTACCTGCTCGGCCTCTGTCGTCTTGAGTAGCTCGCGCGTCTGTGGCGAATCTGCTACGTCGGTAATCTCTACTAGATCGTCAAGCGTGAGATCGCTATACGTCACATATCGTTGCAGCTGGCCCGGATCTTCACTAGACAGCGGTACGTCTTCGAGCTGCCGATCGACAAATGCGTCAAAATCAGCCACCGCCTTCTCATACTCAGTCCGGCCCAGCATAGCTTCGAGGGCAGCAACGCCACTGCTGCCTGCTCCGTGTCCTGCTTCGTACATACTACAGCTCCTTTTTGTTTATGGTGTAATGTATTGTACGGTACATCTTGATCTCATATTTGTCAAGTGTAGTATATTTGCGCTACCATCCCCACCACCAAAAAACCTCCCCAATAGGTAGGGAGGTTTATTTCTCATAGCGGGCGCTTATTTGCGCAGGCCGAGGGTTTCGAGCGTTGCTTTGTAGGCATCAAAGTTCGTCCGCTCAAGGTAGCGGAGCAGCCGCTTGCGCCGGCCGACCATTTGCTTGAGGCCACGACGAGCCATGTTGTCGTGCTTGTTGGACTTAAGGTGTTCGGTCACCTCTTTGATACGAGCCGTCAAGATAGACACCTGCGCCTGTGGGCTGCCGACGTCGTTCTTGCTGACCTGAGTCAAAGCAATCGCTTTCGCTTTGTTATCCTTAGTAATCATACTGGTGTATTGTAGCAGGAGGACGGCGCAGTGTCAATGTAGACGCTAGCGACAGAGTACATCATGGGCGCTAGTGATATCGGAAAGTCCCTCGTCTGCACCCTCCTGCACAAAGCCAAGACGTATTATTTCTTTTATGAATCGTCTCTCGTCATCATTGTTTGTCAAGCAACGCGCAAGATTATATGTATCATAGAACGCTGTCTTGATAGCAGGATATGCTTCGGCCAATGCGCTGAGTTCTCCTTTTGCGATATCTGTCATTGCGTAATGTTTTTCGTACAACTTAGCATACAAGCCGCGGACAAGGCCAACCTCAGGTAATACCGCCTCGGCACGAATCAGCGCTGGCGTCGCACTATGGTAGAGATTGACAAAATCAACACCATCCTTAGACTCAAGTAGTGTCGCATCAACCTTTGGAACACGGAGGCGGGCACGGAGATTGTTTGGGTCTCTTGTGTCGTGTGGATCATAGTCAAGAAAGGTATTCCAGAAATCTTCCTCATCCTCATATGGCGAAGTGCGGTCCATTACGCTATCTACCTCTGGCCATCCCCAATGCCTGTTTACCTCGTCTATAGCAGCTATGTCTGCACCTTTGCGCTGTTTTGCTTCTGCAAGCATGAGTGGCTGCACTCTGCCACCAAGCGGCTCATAGCCTTTTATGCGCTCATCAATTGTCGCAGCAATTTCTTCTAACTCCTGCGTCAATCGCTCATACTCATCTGGCTGCCGCTCAGGTGCTTTACCACCAATAATTGTTATTTTACTAAGAAGTTCACCATGATCTATCATATATCAAGTATGACAGTAGTAGGACAATGAGTCAAATCGAGGGGTTTGTTACCACCCCACCCGCACACCATACCGCGCCGTCTGCCCCGGTACCAGCGTTGCAGCGTGAGCTGGGTTATCGGCGAAGGAATTACCGCTGTGCGTTGGCTCAACACAGAGGTATGGGCCCAACTCATCCGTCCAAACCGCCCAGCGAGGTAATTCCTCGCTTTGCAGCGTAATGGTGCGCCGGCCCGTCGCAAGCTGGCGCGTGGGCCCATCAACAAAGATCGTATCGGCGAGCGGCGCAAGGTCGGTGAGCGACTGGCCATCCAGCACGAGTGTGCCATCATACGCAAAATACGGGTGAAAGGCTGGTGCCACGAGGAGCTCCTCCTCGCCAACATTCGCCAGCGTGAGCTGCATTGCAAGCTGGTGCTCCGCCACCATATACACCAAGCGAGACTCCAGCCCAGCATAAGCTCCACTCCCCCTCAGCATGAGCTCCACTCGGTTGCTGGTGTGCTCTACCACTTGCCACTGGCTCGTCCGGCCAAAGCCATGCTGCGCCAGGCCACTCGCTCCACCGGGGCCGAAGTTGGGCAGGCAAACATGGCAGCCACCACGCGTTTTGCGCTCGCCATCAGGGGTAGTGAGCTGCTGCAGTGGGTAGAATACATCCCCATGCTCATCGGTCAAGCTGGTGATATACGCACCATCTGTCGTGATAGTTGCAGTGGTTGTGCCAGTGTGTAGCGTGATGTTCATCGGTTGCTCCTTGCTTCTTTATTATTGCTTGTGGCTAATCAACAATCCCAAAATCCTGCAGCTGCTGCGCCTCTGCTACTGGCCAATCAGCAATCGCCGTACGCCGCAGCGCCGCGCAGTACGCCCCCGTGCCAAGCTGCCCGCCAATATCCACCGCCAGGCTGCGAATGTACGTACCACTACTCACCCGCGTGCGAATGACGAGCCGCGGGTACTGATACTCCAGCACCTCCAGCGAGTGAATCGTAATGGTGCGCTCTGGCAACTCCACTTCTTTACCATCGCGCGCGAGTTTATAGGCCCGCTGGCCGTTGATCTTGATGGCGCTAAAGATTGGTGGCCGCTGGCGAATCTCACCAATGAAGTGCTGCAGCACCTTATCGAGCTGCTGACGTGATGGCGGCGTGGTGGGCATCTCGGCATCTTCTGGCACATACGGCGTTATCTCCCCTTCTGGGTCACCCGTGGTACTGGTTTGGCCCAGGATAATCGTCGCTTCGTACGTCTTGTCGA
>ERZ772967.1657-NODE-1657-length-15077-cov-2.918320_pt1 | contig 15077 bp, 14 predicted proteins | sample MGYA00511677_ERZ772967 | MGnify/ENA primary metagenome ERZ772967 (study PRJEB29015, sample SAMEA2737931) | human oral metagenome | biome: human oral; feature: human-associated habitat; material: dental | place: China | collected 2146 ...
CGCGATTTATTCGATAAAGACGAATTATCCAAAATCATGTCCACCATTATGCTCGTATTCATGCTGGCGCCGCTTATTGCACCGATTATCGGGGGGTATATCGTCAAATTTTTCTACTGGCATATGATCTTCTACGTTATCTGTGCAAGCGGGTTGTTGGCTGCCGCGTTAGTCGCCTTGATCATTCCGGAAACCCACAAATCGGAAAATCGCATTCCATTGCGTTTAGGAATTATCGCGCGTAATTTTTGGAGCCTGTGGCAACGGAAAGAAGTGCTTGGTTATATGTTCGCCGCCTCCTTTGGTTTCGGCGGATTATTCGCCTTCATCACCGCCGGCTCAATTGTGTACATCGGTATTTACGGCATTTCCGTAGAACATTTCGGTTATTTCTTCATGCTTAACATCGGCATCATGACGCTTGCCTCCGTTTTTAACGGACGCTTCGTCGTCAAACTCGGCGCAGAAAAGCTCCTTCAAATCGGTTTAAGCATTCAATGTTTGGCCGGAATTTGGCTGATTTTGACCGCACTTTTCGATTTCGGTTTTTGGTCGATGGCAATTGGTGCGGCACTTTTAGTCGGACAAAACCCGCTCATTTCGTCCAACGCAACTGCTTCAATTCTGGAAAAATTTCCAACGATGGCCGGGACGGCAAATTCCATGATGGGCAGCGTACGCTTCGGCACCGGCGCACTCGTGGGCTCGGTGGTCGCCTCAATGGAAATGAAAACCGCCGCGCCGATGTTATTAACAATGGGTGGTTGTTCGCTACTCGCCGTCAGCGCTTATTATTTCCTGACATATCGACATCGAACTCATTAAAAACCAAACGTATTCACGCCTTAATTTCTGGAAGGCCAAACACGAAAACCGATGACCGCCCCTTTCGGCGGTCTAAAGGGAAATTCCTTAATCGGTTAAAAATAATGCGGCCGCGCCGCGTACACCGCCCGAATCGCCGTATTTCGCTTTTTTAATCAACGGCACTTTGGCACTACGCATCAAATGCGCCGGCAATGCCTTTGGCAACGCTTCATATAAATAATCAAAATTGGACAACCCGCCGCCAAAAACAATGACATGCGGATCGAACGCGGTAATAATATTGCCGATGGAGATGGCACACAGTTCAATAAAAACGGAGACAAAATCGATCGCACTTAATTCTCCGGCATAAAAATTTTCAATAATTTGCTTCGCCGTCAATGGACGCCCTTTTAAATCACGATATAACATTTCAAAACCGCGACCGGAAAGATAAGTGTCCAAACAGGCGCTATTGCCGCAGCCGCAAGGATAAATCGGCGCCTTGTCCCAACCGAGCAATTTAAGGGCATGATAATTGAGTTGAATATGCCCTAATTCGCCGGCCATGTCGTTTTGACCGGAATGGATTTTACCGTTTATCACCAGCCCACCGCCGAAACCGGTACCTAAAATCAGCCCAAGCGTCACAGGATATTGCCGATTTTCCTCATTCCAAGCTTCGGATAATGCGAAACAATTCGCATCATTTTCCGCCCGCACTTCGCGTCCTAGCCGGACTGATAAATCCTGTAAAATCGGACGCCCGTCCGCAACCCGAATATTGGTAATCTCAGCAATCCCCGTTTGTTGATTGACAAAGCCGGGGATCCCCAGTCCGACGGTTCCGCGCGTATGAAAACGGTTATCGGCACGCGCAACCAAATCCGTAATGGCGACAAGCCAGTCTTGATAATCCGTTTGCGGCGTAGGTATCCGTTCCGAGTACAATTTTTCCAACTGTCGATTAAACGCCGCTAATTCAATTTTTGTGCCGCCGATATCCAATCCGTAATACATAATTGCTCCTGCCTCATATGCGCCATACAAAGTGCGGTTGAAAATCGCAAAATTTCAACCGCACTTTAATTTTAACCAGGTTATTTTCGAATAAAATAACGTTTCTTTTGGAGAAAACCGAATAACCCTAAACTTAATATCCAGCTGACAACAATGGCGATAAATAGATCAATCGGATAATGCATACCTAGGCGAATCCGGCTGATAAGCATTAAACCTGACCAAATCGCCAACCCGGCAATAAGCAATTTGGCACCCATGCTACGATTGCCCAATAACTGCACAAAGCCGACGGCAAGCAATAGCCAAGTCGCGGCAAAAATGCTATGCCCTGAGGGAAAGGAATAGCCCGTTTCATTTTCATAATGCTTTTCCAGCCAAGCGGGTGTGTCAGCCTGATGAGTAAAATACTGCTCGACAAGTTTTGCGCGCGCCTGACGTTCAAGGGCATAAAACGCCTCCGTCGTTCCGCCTGTTTGCTCCGCCAAATAGACAGTAAAAGGGCGAGGCTCGGCAAACGTCGCTTTTAACCCTTGCTTGACAACCTGACTACCGAGAACGAAAACAGCCATGAACACAACCCCCAACGCCCATTGTTTGCGGGTTTTAAATAAAAAAGCAAATAATAAGGCAAAAATGACGGAAGTGATTGCCGCATAAGGGAAACTGCCGGTTTCAGTCAGGAGATAAAGCCAGTAATCTGCCTCGGTTAACTGCCCATTACCTTGCCACCGGAACGCCGCTATCCATGCAAAAAAAGGTACTAAGCAGAGTAATAATGTATATAATGACAACTTTTTAAACATTGTCGCTCCTTGAAAACAAAAAGTCGGTCGGCATTTTAGCAAAATTCAACCAAAATAATAAGGAATATCTATGGCAAAAATCCAGCTCGTTGCACAAGCTAACTTACCGACAGAATTCGGTCATTTTCGCTTGATCGGTTTTGAATTTCCGGATACGAAAAAAGAACATGTTGCGCTAGTCATGGGCGATATTTCAAATGCCGATGAGCCCGTTCTGGCGCGTATTCATTCAGAATGTCTCACCGGCGACGCATTGCACAGCTTAAAATGCGATTGCGGTTTTCAGTTGGCGACCGCATTGCGCCAAATTCAGCAAGAAGGGCGCGGCGTGCTGATTTATCACCGTGAAGAGGGACGAGGCATCGGTTTAATCAATAAGATTCGCGCCTATGCATTACAGGATCAGGGCATGGACACGATTGAGGCCAATTTAGCCCTCGGTTTTCAGGCTGATGAGCGCAATTTTAAGGTATGTGCCGACATGTTTGAACGCTTAGGCGTTAAGCAAGTGCGTTTAATGACGAACAATCCGCAAAAAGTGGAAACCATGAAACGGGCGGGAATTAATGTGGTTGAGCGCGTACCACTGAATGTGGGCGAAAACCGCTACAATACACGCTATTTGGATACCAAAGCGAAAAAAATGGGACATTTTATTGTGCATAACGGCGAGGAACGCCGACTCGCCTGCCCTTATTGTTCGGAAGAAGTCATCGATAACCAAAATGACCGATAAATAACGGTAAAAATGACCGCACTTTATCATTCAAACAACTAAAAAACGGCCGATAGTTGATTTTATCGGCCGTTTTATTTTCAGTATTTTGATTTTTCACGCTTTCAATTATCGTGTACTCAACTCAAAAATCATCGCTTCCGCCTGACAACAAAAGGTTAATTCAACACTAAGCGACACGCCGCTTTCTATCGGCGTAATTGAACTTTCAATTTTGCACGGCTCACTTTCAATCTTACGCGCTTTCTCAATAAAATGATTTAATGCAGTTTGAGCGGATGACTCATCGGGGTAGAATTGTTCGATTTTCACACGGCAATCGGAACCATCAATAATGGCGCCAACATCGACGCAACTACAGGCCAATGATTCTTCCGCCTTACATTGAACAGCCATAAATTTCCTCCCTATCATTCAAATAAATACAATTTTATACTTTGCTTAACACCAATTTTGCCATCATCGCAATATGTTCTGGTTGTGCATTTAAGGCGGGAATATAACGATACGCACGCCCACCAGAGGATAAAAAAAGCGCCTTGTTTTCCCGCTCGACTTCCTCAATGGTTTCCAAACAATCCGCCGCAAAGCCGGGGCAAATCACCGCTATTTTATCAATGCCTCGTGTAGCGGCCTTGCTTAAAAATTCATCGGCATAAGGCCGTAACCATTCTTCGCGCCCAAAGCGAGATTGAAACACCATCCCCCACTGCGTTTCACGTAGGCCTAATCGATCCACGACGGCAATGGTGGTTTGCTTACAATGTTCACGATAATAATCGCCCATTTGTTCATAACGCAGAGGAATGCCATGGTAAGAAAAAAGAAGGTATTCATCCTCCTGCCAATTTTTTTGTACCGATTTGACCAACGCATTAATATAGCTTTCATCACAATGATAAGCATGAATCAACGCCAGCGGTACAAGATTTCGTTTTGTTTTCAACGCCTTATACAGCGCATCAAATAACGCCGCCGTGGTCGAACTTGAATATTGAGGATACAAAGGCAGAACAATCACTTTCTCCACCCCTTTTTTTAGCAAATTTTCGACCGCACTTTCCATTGAAGGATGTCCGTAAGTCATGCCAATCTCAACCTGTACATCCAACCCCTGCGCCGTTAAATAGTCTGCCAATGCCTGTTGCTGCTTTTTAGTAATGGCAAGTAACGGAGAGCCTTCCGGCATCCAAATCGAGCGATAATTTCTCGCAATCCGCGTAGCACGAAGCGGTAAAATGACACAAGCCAACAGCGGACGCCACCAGCAACGCGGCAAATCTACCACGCGTTCATCGGTTAGAAATTGCCATAAATAACGGGCGATTGCCAACGGCGTCGGCTTATCCGGCGTGCCTAAATTACCCAAAATCACGCCGATTTTTTTCGTTTTATTCATAAATCGATTACTGCCAAAGTTAAACGGGAAACGCAGCAGAGTTTATCCTGTTCGTCCCGAATGTCAATTTGCCAAACTTGGGTATTTTTCGCCAAATGGATCGGTTCGGCTTTCGCAATGACACGCCCTTTTCTAACCGGCCGTAGATGATTCGCATTCACTTCCATTCCTACTACGGCCTGATCTTCATCAACACAAAGCCAACCGGCAAGGGAGCCTACGGTTTCGGCTAATGCGACCGATACCCCGCCGTGCAACAAGCCGAAAGGCTGCGTTGTGCGCGAATCGACCGACATTGACGCGGTGATCCAATTTTCCCCTAATTCCGCAATTTCAATACCTAAATGCGAAACGGCGCAATTTTGTCCCATTTCATTAAGCTGCGCTATCGTGCGACTTTTTTTCCAAATCATCAAATAACTCCAATAAAGCCTGTATGGGATGTTTTAAACGGTATTTTTCATATCGTTTTACCTGACTCCGGCAGGAATACCCCGTTGCCAAGCAGTAATTCGGATCTTTGCCGTCTAATTTGACTTTCCACGATAAATCGTAAATCTCCCGACTCATGGCCTGATTTTGGCGTTCATGCCCAAACACACCGGCCATACCGCAACAACCGACGTGTTCAACCGTCAAATCCTGTCCGAAAAAGGCAAAGATTCGTTGCCATTCTTTCCCGCTATTCGGCATCGCCGTAGTTTCCGTACAGTGCGGGAATAAATACCACTTAAAAGTGCGGTCATTTTTGACGAAATTTTTAACACGCGCTTGTAATTCATCGGCATTCAGTTGAGTAAATAGCCATTCATGCGCAGTCAATACATGGAAATCACCTTGAGTTTTTCCCAGCACCGCCTTGTATTCGTCACGATAAGAAAGCACGATAGCCGGATCAACGCCGACTAACGGACACCCTAATTGGGCCACGCGGGTTAAAAATTCGGCCTGATGTTTAGCCGTTTGACTAAAGCGTTTCAAAAAGCCTTTGATATGCATCGCCTTACCGTTCGGCTTAAACGGCAATACAATAGGCTCAAACCCCAATTTTTGCGCAAGTTGCACAAAATCACGCACAACGTTGGCATCATAATAAGAAGTATAAGGATCCTGCACAATAAACAAAACGTTCTGTTTTTCGGCCGCACTTAGCCCTTCCAATTGTTCCAGAGAACGCCCCGTGTAACCGATTTCGACCAATTGCGTTTGTAAGTTCGGTGCCGATAATAGAGGTAAATCGACCAGACCAAGTGTTTTTTTCACCGCTAATTCGGTCGGTTTTAATTTGACAAAATAATTAAACCAATTCGGTCGTTTCGCCATATAAGGGGCCGCAATTTCCAAATTGGCCACCACATAATCTTTCATCGGACGCAAATAACGACGATGATAAAAATAGAAAAACTTCGCACGGAAATCCGCCACATCAATTTTAATCGGACATTGACTCGCACAGGCTTTACAGGCCAGACACGTATCCATCGCCGCTTTCACTTCATGAGAAAAATCATATTCGCCGCGCCGTTTTTGCACGGTATGTTTTAGCTTCGCGACAACATCCGTTAAGGCAACGTTATCTTGACAAAAATCCAATTGTTCGGCAGAAACGCCTTCATTTGCCATTAAACGCAGCCATTCGCGCACCATCGCCGAACGCCCTTTCGGCGAAAAAACGCGGTTGCGGCTGACTTTCATTGACGGACACATGGTACTGTGCAAATCGAAATTAAAACACAACCCGTTGCCGTTACAATTCATTGCTCCGCTAAATTGATCACGCATGACCGTTGGAATTTGACGGTCCTGATCGGCACGCATCGGCGACAAAATGGAGTAAAGTTCATCTCCGCTGTTTAAAGGCGTACAAATTTTGCCCGGATTCAATCGGTTGTGCGGATCGAATAAAAATTTAATATAACGCAATTCTTGCCACAACTCGGGCGTAAAAAACGTCTCGCCGTAATGAGAACGAACGCCCTTGCCATGTTCTCCCCACAATAATCCACCGTATTTTGCCGTAAGTGCGGTCACTTTATCGGAAATTTCTTTGAATAAACGAACCTGATTTAAATCATTCAAATCCAGTGCCGGACGCACATGCAAAACGCCGGCGTCCACATGACCGAACATGCCGTATTGCAAATTATGGCTGTCCAGTAACGCGCGAAATTCAGCGATATAATCCGCCAAATTCGCTGGCGGAACACAGGTATCTTCCACAAAAGGAATCGGTTTGGCCGCCCCTTTTGCATTCCCCAATAAACCGACCGCTTTTTTGCGCATGGCATAAATTCGTTCAATAGAAGGTAAATCGGCGCAACATTGATAACCGATAATCGCCCCTTCGCCGTTTGCGATTTTTTCGTCCAAATTGCGGCAAAGCGCGGCAACCTGTTGATCGATCACATTTTTATCGTTGCCCGCATATTCCACAATATTTAAGCCGAGAATCGGATTCGTTTCATCTTCGGTTAATAATTGGTTAACAGAATGCCAAATAATATCTTGTTTAGCCAAATTTAATACTGTCGAATCGACAGTTTCCACCGACAGCGCTTTCGCGCCGACTAAAAAAGGCGCGTTCCGCAAAGCGGCGTCAAACGAGGCGTACTTGATATTGATTAATGTGCGATACTGAGGGAGCGGTAGTAAATTCAATGTCGCTTCGCAAATAAACGCCAGTGAACCTTCGGAACCGGTTAATAAACGGCTAAGATTAAAGCGGTCTTCCTCCTGATTAAAAACATTTTTTAAATCATATCCCGTTAAAAAACGATTCAATTGAGGCAAATCATTGATGATTTGCGTACGTTTTACTTTGCAACGACGAAAAATTTCTTGATGCAACGATTGAGCGACGGGCGAAAATCCGAGCGCTTCGGGCTGTTCGGAAAGTTGCTTGGAATCGACCGCACTTGTATCTAATACTTCACCGTTAATTAATACCGAACGCAATGCCAGAACATGATCGGATGTCTTACCATATTGTAGAGAACCCTGCCCGGATGCATCCGTATTTATCATGCCGCCTAATGTCGCACGATTGCTGGTGGAAAGTTCCGGCGCAAAAAATAATCCGTACGGTTTAAGAAAGTGATTTAGCTGATCTTTAACGACACCCGCTTGTACCCGCACCCATCTTTCCTCAACATTCACTTCAAGAATGCAATTCATGTGACGGGAGAGATCAACAATAATATTTTGATTAAGCGATTGCCCATTCGTCCCGGTTCCGCCGCCGCGCGGCGTGAAGGTAAGCGTCCGATAAGCCTCGCGATCCGCCAGTTTAGTCAAACGAACAATATCGGCAATCGACTTTGGAAATAAAATCGCTTGCGGGAGTAACTGATAAACGCTGTTGTCCGTCGCAAGACTTAAACGATCGGCATAATCGGTTGCAATATCGCCTTCGAAGTGCTGTTGCTTTAATTCGTTAAGATATTGAACAACGATAGGGAGTAGTTTGGGTATGTTAGAAAGACGGGGTAACATTGAATCACTCAGGCTATAAAGAGAAATAAAGTAAATGTTCGAATGATATATGAAAGGTAAAAAAATGTCGATTTTAGTCAGCTTGAATTTCAAAAGAAAATGAATGAGAACAAAAAACACCTGAATAAATGTTTAGTTTAGGTAAATTTTGCTCAAAAAACAATCAAAAGAAACAAAGTTTAGTTGATTTTATGTTTTTTTATTAGATAATAGCCATACTTTTGAACGTTCCTTTGGCTATACAAAGGAATTGAATTTGTCAAAAGGAAATATAATAGGGCAAATTCAAAACCCTAGTTAAGCAAATGTTTGAGTGAAACTTTAATAAAAAGTTCACAAAAACGGGAAATTTTTCCCATGTTAAACGATGACTAAAGTAGAGGACATCAAAATGAAAAAAACTGCAATCGCATTAGTTGTTGCCGGTTTTGCGGCAGCTTCTGTAGCCCAAGCGGCACCACAAGAAAACACTTTCTATGTGGGTGCTAAAGCGGGTCAAGCTTCATATCATGAAGATATCAGCACAAACACTAAACAAGGACACAACTTGGGTGACGGTTACAAACGTAACTCCGTAACTTACGGTGTGTTCGCCGGTTATCAAATTTTAAACCGTAGCAACTTTGGTTTAGCAACAGAAGTCGGTTACGACGATTTCGGTCGCGTTAAATTCCTTAAAAACAGTGAAACTGCGGTTAAACAAACCGCTCATGGTGCACACTTAAGCTTAAAAGGTAGCTACGATTTAGGCGGTTTAACTTCTGCATTAGAAGGATTAGACGCTTATGCGCGTGTTGGTGCGGCGTTAATTCGTTCAGACATCAAAGGCAATCTCAACGGTAATAACCGTGCATTATTCAACGGTCAAGTAAAACAACATAGCTTGCACGTATCGCCTGTATTTGCTGCAGGGGTTGAATATGCATTACCTTCATTACCTGAATTAGGCTTACGCTTAGAATGGCAATGGGTTAACCGTGTAGGTTACTTCAGCAATGGTCAAGGCGGTCGTGCGAACTATGATCCGTCAATCAATTCTGTGTCTGCAGGTTTGTCTTACCGCTTCGGTCAAGGCGCTGCTCCGGTTGCAGCTCCTGAAGTCGTAAACAAAACTTTCAGCTTAAACTCTGATGTTACTTTTGCTTTCGGTAAAGCGAACTTAAAACCTGAAGCCCAAGCGACTTTAGACGGTATCTACGGTGAAATCGCTCAAGTTAGCAATGCAAACGTAGCGGTTGCCGGTTATACAGACCGTATCGGTTCCGATAAATCTAACTTAAAATTATCTCAACGTCGTGCCGAATCAGTAGCTAACTACTTAGTTGCTAAAGGCGTTGCTGCACAAAACATTTCTGCAACAGGTTACGGTAAAGCGAACCCTGTGACAGGTGCAACCTGTGATGCGGTTAAAGGTCGTAAAGCTCTTATCGCTTGCTTGGCGCCGGATCGTCGCGTAGAAATCGCAGTTAACGGTTCTAAATAATTTCCGTTAATACATTTTTAATCAATTGAAATAAGAGTAAGACCTAAACGCCTGTTTAGGTCTTTTTTTGCACGAAACAATACAAATCAAAGGCAACAATATGAAAAAATGGATAGCAATTGTTCTTATTGCCGTTTTAGCCGGCTTTACGCTAATGAGCAGCTATAATGGACTTGTTCAGGCAGAAGAGGAAATTGATTCGGTTTGGGCGAATGTAGAATCGTCTTATCAACGCCGCGCTGATCTCATCCCTAACCTCGTCAACACGGTCAAAGGCCAAGCCAATTTTGAAAAAGAAACGTTAACGGGCGTAATGGAAGCACGCGCTAAAGCCACGCAAACCAAAATCGATCCGGCGAATTTAACGGAAGAACAATTGGCGCAATTCCAGCAAAACCAAAATCAATTAGGCTCCGCACTTTCCCGCTTACTTGTCACTGTAGAGCAATATCCTCAATTAAAAGCCCATGAAGGTTTTATGACTCTACAGGCACAACTTGAAGGAACGGAGAATCGGATCAATGTTGCTCGTAATAAATTTAACGAAGCAGCACGCACCTATAACCAAAAAGTTCGCCAATTTCCGGCAAAATTGGCTGCACTTATTTTCGGCTTCAAAGAAAAACCTTACTTCAAATCGTCAGAGGGTGCCGATAAAGCTCCTGTTGTCAATTTTAATTAAATAAACACTATGCGATTTTTTTCAAAAATTCCAATTGATAAAAAACAACTTGAGGCGGCGATCGCCCGCCTCGAATTACAAACCTCTGCTGAATTGAGAGTATATATTGAACGCAACTTACCGCATACGATAGACGAAATTTCCGCCATGGAGCGCGCCCTACAGGTATTCAAGTCCCTCGAAATGCACCGTACGGCACAACAAAATGCCGTATTGATTTACCTTTGCTATAACCGCCATTTGTGCGCAATCATCGGCGATAAAGGTATTCATCAATTCGTTTCCGCCGATTTCTGGAGTGTAGAGTGTGAACGATTAATTCAAGATTTTAAACAAAAAAACTATACGAAAGGCATTATTTCGGCTATTGAACGGATTGCGGAAGAATTAATCCGTTACTTTCCTGCCGATACGAATAATCCGAATGAACTGCCCAATGAGGTAATCATCCATGACTAAAGTAATAAGATGGCTTAAAAGTGCGGTCATTTTTTGCGGAGTTTTAATCTATACGACGGCCTTAGCCGCCGATTTACCTCCTTCTCCTCAACCTTTTCGCTACGTTAATGACTACACCCATACACTTTCGGCCGAACAATTACAGCACTTGGAAAACAAACTTATCGCCTATAGTCATGAAACGAGCTCACAGATTGCGGTCGTCATGGTTTCAACCACGGGGGAATACGACATTGCCGATTATACGTTTGCGTTAGGTGACAAATGGGGAATCGGTCGTAAAAAAGCAAATAATGGCGTCTTAATGCTGATCGCCAAAGACGATCGAAAAATTTTTATTGCGACGGGGCAAGGATTAGAAGGGGTTCTGCCCGACGCCTTGTTATCACAAATTATTCGCCATGGGGTTACGCCTGAATTCAAACAGGGGCGATACGCAGAAGGAATCAATAACGGTCTGAATGAAATTATCGCCGCAAGTAAAGGAGAATATGCTGCCTATGTTGAAGAATCAACCCCTTACGAAGATTATATTCCGGTTCTTATGGTACTGGCCTTCATTTTCATCGTCATTATCGGCGAACGGCAATTTCGCAAAGACGACGTTTATATTAGCCCGAGCCGACGTAGTGAAATAGAACGAATCATGCGTCAATCAACCGCCTCACGGCGTCGCAATGCCGATTTTGGCGGCGGTTTCGGCGGAGGGTTCGGCGGATCAAGTGGCGGCGGATTCGGAGGCGGCGGTTTCGGTGGCGGAGGTGCCGGCGGCAGCTGGTAACTATGCATTTCTCTCAACGCTATCTTGTGGTACAATGACCGAAATTTTTACTCGTAAGGAAAGTTATGGAAACGTTAGACAAAATCAAAAAGCAAATTAGCGAGAACCCCATTCTTATTTATATGAAAGGCTCGCCTAAATTACCTTCGTGCGGCTTCTCTGCACGTGCGGTCGAGGCCTTAATGAATTGCAAAGTGCCTTTCGGTTATGTTGATATTTTACAACATCCCGACATCCGTGCCGAACTTCCGGCTTATGCCAATTGGCCGACTTTTCCACAATTATGGGTCGAAGGCGAATTAATCGGCGGCTGCGATATTATTTTGGAAATGGCGCAGGCCGGCGAATTGCAAACGCTACTGAGTGAAGTCGCTGCCAAACACCGCTCATAATTAAACAAAAATGCCTATTCGCCCCGCCTTCTTGCGGGGTTTTTTATTTCTATTTTCAATCAACAAAAATTCATTGTATTTTTTTACAGTCCGTATAAACTGAACAGCGTTAGTCGGGGTGCTTATATGATTAAGCTGAGAAATACCCGTGAACCTGAAACAGGTAATGCTGGCGTAGGAAACTAATTCATTGGCTGTTTCGTTAATTTTTATAGGAAAAAACCGATGAAAAAAATTATTATTCAAAAAATCACCTTATTTTTGACCGCACTTTTTAGCTTCTCTATCTCACTTGCCTCGCCAAAAACACAGTCAGTCACCGTGTATACCTATGATTCCTTTTCAGCTGAGTGGAGTGCCGGCCCCAAAATCAAGGCGGATTTTGAACAACAATTTCCACAATGCGAACTCCATTACGTCTCTTTTGAAAATAACGGCACGCTATTTAACCGCGTTCGCTTAGAAGGCAAAAAAATTAATGCCGATATTGTATTAGGACTTGATAATCACCAAATTGATGCAGCACAAAAATTAGCGCTCTTTGCGCCACATCAAGTGAATTTAAACCGACTGTCTCTTCCGATAATTTGGGATAATCCGATCTTTCTTCCTTACGATTTCGGACAATATGCCTTTATTTACAACAAAAACCACCTTAAAAATCCGCCTAAAAGCCTGAAAGAGCTCGTCGCCCGTCAAGATTTAAAAATCCTCTATCAGGATCCGCGCACCAGTAGCATCGGGCGCGGCTTATTATTATGGATGAATGCCGTTTATCCGGCGGATGAAATAACAAACGCTTGGCAAACACTGGCCAAACATACGGTCACAATTACCAAAGGTTGGACCGAAAGCTACGGTGCATTTCTCAAAGGGGAAGGCGATCTGGTTCTCAGCCATAACACCTCACCGCTTTATCACCTGTTAGCCGAACAAAAAGATGACTATGCAGCAATGGAGCCAAGCGAAGGCGGCATCTTACAAATTGAAACCGCCGCCAAAATCGCACACCGAAATAATGCTTGTGCCGATGCTTTTTTACCGTTTTTAATCACCCCATCAGCACAAATGGCTATCGCCAAAAATAACGTTATGTTGCCCGTTATCGACACGCCGATCGAACCGCATATCGACGTGTTAAAACAGCGCCAATATCATATGCGCAGCCTCAATGAGCCGGTGACGGATAAACAGCTAAAACAATGGATCAACCAATGGCAGCAGGCATTAGCGCAATAGGATGATGCAAAAAATTAAGCGCGATTTACGAGATTATGGGTTTGGGAGTGCGGTCGTTTTTTCGCTTGTTTCGATCTATGCATTCTCATTCGTACAGATTTTAACCATCGACGAACCGATTTCCTGGTCGGACATCGGCGACGATGCCTATTTACATCGCTTAATCGGCTTCAGTTTCAAACAAGCGCTGTTCTCCGCCGGCTTATCCGTCATCCTCGGGTTCGCCTTTGCACATGCCTTATATTCCGTTCAATTTCCCGCCAAACACCTGATTTTACGACTGACCTCGCTTACTTTTATCCTCCCCGTACTTGTCGCCGTCTCCGGCTTGCTTGGCGTATACGGACTTTCCGGCTGGATAAATCAGCTCATAAATTTATTCGGATTTAACCGCACTTTTAATATTTACGGCCTTAGCGGCATTCTTATCGCCCACTTATTTTTCAATATTCCCCTCGCCGCCAAAATCGCCTTACAAGCCCTACAAGCCATCCCCAACGAACAACATCAACTTGCCGCTCAACTCAATTTACGCCGCGGCGCCTTTTTTCGTTATGTAGAATGGCCTTACTTAAAAGGCCCCCTGCTCTCCGCATCGGCTTTAATTTTCACGCTTTGTTTTACCAGCTTCAGTGTTGTGCTCACCCTCGGCGGCGGGCCGCAATATAGCACATTAGAAGTTGCCGTTTATCAAGCCGTATTTTTCGAATTTGATTTACCTAAAGCGGCATTATTCGCATTAATTCAATTTATTTTTTGCTTGCTATTTTTTATTGCCAGCCAATTTTTTAGCAAACCGATTGATACCAAATTATCACAGCGTCACCTCTGGCAGGCAAAATTAAGTCGAAAAGCGCAATTTTACCACCTCGCCGTGATTAGCGTCATTGCATGCTTTTTATTCACTCCGCTTCTCAACATTGTGAGTCAAGGTCTTTCTTCGCCACAACTTTGGATGATTTGGCAAAATGCGCCGTTATGGCACGCCCTATGCAATTCCCTTTTACTCGCCTTTAGCGCCGCGGGATTGGCACTCGCCGCCGCTTTTGCCATTACGTTAACTTCGCGTCAATTACGCCGGAGGCATCATATAAAAACCGCCGATGCCCTCCTCATCGGTAGCATGACGGGGCTTGCCGTTCCGACCCTCATCCTGGCATTCGGATTATTTTTAGCCTTGCAAAATCAACAAACGACGCCGATACATTTATTTATCGTCGTGGTTATTTGCAATGCGCTGACCGCTATGCCTTTTATCGTTCGTATTTTGAACGAGCCGATGGAGCGCAATATGTCTTATTTCGATGATCTCTGCCGAGCATTAAATATTCGTGGCTGGACACGTTTTCGTTTGATCGAATGGCCGCAACTTAAAACGCCGATGCGATATAGTTTTGCGCTGGCGGCAGCCCTTTCACTGGGTGATTTTACCGCCATTGCGCTTTTCGGCAGCCCCGATTTCACCTCATTACCGCACTTGTTGTATCAACAATTAGGGCAATATCAAACCCGGCAAGCCGCCGTAACGGCCTTGATTTTATTACTTTTATGCGGCAGTCTATTTGGCATTATCGAACGAAATCAGGACATTATCGATGATTAAATTAAAAGAGGTCGTATTTGATTATAAGGCGATGCCGATGTATTTTAATCTGCATGTACAGGCCGGTGAAAAAGTCGCCGTGATTGGTTCAAGCGGTGCGGGAAAAAGCACCTTAATCCGTACGCTTAATCTACTTGAAGTACCCAAAAGTGGAGAACTAAACATTGCTAACAATACG
>ERZ772967.1658-NODE-1658-length-15076-cov-9.870914_pt1 | contig 15076 bp, 13 predicted proteins | sample MGYA00511677_ERZ772967 | MGnify/ENA primary metagenome ERZ772967 (study PRJEB29015, sample SAMEA2737931) | human oral metagenome | biome: human oral; feature: human-associated habitat; material: dental | place: China | collected 2146 ...
CCGGCAGTGGTGTGGATGTCGATGTCCATGCATGGAACCTTAGCGTCCGGGCGAAGCGGGTACGGTGGGACCGGCTGCGGCCACCGGCCATGGGTTCAGCAGCGATGCCGGGTCGGGAGGCCGATATCCATGTTGCCCCATGGGTGTCAGGAGTCGAGGAACTCCGCTGTCGGCGAGCGTCTCGACGAGCGAGGGTTCATCGTTCCCGGTCCGGGTGACGCCGGTGACCGGCCGTACGGGCTGGCCGACTGACCGACCAGCCCGTAGCAGTCGAGAGTCACTTCTCCTCGGTCAGTTGGGTGGAGCACTTCTCGCGCACCTTGTAGACACTTTCGAAACCGTCCTCGGACACCTTGCCGTTCAGGTTGACCTTGCCGTCGGCGAGTTTCTGGAGGGCGGAGTCGTTCAGGCTGTCGTAGGTCTCTTCTACTATGCATCCGGCGTAGTTGTTGATCAGGTTGTCGTCGGTGACACCGCCGCCATTGTCCTTGTAGGACTTGGCCACTCCCGCCTTGACGGCGTCCTTGGTCGGTTTCCCTCCACTGCAACCGGTCGCACCCAAAGCGATGGCGGCCGCGGCCAGGACGGCCACTGACCCCTTGAGCAGTCGAGAATTCATGCTGTCGTTTCCTCTCCCGGCGCCGAGACGGCGCCGTCGGGCAGCAGGTTAGTCTCCGGCAGGGTCGTTCCGGTCCCAGCCATCAGCAGCGGTAAACGCCGGCTCCCTCCGAAACATCCCGGGACTGTCATGGCGAACGCGGCTCCGGGCGGTGGACCTTCGTTTCCGGCTGACTTTCGACCGACTCGCTCGCACGCCGCCCACGGCCTTGATGTCCCCATCTCTGTTCCTGGGTGTGATGCCGATCTGTTCCTGGGTGTGATGCCGACATTCCCGTCGGCGAGTTCCTGCAGTGTCTCGGCGCTCAGCTTGTCCTGACGCCCGTCGACGCCGCAGTCGGTGCGGTCGTTGAGCACGTCTTCCGCGAAGTTGTTGCCGGCCTCCTTGAGCATCGTGATGATTTCCGCTTTGACGACGTCCTTGGTGGGCTTCCCCGTTGCACCCGACCGCACCGAAGGTGAGAGCAATCGATGTCATGGCCTGTTTCAAGCAAAATTGTTTTGTGGGGTGCTGGGGGAATGAGACTTATTCACGGTCATCCTCAAGTGCGCCTTGACTAGGAGTTTTGTTGGCGGACGCGCCGCCTGTGAATGAGCCTCGATGTGTTTGTTTGGATGAGGGTTTCGAGTGGTTGGCGGGTTTCGGTGGAAGTGGTTCTTTGGCGGTTGCTGACGTTGAGGTTGATTCATGAGCGGGGGAAGATTGACAAAGCTCCTGGCCTACATGTGCTTGGCGGTGTGGTTTCCGTTGAGCAAAACCCTTTTCCTTCGGTCGGGGATAAATTAGGGGTCGATCCGGGTCGGCTAGAGGTTTGCGCGTATGGGACGATTTTGGATCGGCCATCCAGTCGCAAAGTTTTGTTTTATGCGAGCTGCGGCTGTGAATAATCCGCATTGCCTTTGCTCCTTTCTGGGTGTTTCTCAGGGGGTTGTGGTCTGGGCTGTGAGGAGGGTGGGTCGTTCAGGCGGAGTCGTTCCTGTTTCCTGATCTGGTCGAGGTTTCTTCTCGGCTGTGTTGACCCGTGCCGGGATGCCCGCCCGCAGCACGACGATCTCGTTCCTGCCGGGACACATGAGGGGTCGGGTCTGCCAGGCCCCGGGGCGGTGTTCTGCTGGCCGATGGCAATGAGGCCGACGGCGCCGTCGCGTCCCGGCCGTGCAGGCTCTAAGGTGACGGCCATGTCCGTGAACATGTGGCGCGAGGTGCGTTGGCTGGACCACACCGGATCAACCAATTCCGACGTGGCTGAGGAGGCCCGGCGGGGCGAGGCGGAGGGGCTCGTCGTGGCGACCTTGGAACAGCGGGCCGGTCGTGGGCGCATGGACCGCGCCTGGGTGGCTCCTCCGGGCACCTCGCTGGCCTTCTCCATGCTGCTCGAGCCGAGACCGGAACGGCCTCACTGGGGGTGGCTGTCGCTGCTGGCAGGCATTGCCGTGCATGAGGCCGTCGACGGACTGGCCCCCGAGCCGGGACGGGTCCAGCTCAAGTGGCCCAACGACGTGCTCATTGACGGACGCAAGGTGTGCGGGATCCTCAACAAACTCGTCGAGCACCCGGATGGGGACCGCGCTGTGATCGGTATCGGTGTAAACGTTTCGATCAGGGAGGATCAGCTGCCGGTCCCGACCGCCACCTCCCTCAGGATCGCAGGGCTGTGTGAGGACCCGAAACAGCTCCTGGGGTCGATCCTGGAGCGTTTTCAGCCGCTCTACGAGCACTGGCAGGAAGCGGGAGAGGTCCGTGACGAGTACCAGCGACGCTGCGCATCCATCGGGACCCCGCTGCGGATCGTCGTCGATGAGCGGCGAATCGTAGAGGGAATCGGGCACGGGGTGGACGAGCACGGGCGACTCCGGGTGGCGACCGCATCCGGGATCGAAACTTTTGCGGTCGGTGACGTCATCCACGCCCGGCTTGCCCGGCGAACGTGAGAGACTTGTTCCCATGGCGCTTAAGAAGGACATGCTGGCCCCCGACGAACAGGTGGTCTTGCACCTGCGCACCCACCTCAAGTCGCTCATAGGGGCGATCCTGATCCTGTTCCTGGCCAGCGCGTTGCTGACCATCTCCTTGGTGTGGCTTCCTGAACAGGTCAAACCGTGGGGCATCTGGGTTCTGGTCATCGTCTTCGCAGCCGTGATCGTGTGGCTGGTCATCAGGCCTTGGCTGCTGTGGCTGACCTCCACCTACACGGTCACGAACCGCCGGATCATCACCCGCAAGGGAATCCTCAACAAGACGGGCCACGACTTCCCGTTGCGCAGCATCAACAACGTCAACACCGAGAGCTCGTTGCTGGACCGGATGTTCGGTTGCGGCACCCTGATCCTAGAAACGGCCGCGGAGAAGCCGCTCACCCTGTCGGACGTCCCGAACGTGGAGAAGGTTCACGTGGTGATCGCCGATCTGATCTTCGACGGGGAACCCGAGATCGAATAGTAGGCTGCTGCCCCGTGGATCGTCGCTATCGGGTCGGAATCGTCGGAGGTGGGCAGCTGGCCCGGATGATGCAGCAGGCATCCATCGGGTTGGGCATCGAGACCCGTCTGTTGGCGGAAGGGCCTGACGCCTCCGCGGCGCAGGTGATACCGCTGACCACGGTGGGCGACTACACGGACCTCGGTACGCTCACCGCTTTCACGCGGGAATGCGACGTCATCACCTTCGATCACGAACACGTTCCCACCAGGCATCTGCGAGCTCTGGAGGGCCGGATCGCAGTGAAACCCGGACCGGAGGCCCTCGAACACGCCCAGGACAAGGCCCGGATGCGGGAGCGGCTGTCAGGATTGGGCGTGCCGTGCCCGCGCTTCGCGATCTGCCGGACGGTCCGAGAACTCGTCGACTTCGGGCAGGAACAGGGCTGGCCGATCATGGCCAAGACCTCTCGCGGAGGCTATGACGGGAAGGGTGTGTGGAAGCTCCACGGACCCTCGGAGGCTGCAGCGCCCTTCGACGGCAAGGCCGACGTCTCGGCGGGCGAGGAAGTGGTGATCGTCGCCGAGGAATTCATCGATTTCGAACGCGAGCTCTCCGTCATTGCGGTTCGTTCGAGCTGCCAGGCGGTGGTCTATCCCGTCTCCGAGACCACGCAGCTCGACGGGGTGTGCGTGGAGACGATCACCCCAGCACCGGGGCTTCCCGGCCCCGAGGCGACGGCGTTGCAGGAGCTGGCGCTGCGCATCGCGGGCGAACTGAATGTCATCGGCGTGCTCGCCGTTGAGCTCATGCAGGCCCGCGACGGCCGCATCGTCGTCAACGAACTGGCCATGCGCCCCCACAACACCGGCCACTGGAGCATCGACGGGGCCCGGACCAGCCAGTTCGCCAACCACATCCGGGCGGTCCTGGACCTTCCGCTCGGCAGCCCGGAGATGATCAGCCCGGTGGCCGTGATGACCAACGTGCTGGGGGGAACCGAGAAGGACCTCACGGAGGCCCTCAGGCACGTGTTCGCCAGGGACCGGGAACTGGCAGTTCATCTGTACGGGAAGCAGGTGCGTCCCGGCCGCAAGGTGGGTCACGTCACCGCCTGCGACACCGACCTCGAAGCGGCATTGCGACGTGCGCGACATGCCGCCAGCTACCTGATGGGAGAAACCGATGAGTGATGTCGCGATCCTGATGGGCTCCGACTCGGACTGGCCGACGATGCGGGCCGTCGCCGAGGCCCTCGAGGAGTTCGGGGTCAGCTACCGGGCGGACGTGGTGAGCGCCCACCGGATGCCCGAGGAGATGGTGGCATTCGGGCGCTCCGCCCACGAACAGGGCTTCAAGGTGATCGTCGCCGGGGCCGGGGGCGCTGCACATCTACCCGGGATGCTGGCCGCCCTGACACCGCTGCCGGTGATCGGGGTGCCCGTGGCGCTCAGACACCTCGACGGCATGGATTCGCTCCTGTCGATCGTTCAGATGCCCGCCGGGGTGCCCGTCGCCACGGTCGCCGTCGGCAACGCCCGCAACGCCGGTCTGCTGGCCGTCCGCATCCTCGCCGCCGGTGACGAGAAACTGCGGGCGCAGATGGTGCAGTTCCAGACGAGTCTGCGCGACGCCGCACGCGCCAGGGGCGAGGTGGTGCGCAGAGCCAGTTCGGGAAACTGAGGGCGATGAATGAGGGTGCCCCGGTGGACATCCACCGGGGCACCCTCGTCTCAGGGGTGGTGGGTCACTTGGTTCCGACCCGAACCCAGGAATCGAAGTAGTGGTCATCGATCTGACCCGCGACCATTCCGATGCCGCTGATCGGCTCCAAGTTCTCCCTGAGCTGCGTCGGCAGCCCATTGCTGCTGTTCTTTTCCATGACCTCCAGGACCTGCGGAACGTTCACCCAGGCCGAGGACTGTGGGTTGTCGATCCCCTTGGTCAGTTTCTCGTGCTCGCCGTTTGCGCTGAGTCTGTCGCTGGGATTCGAGAAGGAATCGCTGTTGGCGCCGAAGGTGGTGGTGACGGTGTCGCCGTCAACAGTGGTCCTGGCATCCTGCAGGGTCCCGCTCCTGGTGATCTTCTCCAGAATGCTCTTGTGCTTTTCCGGGTCTTTCGTGTGCACTTTGATACCGACCTGAAGCTGCTTGGAATCACCCGTGACGGCGAAGGAGAACTGGGTGCCGAGGAGCGCACGCAGATCATCGGCTGAGGAGATTCCGAAGTTCTCCAGCTGGCGTCGACTTGAAGCAGGCAGGGAATCGAGATTTTCCCAGACCTTGTTCACGAGGTCGGGTGGCGGGGAGAAGGCGAGGGAACCGAGCCAGTCGGCGGGCATGCTGCCGGCAAGATCCTTGACGTTCTCGCCGCGGTCCTTGAACTCGTCCTTCTGCCAGGTGATGGTTCGCAGGGCGATGGTCCCGTCCTGCACCTTGAGCCCTGCCGCGAAGCGTGATTCGAGGATACCGGCGGCGTTGGTTCCTTGGGAGTCGACCTGTTTGATGAAATCCGAGGAAACCCATGCGGTGGCGAGGAAACCGTCTCCCAGTTTTCCCATGTCAGCTTTGTAGGACTCGACGGATGTGATGTTGTCCTTCAGGGAGGACTCGCTGATGTCGCTGTTCTCGTCGCTGGCGATCACCATCAGGTCGTCGACGAAGACGATCTTACGGTCCTTGATGTGTTTGTCGGCGAACGCCTTGGCGGAGTCCTTGTTGGTGACCTGGACGGAGAGGACGTACGAGCTGGGTACGGGCCTGCTTCCGGAATTCTTCCCGGGCAGGGCCGCGAGGGCAGCGGAGTCACCGAGCCACGGTTTCACCTCGGACTCGTAGTCCGGGGCATTTTTGCCCATCTTGGCCAACATGGACCAGAAAGCCTTCTTGTAGTCGTCCCCAGCGTCGTTGGCCTCGTCCTTCAGGAAGGGGAACTTCGCAGCGAGTTCCTTGACCGCCAACTTGTCACCCGCGGACGGGTTCAGGTTCACCTCGAACACCGCCAGGGCGTTGGACGGAATGCCCTTGGCCGCGGCTGGTGTGGCTCCCCGCAGCAACGACCACGCGAGGAACCCTCCCCCGACCAGCAGGGCGAGGGCGAGGACACCGGCCATGACCATCGTCTTCCTCGACCGGCGTGTGGTGGCAGTGGCGACGTCACCCTGAGGAAAGGGAGATCCTGGGGGAGGGGTTCCCTGTTGCCAGGCTTGTGGCGGCGGTCCCTGTTGCTGGGGCCCCTGCTGCTGGGGTCCCAGCGGGTAATTCCCTTGCGGGTGAGGTCCCTGATGGTTCTGGCTCACTGTGCTGTTCCTTCGAATCAGGAATGTTGCTTCCTCAACCAGAGTAACCGTGTTCCGGGTTCATTCGTACTCGGGTGGATGCGGAGGAGCGGCCGGGCCCCGGGAAACCGAGGAATTCGTCGAGTGGAGCGTGATGAGGAACGTCGTGACGACCGGTTGGCGAGGGTGAGACGGCGCGAAGAACACCGCGCCCGGGACGGAGCACACCCCTGAGGACCAGGCCGGCCCTGTGCATCCCAGGGGTTGTGGTGATCACATCCTGCTGACGCGACCTATCAGTGGGAATACTTCGCGAGGGGCTCGGTGTTGCCCGCGATCACGGTGGTGAAGACCTCCCGACTGGCTTGCTCGTCCCAGAGCATCACGCTCTGACCACCGCGGCTGGCGTTTGCGTCGGAGACCGGCACGCTGAGGGAGTACCCGGAACCCGTGGCGGAACTCAGGAATACCCCGGCCCCTCCCAGCACCTCACCGAAGCCTGTTTCGGAGCCCCTCACCAAGGTGTGGGCCGCGGCCATGTTCAGTTTCCAGTAGGAGACGGGATTGAGCAGGGTCAACGGGTTCAGGGCCTTCTTGGCGACCTTCCCGATCACCTCGCGTTGACGCATCATGCGGCCGATGTCACCGGTCTGGTCGGACTTGCGCATCCGGACGTACCCGAGGGCTGTCTTCCCGTTGATGTTCTGGCAGCCCGCAGGCAGCTCCAGGTGGGCGTCTTTGTCGCTGATGGCCTTCTCCGGACAGATCTCGATGCCACCCACCGCGTCCACGGCCTCGACCACGCCCAGGAAACCAACCTCGAGATAGCCGTCTATCCGGATCCCGGTGTTGGATTCGATGGTGCGGATCAGCAGCGGAACCCCGCCCCAAGAGTAGGCGGCATTCAACTTCGCCTTGCCGTGTCCGGGTACATCGACCCAGGAATCGCGGGGAAGCGAGATCATGGCGGACTTCCCGGAGGGGGGTTTGTACAGCAACATCATGCTGTCCGTGCGCTGCCCCTCGGTGTCCCCGGTGCCGAGTTCACCGCGCTGCTGATCAGTGAGTTTGTCGCGCCCGTCCGAGCCCACCAGCAACACGGCGGTGCCGGGTTGTTCGGCGGGCCGATCGCCCCCGGGTTTGGTCTGCACCACGTTGCCGATGGTCCAGGCGTAGATGGGGGTTCCGATCATGAACACCACCCACGCGAGGACCAGGACGAGAACCAGGCGCCTGATCGGATGCCGACGTCTTGGTCCACGTAGCTTCGGTGGGCGGGTGTTCGGTGGGGACTGGGCGAATCCCTGCGGCTGCTGCGGCGCCGCTTGCCGGTAGGGCATCGGCTGTTCGGCGTTCTGAGCACCCCGGGGATAGGGCGGTGGTTCCTGCCGGGGCGATGGTTGTTGGGGAGGATAGGGCGGTGGTTCCTGCCGGGGCGATGGTTGTTGGGGAGGGTACGGTGGTGGTTCCTGCCGGGGCGACGACGGGTACCCGCGAGTCCGGTCCGGTTCTTGGTCGCGGCGGTACAACCAGTCGAGATCGGAATCGTGATCGTGGTCGCTCATGGTGTGCAAGGTTACCCTTCGGGTGGATTCATCAGCTCGGCGGCGTGCCTGTCCGCGAGGCAGCCACCAGCGGTCCACCCTTGTAAAAGGTCCCATGGACGGGGGGCGCACCCATGGTGCGGATGTCCGGGGAACACCGGCCGCTCAATTCCCGTCGGGCGCGCGACCCGGTGCGATCCTCGTCGTTCGCCCCACCGGTTCGTAGTCGTGATGGTCGCCGCAACGGCCTCGTCCGCCCGTGGCACCACTGGAAGTCCCTGTCGCCTGCCCATGGAGCCGCCATGACCGCCCCCGATGCCGCCGTACGGAACAGACGGGCCATCGGGCTCATCCTGCTGACGGTCTTCCTGCCCGGAGCCGCCCAGTACGTGGCGGGAAACCGTGGGGTGGGCCGGACGGCGCTGCGGATCTGGGGAGTGCTCGTCGTGTTCGCGCTGCTCACCGGGCTGGGGTTGTTTTTCTGGCGGGGACCGACCGTCGGTTTCCTGCTCAACGGAACGGTCACCGTGGTCATGAGGATCCTGGTGTGGCTGGTGTTCCTGGGCTGGCTGGCCCTGTTGTTCGACGCCTGGCGCCTGTCGCGGCCTCCGGACCTGAAACGCCGCGCCCGCCTGGTCCTGACCGGGACCTGCCTCGCCCTGGCGGTGGCGGCCGGTCTGGGCACCAACCTGCTCGCCAGCGCCTTCACCGCCGCCGGGTACGTCTCCGATGTCTTCACGGGCGGTGGGGACAGCCAGGTCAAGCGGGGCCGCTACAACGTCCTGCTGCTCGGCGTGGATGCGGCAGCCGACAGGGAGGGGATCCGACCCGACTCGATCAACGTCGCCTCCATCGACGCCGAGACGGGACGCACGGTCGTGTTCGGGCTGCCTCGGAACCTCGTCGGCGTCCCCTTCCCGTCCTCGTCGCCGCTGGCGAAGCTCTACCCCGACGGTTTCCGGTGCGGTGAGGAGTGCATGCTGAACGGCGTCTACACCCTGGGGCAGGAACACGCCGACCTCTACCCGGGCAGGGAAGCTGGCCTGACCGCCATGAAGGAGGCGGTCTCGGAGACCCTGGGGCTGGAACTCAACTACTACGCCATGGTGGACCTCGCCGGGTTCCAGAAGCTCGTCGATGCCATGGGCGGAATCAACCTCGACATCGGGAAACGGATACCCATCGGAGGGGTCGGGTCGGAGATCTACGGCTGGATCGAGCCGGGGACAAACGTCCACCTCGACGGCTACCACGCGCTGTGGTTCGCCCGCTCCCGGGCCGACTCCGACGACTACGAACGCATGACGCGGCAGAAGTGCGTGATGGCGGCCATGGCCAAACAGCTCGATCCCGGCACCGTCGCAGCCAGGTTCGTCAACCTCGCCGAGGCGGGCAGCGACATAGCGCGCACCGACGTGGGAACGGATCAACTGCCCGAGCTGGTGGATCTGGCGTTCAGGGGCAAGGCCCTGCCGATCGAATCCGTCAACTTCGCCCCGCCCCTGATCCGCACGTCCTCTCCGGACTTCACCCTGATCCGCAGGACCGTGACCGAGACCATCGAGGCGTCGGAGGCCAAGGACGCATCCGCCACGCCCACGAGCAGCAGCGTCCCCGCCCCCACCAGCGCATCCCCGGCTCCCACGGAGAAGACAACTTCCCAGGGCTCTGGGACCAGCAGCAGGACGACCAGAGGAACCAGCCCGTCACCGAGCGCGACGCCAAGTGCCGAAACACCTGTTTGCCGGGTAAGTTGATCGCGTGATTCCCGAACCCGTCAGTGTCGTCATGCCCGTCCGCAATGAGGAACCGCACCTGGAGGCCGCCGTCGGGCGTGTCCTGGCCCAGGGATATGGGGGCGAACTGGAGGTGGTGATCGCGGTGGGGCCGAGCAGCGACCGCACCCGGGAGATCGCCGACTCCCTGGCGGCCACCGATGAACGGGTCGTCGTGGTGGACAACCCGACGGGTTTCACCCCGGCCGGCCTCAACCTGGCCATCGAAGCGGCCAGCCACGAGATCATCGTCCGCGTCGACGGCCACGCCGAGCTGTGCCCGGGATACATCACCACCGCGGTGGAAACCCTCCGGGCGACGGGGGCCGCCAACGTCGGCGGCCTGATGGACGCCCAGGGCCGCACGCCCTTCGAACAGGCCGTCGCGGCGGCGTACAACTCACACCTGGGCCTCGGGGGCGGCGGGTTCCACCTGGCCGCCACGCCGGCGGGGCCTGCGGACACCGTCTTCCTGGGCGTTTTCCGCCGAGACGCCCTGAAGGAGGTCGGTGGTTTCGACGAATCCCTGCACCGCGCTCAGGACTGGGAACTCAACTACCGGCTCCGTCGCGCCGGCCACCTGGTGTGGTTCACCCCGGAACTGAGGGTCGTCTACCGTCCCCGTTCCAGCCTGCGGGCCCTGGCGAAACAGTTCCACCTGACGGGGCGGTGGCGGCGTGAGGTCGTCAGGCGACACCCCGACACCGCGAGCCGCCGCTACCTCGCCCCGCCCGCCGCCGTCCTGGGCACGGGCGTCGGTCTGGGAGCCGGAATGACCGGGGTGTGGCTGCGGCGGCCCTGGCTGGCCGCCATGCTCGTCTTCCCGGTGCTGTACCTGGGTTTCCTCGTCTTCGCGACCCTGAGCATGCGCGACGTGCCGGCAGCGGCGCGGCTCCGGTTGCCCGTGGTGCTGGCGACCATGCACCTGGCCTGGGGAACCGGGTTCCTCAGAGGGCTTCCCCGACGCGGGTGAGAAGGGCCTTCTCCTCGGCGGCGATCCGGGAGACGCGCTCGGGAGAGGTGCCTGTCACCACGACCGTCGAGCCACCCCCCAGCACCGGGGAGACCAACAACATCCGCACGCTCTCCCAACCCGGAGGCGGATCCGTGAACAGGAGCCGCTGATCCGACCCCGGGAAACGCTCCAGCTCCGCACGGGTGATGTCCGGCAGCCACGCCGGGTCGTCCGGGGAAACGGGCTCCACCCATTGAACGTCCGGTTCCGCCAGCACATCCGCGTAGTCCGTGCAGTCCGCGGGAAGATCCGGGAGGCCCAGCCCGAGGGGATGCAGCGAGCACATCACGGTGACGGGACCCCTGATCTGGCTAGCCGGACCGACCACCGCGAGCACCGCGTCACCGTCGTCTCGTTCCGCCACGGGGCAACCGCGCTGCCAGATCGCGGCCACCCATATCGCAGTCACCCAGTGCCCCGGGTCGGTGTTGACCAGGTCCAGATGAACGGGTTCCCCGGCCTCCACGCCGAGGCCGTCCAGCATGTTGACGGTCTTGTCCACCCAGTTCGTGAAGGTCGTCCCGGACAACTCCACCCGGGAACCGGAGGCTTCGTCGTAATGGGTGAACAGCGGCGATGCCCCGGGGCGTCCGCCAAGTTTCTCGATGAACATGGTCCGATGCTAGAGGTGCACATCAGGCCTGCCATCGTGCATCGGTGAAAGCCGCCCGAGAGCTCTTGTCGGTCGATGGGCGTTGGACCTTGCCGGTCGTTCTCCACGTGTAGAGGCCCCATGGTTCTCCGTTTCCCATTGCGGGACGCCACATCCCAACTAAAGTCCTGTCATGCGTTACGTGGTGATAATGGCGGGCGGCTCGGGCACGAGGCTGTGGCCTCTCTCGAGACAGGGAACGCCCAAGCAACTTCTGGAACTCTTCGGCGGGCGGAGCCTGCTGCGGCTCGCCTATGAACGGGTGGCAGGCCTGCTGCCTGATGATCGGATTCTCGTGTGCACATCCCGCACCTATGTGGATGTCGTTGTCCGGCAGCTTCCCGAGCTGCCGAGGGAAAACCTGCTCGGGGAACCCGTCGGGCGTGATTCGCTGAGCGCCGTCGCATGGTCCGCTGCGGTCCTCGAGCAACGCGATCCGGAGGCCGTCGTCGCCATGCTGAGCGCCGATCACATCATCACCCCCGTCGAAGGGTTCCGTGTCGCGCTGGAACGCGCCTTCGGTGTGGCGGAGACCAGGCCCCAGGCTCTCGTGACGATGGGAGTCGTTCCCACCGAGGCCCACACGGGATTCGGGTACCTGCACCGCGGTAGGTGCGTTGACGAGAAACTGGATGCCTGGCAGGTCTCGGAGTTCAAGGAGAAACCGGAGATCCACGTGGCCGAGCGCTATCTGGCCTCGGGGGAGTACTGGTGGAACGCAGGGATGTTCGTATGGCGTGTCAAGACCTTGCTGGAGCAGCTGGACACATTGGTGCCGGACACCGCCGAAAAAGTGCGCAGGATCGCTGCGCACAATGAGCTCCTTGACGAGCTGTTCCCCACTCTTCTCAAAACCTCCGTCGACTATGCGGTCATGCAGCCTGTCTCCCACGGCAAGGGCAGCGCAGAGGTGCTGGCAGTCGGGCTGGACGTCTCCTGGAAGGACGTCGGTAGTTACCAGAATCTCGCCGAGCAGTTCCTGCTGGACGAGCACGGGAACCGGGTCGACGGGCGTAGCATGAGCCTGGATTCCTCAGGGTGTGTGATCATCAACACCGCTGGTGGGAGGCATGTTGTGGCGACGATGGGACTCCAGAACATGCTTGTCGTTCACACCACGGTGGCCACTCTCGTTGCCCCCCTGGCGGAGACCGGGCGGATCCGTGAGCTGGTGGAGCTGGTGCGCGAAGGACACGGAGCCGAATACGCCTGACGGATGGTTCCTGTAACAAACGATGCTTGGGCAAGAATCAGGCATGAACACGCAGGAGGAGCGTAGGACGCGGGCACTTGACCAAACGGAGGACAGGGGGGAGCCCAGATCGGGGCTGTTCGCCCATCTGACGCAGGTAGGATTGGGTCATACCTTCAACCTTCAACTTAATCTGCCGTCGAGGGTCTCGGTTCTCGAGGCGGTGATGGTCCATCAAGGCGGAGGACGTTTCGGCCGTGACGGTCGGTGGCGGTCCGACGGTGAGAACGGAGCAGGTGGTTTCTCCTTGGGATTCCATCTCCGGCGGGTGGTGAACGGTTGGGGGATGATGTGGATTTGTCCGCCCGGTTTTGGTGCAAGCCGACTCGCCGGACGGGCTTGACGCGAAGGAACCGCACGTGTGTAATTTGGGCCAGAGAGGGGGCAAAATGGACGACATCTGGACGTTGGGGGTGAACGCCGAAGATGAATTCGCCTGGCACCAGCATGCATTGTGTGCACAGACGGATCCTGAGGCATTTTTCCCGGAGAAGGGGGGGTCAACCCGCGAGGCGAAGCGCGTGTGCTCAAGTTGCACGGTCCGTGCTGAATGCTTGGAGTACGCGTTGGCCAATGATGAACGTTTCGGAATTTGGGGTGGACTGTCGGAACGTGAGCGGCGAAAGTTGAAGCGCCAGGCCATCTGAAGCAGCTGCCTGACTCGTCAAACCACCGGTTGGGCTATCGTCAGGGGTGTGTCCCCCGAGGATCGGGGGCCTGCTGACAGGAGGAACCGGCTTGACGAGTCAGGCAATGGCAGACAACCTCTGGGCCTGGATCGACGAGGAGTCGGAGCCCGAGCCGGTTGAAGCGATAGATTCCCGCATGGTGGCCGCGGTGATGGTGGTTCACAATGCGGAGGAGTGGTTGCCGCGCCAGCTACGGGCTTTGGCTGCGTTGAATCCCCGCCCGGCGATGTTGGTGGCGGTGGACAACGGATCAACCGATTCGTCCCGGCAACTGCTGGAGAAGGCTCGTGCGTCGGGGATCATCAGCGGTGTGCTGGATGGCGACAGGACCTTTGGTTTCGGCGCAGCGGTAGCCGCTGCGATACCTCCTGACGCGCCGTGGATCTGGCTGCTGCACGACGATTCGGCTCCTCGTCCCAACACTTTGGGGCAGCTGTTGCAGGGAGCGGCCAGAACGGGGGCGGCCGTCCTGTACCCGAAGCTGCTCCAGCCGCGTCGCCGCAACTATCCGGAGACACTCGCCGAGATCGGGCAGTCGATCACTCGGACGGGGCGGCGCGTGGCCATCGTCGACAACGGGGACATCGACCAGGGGCAGGAGGTCTCTGAGCCCGTCCTGGGTGGTTCCACGGCCGGAATGCTGATCCGCGGCGACGTGTGGCGCCAACTCGGCGGCTTGGCACCGGAACTGCCACTGCACCGCGACGGGGTGGACTTCGGGTGGCGCGCCAATGAAGCCGGGCACAAGGTCGTGACATGGCCGGAGGCCGCCCTGACCCATCGCCAGTCCGGCAGAACAGGAGAGCGACGTGGCGCTCTCGCGCGGGAAGCGCACGAGATCGACCGCCTCGCCGCTCTTCGTGTGGCGGCTGCCCGCGGCGTGAAACCGGCCTCGACCGCCCGGCTGGTGCTTGGGAGCTGGTTTCGCGCCATCGGATTCCTCCTGGCCAAATCCCCCCGGCTCGCGGGCGCCGAGCTGCGAGCCGCTCGCAGATTCGCTTCAACCCGCGCTCAGGTGAAAAGCCTGGCAGCTCGGTCGGTGGGCAACGAAGACGTTTCCCGGTTGCTTCCCAGACGCTATTGGTCCGTGCGCAATGCACTCGACCGGCTGGGGGCGGACCTGGCCGACCGGTACCGGGACTTCACGAACCAGGAATCCGGTTTCAGCATCGACGAGATGACCGGGGATGATTTCGCCGGCGGGCCCTCCCAACGCCGGTTCCTGGCTCCCCTGACGATCCTGACATTGTTGCTGTTGGTGGCAGGGGGAGTGGCCCTGCGAAATCTGCTCGGACTCGGGGATGTGTTTGGCGGCGGTTTGCTCCCAGCCCCTGAGAACATCGGGAAGGCATGGGACGCCGCGTTGAGCCCGACCGTCGGCCTCGCGGGCTCCGATGCGCCGTGGCTCATGATCGGGGCCCTGCTGTCCACCCTCTCGTTCGGTAGTCCGCAGTTGCTGGTTTTTCTGGCCCTGGGGCTGGCGCCTCTACTTGCGGGCCTTTCCGCACACGCTTTCCTGCGTCGCTTCGAGGTGCCCCGCACCACGTCGGCGATCGCTGCAGGCGCATGGGCAGGAGCCGTGATCCTGCTTGGTCTGGTGACGGCAGGCGACGCCGCGGGCATGATGCTCGCAATCGTCCTGCCACAGCTCGCATCCTCCATCCAACGGATGGCCGTCGACGACAGTCTCGGAGCCGAACGGCTCCGGGCGCCCGCCAGCACAGCAGCCTGGTTGTTGGTCGGCTCCGCTGCCTGGCCGGTGCTGCTGGTACTGGGAATCCTCGGCGGGATCATCTGGGTGATCCGGGATCGTTTCGTCTGGTTGCCGGTGCTGA
>ERZ772967.1660-NODE-1660-length-15055-cov-5.231000_pt1 | contig 15055 bp, 12 predicted proteins | sample MGYA00511677_ERZ772967 | MGnify/ENA primary metagenome ERZ772967 (study PRJEB29015, sample SAMEA2737931) | human oral metagenome | biome: human oral; feature: human-associated habitat; material: dental | place: China | collected 2146 ...
ATCTCTATCAATGTTGAATTGACAAAGCCGATTGAACAGTAGGTATGCGTGCAGCCTGACAACTTTAGTTTAGTTAGGGCGCTTGCTATACTGTCTATATGAGAATCTCTGACCGTCATCCTAACGACCGTCCCCGCGAGAAATTAGCGCGCTATGGTACGGCGCGGCTGAGCGATTTGGAGCTGTTGATGGCGATTATTGGCAGCGGTAATAAACAGGCGGATGTCGGTAAAATTGCGCGTGAAGTGCTGAAAATTTTACGTCAAAAAGGCGGTGATGTTTCGTATGATGATCTGAGCAGTGTGGTTGGTTTGGGTGAAGCGAAAATCCCGGTGGTTCTGGCGAGTTTGGAACTGGCGCAGCGGTACTTGCTGGATAGCGACCAGCCGATCATTGACAGTCCAGAAAAAGCCGTCGAGCTACTGGCCGACATTCGCGACAAAAAGCAGGAATATTTTGTCTGCCTGACGCTGGACGGCGCTAATCGTTTGATTGCCAAGCGGGTGGTGACCATCGGTACATTGACTGCCAGCCTGGTACATCCGCGCGAGGTCTTCGCCGACGCCATCGCCGACCGTGCCGCCTCGATCATCGTGGCGCATAATCATCCGAGCGGGAGTTTGGAGGCCAGCCAGGCAGACCGAGAGGTAACGAATCGCTTACGCCAGGCAGGTGAGCTACTGGGTATTAATTTGGTTGATCACATAATTATCACAAAAGATAATTTTCAAAGTATAATTTGATATTGTTAATATAAAACCTCTATTAAACATAGTATAATATTCCTATGACATCGGGGGATAATCTTAAAGAACAAGAACGTACTAAACTTCATAATACTATTTGGAAAATTGCTAATGAATTACGCGGGTCGGTTGATGGCTGGGATTTTAAGGCGTATGTCTTGGGGTTCTTATTCTATCGGTTTATATCGGAAAATTTAGTCAATTATATCAATGCCGAAGAGCGCAAAACTGGCGTGGCTGATTTTAATTATGCTGAACTGAGTGATGATCAGGCGGAGTTTGGTCGTGAGGAAACGGTAAACGACAAAGGATTTTATGTTTTACCAAGCGAACTGTTTGAAAATGTCCGCAAGCGCGCCAAAAATGACGAAAATTTGAACGAAACGCTTAGTAAAATATTTCGTAACATTGAGCAATCGGCCAAAGGTTTTGATAGTGAGGATGATTTTCGCGGGCTGTTTGACGATTTAGACGTCAATAGCAATAAGCTTGGTCCGACTGTCGCTAGGCGCAATGAGCGATTGGTGAAGCTGATGAATGCTATTGGCGAGTTGGAACTTGGTAAGTTTGAAGATAATACCATTGACGCTTTTGGCGACGCATACGAGTATCTGATGACTATGTATGCTGGTAACGCTGGAAAATCTGGTGGCGAGTTCTTCACTCCGCAAGAAGTGAGCGAACTTTTGGCGAAGATTACTGTTGTCGGCAAAACTTCGGTGAATAAAGTGTATGACCCAGCGGCAGGTTCCGGTTCGTTATTGCTAAAGTTTGCGAAAGTCTTGGGTAAGGACAATGTCAGACAAGGCTTTTATGGGCAAGAGATTAACATTACGACCTATAACCTTTGTCGCATTAACATGTTCCTACATGATATTAATTATGAAAAATTTAACATTGCTCACGGCGATACGCTGAAAGACCCGAAGCACTGGGATGATGAGCCGTTTGATGCGATTGTCTCAAATCCGCCATATAGTATCAAATGGGACGGCGACAGTAATCCGACGCTCATCAATGACCCTCGCTTTAGCCCAGCTGGAGTGTTGGCGCCGCGCAGTAAAGCTGATTTGGCATTCACGATGCATATGTTGAGCTGGCTCAGCGAGAGCGGCACGGCGGCGATTGTTGAATTTCCTGGCGCACTATATCGCGGTGGGGCTGAGGCAAAAATTCGCAAATACCTGGTAGATAGTAATTATGTTGATGCCGTCATCCAATTGCCGCCAGATTTGTTCTTTGGTACGACAATTAGCACTTGTATTCTTGTTTTAAAAAAGAGCAGGGCGATGAACGATATATTATTTATCGATGCCAGTGCTGAGTTTGTGCGAAAAGGCAATAAGAACAAGTTGAGCGAGAAAAACCGGCAAAAAATATTGGATAGTTTTACGAATCGGCAAAATATCGATTATTTTGCGAAAGTTGCTACTTATGAAGATGTCGCCGCTAATGACTATAATCTATCAGTGAGTTCGTATGTTGAAGCGGAAGATACGCAAGAAGTGATTGATATTACTGAGCTCAATGCTGACATCGCAAAGATCGTAGCTCGTCAGTCGGATTTACGGACGGAAATTGATGCCATAGTTGCGGATCTCGAAAAGGACAGTGATGGTGCGAGATAACGGTAATATCATTGTCTATGTTGACGATAATGGCCAGCCACAAGTTGATGTTCGGTTTCAGGATGAGACGGTTTGGCTGACGCAAGCGCAACTGGTTGAGTTATATCAGTCAAGTAAAGCCAACGTTAGCGAGCATATAAAAAATATCTTTGACGAGGGTGAACTTGATAAAAATTCAGTTGTTCGGAAATTCCGAACAACTGCCTCCGACAGCAAGAATTATGAAGTAAATTACTATAATCTCGATATGATTATCTCGCTTGGCTATCGTATCAAGTCAAATATCGCGACGAAGTTTCGTATCTGGGCGACCGATCGTCTGCGGGAATATATCACTAAAGGCTTCGCTATTGATAGTGAACGTCTTAAAAACCTTGGCGGTGGCAATCATTGGAAAGAGCTGCTTGATGAGATCCGTGATATTCGCAGTAGTGAAAAGGTTCTTTATCGGCAAGTGCTGGATTTATATGCTACTGCAGAAGATTATGACCCAAAGGCCGATCAATCGCAGAAGTTTTTCGCCATAGTGCAAAACAAACTACACTATGCAGCGCATGGCAATACGGCTGGTGAAGTGATTTATTATCGTGTTGACAGTGATAAGCCTTTTGTAGGAATGACTAATTTTAAAGGTAAACAGCCAACCCAGGCAGAGGCTATGGTAGCAAAGAATTATCTCAGCCAAAAAGAATTGAAAGTGCTTAATAACTTGGTCTCGGCTTATTTCGATATTGCTGAAATTAACGCCATGGAAGAAAAACCAATGCGTATGGCTGATCACCTTCGTGAGCTTGATACTATTCTTAGTTCGACTGGCCGCAAACTGTTGGACAATGCTGGCAAAATTAGTACCAAACAGGCTAAAGAAAAAGCACTAGCCGAATATCGTAAGTATAAGGCGAAGAACTTGAGTGGCGTGGAAGAGGACTACTTGGAGAATATTAAGAAAACAGCCAAAAAGTTGAAAGGTAAAATAAAATGAGTATTCAGAAAGTAAAAATTAATTTTGAGCATTGTTATGGCATTCATAAGTTATGTAGTGACTTTGACTTTTCTAAATCTAATATGCAGTTAATCTATGCTCCAAATGGCACTATGAAAACGTCTTTTGCGAAAACTTTTAAGGATATGAGTGATCCTAGAGGAAAAACTAAACCTCACGATCAGCTTGATAAAACTTTGCAGCCGACTTGCAAAGTTATGGTTGAAGACGACAGCGGAAGCGAGCGAAATATAACACCCGGTGAAATTAAGGTAATTGATTCTTATGACCCTGCGTTTAGCTCGGAAGAGTCTATCCTCACCTTACTCGCCAATAAAGATATTCGCCAACAATATGTTGATATTTTTAGAGAATTAGACAATGAGAAAAAATCTGCATTAAGTCCCTTAAAAAAGATCACTGGCAGTAGTAATTACGAACAAGAGATAATTGGTGCTTTTTCTGATCCAGGAACCAAAAAACTTTCGATATTTGAAGTTTTGGCTACCATAATAGACGACGTAAAACAGTCAAAAAGTACGTTTGATTTTGTTTATAACCATGTATTTGATCCTAAGGGGAAAGTGCGTGACTTTCTAGATGAAAATTATGACTTGTTGCAAAAATATAGTGAGAAATATAATGAACTGTTATCAAGCTCACAATTCTTTTCAAATAACGGAGAGCGAGCTTTTGGTACGATTGAAGCAGGCGCTCTTCGTGATTCAATAAAAGGCGATGAATATTTCGAGTCGGGTCATAAACTCTCGCTAAAAGATGAGACTATGGTTGACAGTGCGGAGAAATTGTCGGAAATTATTGATAATGAGATTAAAAAAGTTTTTGATAATCAAGAAATTAAGGACATTTTTGACAAGATTGACAAGAAACTACAAGGAAACCAAGAACTAAGAAACTTTAAAAAAGTTATAGAGAAAGACAAGACTCTGATTGCTAAACTGACTAATTATGATGAGTTTCGTAAGGAGGTTTGGTGTAGTTTTCTAAAACAAGTTGAACCTGCGGTTATTAGTTTAGTTGAAAACTACAATGCGAAAAAGCCAGATATTGAGAAGATTGTGGCTGCAGCAAATGACTCAAGGGGCTTATGGGATGATACGATAGAAGAGTTCAAAACTCGATTTACTAGTTTGCCATTTTCTTTTGATATTAAAGATCGGGGCGATGCAATCCTAGGTAAATCAGCACCAACCGTTATATATAAATATGGTGATAAACTAGTTGATCAAGACGTATTGACGAATAGAATTCTAAGCCAGGGTGAGAGACGCGCTTTCTATCTATTGAATATAATATTTGATATAAAATCACGAGAGAAAGAAAATAAAGAAACTCTATTTATTATAGATGACATTGCCGACTCGTTTGACTATAAGAACAAGTACGCTATTATTCAGTACTTAAACGACTTAAATAAGAGCGAAAATTTTAAAAGCATTGTTTTAACTCATAATTTTGATTTTTACCGTACACTTCAAGAGCGAATACTAGCAAGCGGTAAATGGAATCATTCGTTTATAGCAGAAAGAGATAATGACGAGATTAGATTGTTGCCAGGTGGAGATAGAGTAATTACCGACCCTTTTAATAAATGGCGTAGTAAATGTAACGAGGATGAAAAGCTGCTCGTTGCCGCTATACCGTTCGTACGAGAGCTATATAACTATCAAAAAGGGAATAGATCGCGAGAGTATTTATTACTAACGCACTTACTTCATGATAAAGAAGCAGACGATCAAAATAGTATACCAGCTACCTATGATATAAAACTGAGCGATATTGAGAATGTCTTTGCTGATATGTTAAATGTGCAGTTTGAGTTTCCAGATAAGACTAAAAAAGTTATAGATATTATTTTTAGCGTTGCTGATCGGATCCAACAAGATCCTCATGACGGCATAAGTCTAGAGGATAAGATAGTATTGGCCATGGCGACTCGACTCTTGGCGGAGCGAGAAATCCTTGTCCATATGGAACGTCCGTCAAACATAAGAAAAAACCAATTTTGGGAATTCTACAATGCGTTTCGGGATCAATTTGGAAGTGATGAAACTAAAAAAGGCATATTAGACGTTCTAGAACAGGTCAATATCATCACTCCGGCAAATATCCACATTAATTCATTTATGTACGAGCCAATTATTGACATTGGTATTGATGAGCTGGTTTGTTTATATGAGCGAGTAAAGGCTTTGCATGAGCAAAATTGATGATTTGATTAAAGAGCTGTGTCCAGAGGGAGTTAAAGTAAAAGAGTTAGGTGATATTGCTGTAGTAAAAAATGGGCAAGCAATTAATAAAACGATGATTCAGAATAGTCCAGGCGATTATCCAGTCGTTAATAGTGGTAAAGATCCACTAGGTTATTATAAGAATTATAATACAGAAGATGATCCAATAGGTGTCACTAGCCGTGGTGCTGGCGTAGGCTCCGTGACATGGTACAAAGGAAGGTATTTTCGTGGCAACTTAAATTATTCAGTTACCATAAAAGAAAAGCGAAAAATAATGAATCGCTATCTATTTCATTTACTTCTTAATAATCAAAATTCTATCCAATCCTTGGCTACGTATGATGGAATACCAGCATTAAATGCGAGTAATCTCAAAAAGCTTTTAATCCCTATTCCACCTCTTGAGGTTCAAAAAGAGATTGTGCGTGTGCTAGACTCGTTTACAGAGCTAGAAGCAGAGCTAGAAGCAGAGCTAGAAGCAGAGCTAGAAGCGAGAAAGAAGCAGTATGAGTACTATCGTAATACGCTCTTGATGTTTAACGATGATGTAATGTGGAAGCCGATGGGTGAGATATGTATTTTTTCAAAGGATAGAATAGCGTCTGATGAGCTTACTGCAGACAATTATGTAGGTGTTGATAATCTTCTTAAAGATAAAAAAGGTAGGACGATATCAAGTTATGTACCAGAATCAGGAATCTGGACCAAATTTGTATCGGGGGATATTCTCATTGGAAACATAAGACCATATTTGCGAAAGATATGGTTGGCGGATATCGAAGGTGGCACAAATGGTGATGTCTTAGTGTTCCATATTTCAAAAGAGTATACGGAAAGAATAACACCTAAATTTCTTTTTCATTGCTTAAGCTCAGAAAGATTCTTTATGTTTATGGATAGTACCTCAAAGGGCGCAAAGATGCCTCGCGGAGATAAGAAAGCTATCTTAAACTTTATGATACCGATTCTATCACTATCCGTACAAAAACAAATCGTCTCCATCCTTGATAAATTCGAAAAACTTACCAATAATATCTCTATTGGTTTGCCAGCCGAGATTGAAGCTCGTCGCAAGCAGTACGAATATTATCGCAATAAATTATTAACATTCAAAGAGCTGGAGTGTTCAAAATGAAATATGATGTAATTGCTGAAAATAGCGACAGCACTGTCGTCAGCGACTATGTCTCGCCATACCAGCGGGCAACGAGTTATCAGAACGAGGCACAATTAGAGCAAGAGCTAATCAAGCAGTTACAAGCACAGGCGTATGAATATTTGCCGATCAAGAGTGAGGCTGATCTGATACACAATCTGCGTACGCAGCTGGAGAAGCTGAATGATTACACATTTACCGATGCTGAGTGGAAGCGGTTCTTCGCAGAGCGGATCGCTAATGGCAATGAAGATATCGCTGACAAGACCTTCAAGATCCAGGAAGATAGTACTCAACTATTGCAACGTGATAATGGCGAAGTGATTAATATTCGCTTGTTGGACAAGACGAATATCCACAAGAACTGCCTGCAGGTCATCAATCAATACGAGGTGTCGGGTGTGCGGGATAATCGCTATGATGTGACGTTGCTAGTGAATGGTTTACCGCTAGTGCATATTGAGCTAAAAAGGCGTGGCGTGCCCCTACAAGAAGCCTTCAATCAGATTGATCGGTATCAGCGGGACAGTTTTTGGGCGGGCAGCGGGTTGTTTGAATATGTTCAGCTGTTTGTGATTAGTAACGGCACTCATACAAAGTATTACAGCAATACGACACGCTGGCAGCATATTAATGAGGCGAGTAAATCAGATTCGCATCGCAGTAAAAAGACTAGCAATAGTTTTGAATTTACCAGCTGGTGGGCGGATGCTAATAATCGCCCGATTACCGATTTGATAGATTTTACGGCGACCTTTTTATCCAAGCATACGCTATTGAACGTGCTGACGAAGTACTGCGTGTTTACTAGCGATAAATTATTGCTGGTGATGCGTCCATATCAGATCGTGGCGACTGAACGTATTTTGAATCGCATCCAGATTGCCACAAATTACAAAAAATTAGGTACAATTGAGGCTGGCGGTTATGTTTGGCATACCACAGGTAGCGGTAAGACATTGACTAGTTTCAAGACGGCTCAGCTGGCAAGCAAGCTGGACTATATTGATAAAGTGCTTTTCGTGGTTGACCGTAAAGACCTCGACTACCAAACCATGAAAGAGTACGACAAGTTTCAGGAGGGCGCAGCGAATAGTAATACCAGTACTCGGGTTTTGACGAGGCAATTGGGTGATCCGAACGCTAAAATTATCATTACTACTATTCAAAAACTCGACACATTCATCAAGCGTAATCAAGGCCACAAGGCTTTTGATGACCATATGGTTATCATCTTTGACGAGTGCCACCGTTCACAATTTGGCGATATGCACCATGCTATCACCAAGAGTTTTCGTAATTATCATCTGTTTGGTTTTACTGGCACGCCGATATTTGCTGATAATGCGTCTAGCAGCGGGCGAGTTGATCTACGGACCACCGAGCAGGCGTTTGGCGATAAACTGCATACCTACACCATAGTCGACGCGATTACCGATAAGAATGTGTTGCCGTTTCGGATCGACTACATCCGGACAATTCGCGAGGCAGACGAGGTTGATGATCAACAGAAAGTGCGAGATATTGATCGTGAGCGGGCATTGAATGCTCCGGAGCGTATTCGTAATGTGGTGCAATATATCCGTGACCACTTTGACCAAAAAACAATGCGTAATGCCAAATATTACGCATTTACGCGGCTGATGAATGTACATGAAGTTGCGTCGGCGCGAGACAGGGCGGCAGTTGAAGAGACAAAAGATAAAATTCGGCTGAGCGGATTTAACTCAATTTTTGCGGTGAGCTCAATCGAGACAGCAAAACTTTATTATAATGAGTTTAAGCGCCAGCAAGCTGAGCTTCCTGAAGTTAAACGCCTGAAAATCGCTACGATTTATAGCTACGGAGCGAATGATCCTGATCTGGAAATGGACGGTATGGATGATGAAAATTCGGAAAATACCGATGGATTGGACGTCTCGTCACGTGATTTTCTGGAGGGTGTAATTCGTGATTATAACGCAACGTTTGGTACGAATTATGATACCAGTGCCGAGCGATTTCAGAATTATTATAAGGATGTGAGCCTGCGGATGAAGAATCGAGAGATTGATTTATTGATCGTAGTGAATATGTTTTTGACGGGTTTTGATGCCACGACGTTGAATACGCTGTGGGTTGATAAAAACTTGCGGATGCACGGGCTGATTCAGGCGTATTCGCGGACGAATCGTATCCTTAACTCAATTAAAACCTATGGAAATATTGTAACGTTTCGCAATTTGGAGAAGGCGACTAATGAAGCTTTAGCACTTTTCGGCGACAAAGATGCGAAAGGCATTGTGCTATTGCGTCCTTTCCGAGATTATTATGAAGGCTATGAAGACGCTGGAAAGAAAGTACCGGGCTATGTTGATTTGATTACGGAGCTAAAAGATAAATTTCCAGTGGGCGAGATGATTACTAGTGAGCAAGAACAAAAGGAGTTTGTGAAGCTGTATGGCTCAATTCTGAGGGTAAAAAATATTCTGTCTAGTTTTGATGAATTCATCGGGCAAGAGATTTTGAGCCAGCGAGATGTACAAGATTATCACAGTATGTACATTGACCTCTACAATGAGCTGCGGCCGAAATCTGATGAGAGTAAGGAGAATATCAATGACGATTTGGTATTTGAGATGGAACTCATCAAGCAGGTTGAAATAAACATTGATTACATCCTGGAGTTGATTCGGCAATATCATGATAGTCATCTGAATAATAAAGAGATATTAGTCGATATTGACAAAGCGGTTAACTCATCTGTGGAACTGCGCAATAAAAAGGATTTGATCGAGCAGTTTATCGCCTCGCTCACGGTTGATAGTTCGGTCGATGGTGATTGGCAGGAGTTTGTGAAGTCAAGGAAAATCAAAGAACTAGACCAGATCATTGATGATGAAAAATTAGATAAAAAAGCGACATATACATTTGTAGAAAATGCTTTTCGCAACGGATATATACAATCAACTGGCACAGGGCTGTCAGGGATACTGCCGCCAATATCGCTATTTTCGGCTGGCGGGGAGCGCAGCCGAAAACGAAAAGCGGTGTTGGAAAAGCTGAGGAATTTCTTTGACCGATTTTTTGGTATTTCGGGCGGGAAGCTGTAGTCGATAGCTCTAATGCTTGGTTGGCTTATCTGTATAGCTAGCGTCTAGTTCCTGGTAGTTTTTTGAAGGCATATACATATGTTGTAGTGCGGTCTCCGCCGCCAGTCTCGCCGTCGAAGCCGTAGTTTAATAACATTTGTTCTGCAGACCGTGCATGTTCAGCATTGATAGCTTCTCTGTATATAAAACAACCATTCACAGAATGGTCTTCAAAAAGTCGTTTTTGTATGTCTGAAGCAATACCTACGTACCAATTTTCTAAATAGTCACCCTTAAAATTTGTTGCAATCCAATCAGTAATTATTTTGTATATTTCAATGTTACTATATCTCATAATATAACCTTTCTTTTAACTTTAGTAACTTTGCGCCGCCATTACCCTCCATATTGCGACTGGTTGATTTTATATTTGTGACTACTCGCAGGTAACACAAATTGACCACGTTATGAATCGATAACACAAGTCGACCCACCCTCCATAAAAGTGTTCACTATTGAGAATAGAGCACAGCTCTATCTTTGTCAAGACCACCCGAAGAATTATTGACACTTATGCACTGGGTGCTATATAATGAAAGTAACATGCATCATATTCAAAAGAAATTGCTAGAACTAGCAAAGACAAATAACTTGGCAGAATGCACATTGCGCAGAACTGCCGAACTCATCGGTGATCCAGATATGAGCCCCGGTCAGATACAGCATCATCTATTGCAGCTTGAAAAACGCAACTTACTTTTTATAAATCGAAAAAATAAAACCCAGCGGCTGGAATCGCCAGTGGAGGACGACAGGTTTGTTTTAGTGCCAATTGTCGGTTCGGCAAGCTGCGGTCCGGCGCTCAATTATGCTGATGAATACAACGAGGGTCTCTTGAGAATATCCAAGCAACTACTTGATAAGCAGTTAAAGCAATCTAATAGCAATAAGCATAAGTATATAGCGGTAAGGGCCGATGGTGATTCTATGAATAATGCCAGCGTTGGTAGATTTAGGCAATCGATCAATAGTGGTGATTTTGTTCTTGTGGACATTAGTCAACGCTGTGTTGAGGACGGGGATTATGTTTTGTCTATTATCGGTGGTATGGCTAATATAAAGCGTCTTAAAAAACACGAGGAGTATATATCACTAGAATCCGAATCCTTTACCCCTGAGAGGTTCCCGCCTATTATTGTCGATCAGTCGGAGGATTATATGATTAATGGTAAAGTGATTGCTGTCTATAAAAATACGAGCGGCTAAAGGGGGTCTATCTGTCATTGTAGGAATAATTGATGGAAAGGATTGTAAAAATGCGTCAAATAAAATGTCCGAATTGCGGTCAAGTGTTTGAAATAGACCAGGCGAGCTATGCTGATATTGTTAAGCAGGTTCGTGACCATGAATTTATGCGTGAGATTGCCGAGCGAGAGGATCTATTGCGTACAGATAAAGAAAACGCTGTACAATTAGCAGAGCAGAAGACTCGTAGCGAGCTTCAAAAGCTACTGTCCGAAAAAGAGGCCGAACTAGCGAGCTTGCAAGCAGAGAATAAAGCAGAAGTTGCTCGAATTAACTCTGAGAAGCAATCGGAAATATCATCGCTGGAGTCTAAACTGGAGAAAGCACAAGGTGAAAAAGAGCTAGCCTTAGAGCGTTTACGTTCAGAAGCTGATAAAGAGCTAGCGCAAACCAGGTCGCAGAGCGATCAAACAATTGCAGACTTAAACGCAAGAATCAAGGCTTTTGAGACCGAGAAAGATTTGGAGGTTAATCGGGCGGTTAGCGCTGTTGAGCGTGAGCGTGATAATTTCAAGCTACAGTTAGCTGCCAAAGAGAATGAGCGCCAGCTTGTTGAATCGAATTTGAAAGAAAAATATACAGCAGAGCTAAAATCGAAGGACGAGCAGATTGCTTATTACAAAGATTTTAAAGCTCGTTTGTCGACGAAAATGTTGGGCGAGACGTTGGAGCAGCACTGTGAGACTGAGTTTAATAAATTGCGCGCTACAGCCTTTCCGCGTGCATATTTTGAGAAAGACAACGACTCTCGTACTGGCAGTAAAGGTGATTATATCTTCCGAGAAAACGATGAGTCTGGCAATGAGATTATCTCCATTATGTTTGAAATGAAGAACGAGAGTGATCAGACTGCCACTAAAAAACATAATGAAGACTTTCTTAAAGAGCTGGATAAAGATCGTCGCGAGAAGAACTGTGAATATGCAATATTAGTATCATTGCTTGAAGCGGATAGCGAGCTATATAATGTTGGTATCGTTGACGTATCGCACCGTTATCCAAAAATGTTCGTGATTCGACCGCAATTTTTTATACAGATAATTATGCTGCTGCGCAATGCAGCGCTTAATGCTCTGAAATATAAATCAGAATTAGCACTAGTGCGGGCGCAAAATCTAGATGTTGCACATTTTGAAGAAGACATGGAGAAGTTTAAGACCGGCTTTGCGCGTAACTATGATATAGCCAGCCGTAAATTTGCTGATGCTATCGAAGGGATAGATAAGACCATTAGACAGCTAGAAAAGACCAAGCAAGCGTTGTTGTCATCCGAAAATAATCTCCGCTTAGCTAATGATAAGGCTCAAGACTTAACAATTAAAAAACTAACCCGTAATAATCCAACGATGGCGGCAAAATTTGAAGAAGCGAGAAAAAAAGAGGAGAACTAATGGACACAACCGCACAGGTATATCAGTCAGGCGAGCTTCATACAAAATCGCTCTGCGCTCGCTGTTCCGGTTGCCTAAGTGCTTACAAGTGGTTTCCCGAGCGGCGGATTGAGGAGTGGCGCGATTATATCGCTCGGGCGGTGTATGGTGCTCCGATTACGCATGACAAAAACAGTAATCAATATGCGATTATTAGCAATATCGCGTATAATTTGCAATATCTGGATTATTTGAATCAGAATATTAAGGAGCAGTTTTTATCCCGCGTGTTGCTGGCACAGACTTTTAAGACATTTGCGATTACGGCGACACAAGTGGTTGAAGGTTTGCTATATCTGAAGATTATGAACAGTCCGTACGCGCTGCCGCCGTATGAAAAGATAAGTTTGACTGGCATGATTGAACTGGCGTGGCAGAAAAAACTGGTTATCACCGATAAAGATATGTATATCAACATGAATCGCCTAAAGAAGCGGCGCAATAAAATTCATCTGCATGCCGCGCTTGACATTTCTGATGCCGATTATGCCATGTTCGGGCGGCTGGGTTATTTGAACGATACCAAGATTATTGTCCGCCGGTTTTTGCAAAGGTTTTTTGAAATTGATGAAGCGACGCGCCGAGAGATATTTTCATTTTTGGAGGATACGCCAGACACCAACCATACGGTCGATAAATACGATTACGATTATCAAGACACTTTTCCGAGCGGCGTAAAAATATTTAAGGAGGACGTATGAATAAAACCAACAGCTCTATCACTATCGCTCGCGCCATCATCCGCATTGGTGATGCTGCCAGGAATGCCAATGATTATAGTTTGCTGGGCGCGCTGCATGAGATAGTGGAGCAATTGTCACAGCATGGCGTTAAAGATACTGACGTTGATATGAATTTGCTGCTGGAATATGTCGAGGCGGCAGATGGTTGCGACTATTGCCGAGCGGGCGACGGTAAGCCAAGTGTTGAAGAATTGACAACGAAAATCAATCAGCAGCTAGCACGTCGCGGCCAGGCGCAGGTGGAGAAGAGCGACCAGTCGGTGTTACAATTCGAGCCGCTGGTTCATCTGGTGACGGCGGCGTATGCCAAAAATGAGGACGGCGTGACGTCGGGCTTGTCGATTGCGCTGGTTGTCAATCATGACGGTTCAGTGGACTTGCCGCGCGAGCATTTTTTGAACGCAGAATTGCTGGATTATTTTGATGAAAATCGGCCGTTTAGTTGGCGTTCAGCCGAGCGCGATTTGCCGTCAAACTTGCACGGCTATCATTTGGTGACAGGTTCGGTGGAAGCGCAGGAGATTTTGCCGCGCGAGTTGGAGGTGATATCGTTTTAGTGCAAATAGTTATTGTCTGGCAATAAAATACTCTCTAGACTTGAGTTTATTATAGATCCAATAAAACTAAGATTTATTTACGAATACGTAAAGGAAATTTTACAACCTGTCTTTCATGGCCATTTTCATCTTCTTCGGTTTTGTAATACGGATCATTTGCAAGTTCTACTCGACCACTGTAAATGTACTCATTTGACTTACTTGATTCGAATAAATAAACGTTGACACCATTACTTCGTGATTCAGCTAAGGTTTTATTTTGCGCATAATTGATAGATTGATTACCGGATAGTTCCATACCAGTATAGTGCATAATATCATCCGCACTCCAACCATCTTCATATGGATTATTCTGGTTATGTCTAGCGATCAAAACTAAACTATTTGTATCATTAGATCTGCGCATACCACCTTGTGTGCTAACTGAAAATATACGACTGATATCATTGTTGGTGTAGGATTTACCAACTATTAATTCGTGAAGTTGTGGCGTGCGGTTATTGTTAATTATTTGTTTGAGTAACTCAACATCGGCTGGCGCTAATTCATAATCATTTGCTGCATTAATATTATCAAGCCATACAATTTCTGAGTGCTCTTTGGTATGATAACCACCAAGGTTATGCTTGCAGGCGTATAGTTTTAATGCAGTTTTGTCATTGATTTTAGCTTCAGCTAGTAATTCATTGACGTTAACGATAGTATTAAATTCCTCGATAATCTCGCGCTTCAGAGCCTCTGGTTCTGATTCACCGACTTCAACTTTTCCACCAGGAAATTCCCATAAATCACTAAGTGGTTTATTTGAACCTCTTTTGGCCAGTAAGTATTTTCCATCCTTTTCTATTAATGCCACAACAACGATTTTCATGTATATGTATTATATCATGATCTATCTCTGTAATTTTCTAGAATGATAAAAAGACAAAATTGAGACATCAAACGTTATTGATAATACAAATACGTCCCTATGCTAAAATTATTACATGAAGTTCCCTCGTTCTAAAAAACTGGTTTTCTTTAATAATAAGGGCGGCGTTGGTAAAACAACGCTGGCGTATAACACCGCGGTGCAGTTTGCTGACAAGGGTTATAAGACGGTGCTGGTTGATCTCGATCCGCAGTGCAATTTGACGCGGTTAGCGCTCGGCGAAGAATATTACGAGAATACGATTTTCTCAG
>ERZ772967.1661-NODE-1661-length-15052-cov-19.895512_pt1 | contig 15052 bp, 14 predicted proteins | sample MGYA00511677_ERZ772967 | MGnify/ENA primary metagenome ERZ772967 (study PRJEB29015, sample SAMEA2737931) | human oral metagenome | biome: human oral; feature: human-associated habitat; material: dental | place: China | collected 2146 ...
CCAGTCGGTAACGATGAATAAAATTTATCTAACCTACGCTTATAGTCTGGGTTATTATATATAGTTGGCGTATCTAAAGGACGACCCTCCTCGGGTATTTCAAAAATTGAACCCGGTACGCCTCCATTTTCCAAGGCACACCTAGTATCGCGATATGCACGCACTAAAGGCCCAAGCACCCAGTCGTTTGTTTCTGGATACAACGCCACTTTTCCTATAACCCGCGGACGTCGGGTAAGCGGATGTTTATTTTCCGGGTCTAAAATCTTCCATCTTGGACAAGCATCTATATAACATGGAAGCCCGTTCTCGCGTTCACCCTCAAGAGTAATCATAATATTTAATATGTTACCAGTTTAATTACCTACAATCAAGCAAAATTAAACGCTATGTCAATCAATTTTCGCCTCTGCTATAATAAGACTATGTTTAATACCGCCCAGCAACTCATCCAATCCGCCAACAACATCGTCATCATCCAAGCCGAAAACCCCGATGGCGACAGCCTGGGTTCTAGCTTGGCACTGGAGGAAGTGCTGAGTGATTTGGGCAAAACCGTGACACTGTATTGTCCGGTCGACATCCCCAAATACCTGCGCTACATCCACGGCTGGGACAGGGTAGTTGGCGATTTTCCGACCCGCGCCGACCTGGCTATTATCGTCGATACCAGTGCTGATGTACTGCTCAGCAAGATCTTAGAGACGCCGGGTGTACGGCACTTCTTGGAAACACACCCAGTCTTGGTTATCGACCACCACACTGCCGAGTCGACCCTGAGTTTTGAGCACACCATGCTCTCTGATACCGTGGTGGCTACCGGGGAATTGCTCTACCAATTGTTCACCCACGCTGGCTGGGCTATCAACCAGCAAGCGGCGGAGAATTTGTTGATCGCCATCATGTCTGACAGCTTGGGTCTGACCACGCCAAATACCACCGCGGCGACCTTTCACGTCGCTGGTGAATTGACTACACTCGGCGCATCCAATGCCGAAATCGAGGAGCGGCGGCGCGAATTTATGAAGAAATCGCCGGAAATCTTGGCGTACAAAGGCAAGTTGATCGAGCGAATCGAATATTTACTGGACGGACAATTGGCGTTGGTACACGTGCCATTTGAGGAGATCCAAGCCTACAGCGACGCCTACAACCCCGGCGCACTGATCGGCGACGAACTGCGGCTGGTCGAGGGCGTGGCGCTTTCCTGCGTCATCAAAACCTATCCTGACGGCAAACTGACCGCCCGCCTGCGTGGCAACCTACCGATAGCCGACACCGTGGCTGGCTACTTCGGCGGCGGCGGCCATCCGTACGCGGCTGGTTTCCGCGTGTACGAGGAGTATGACGAGGCTGTGCGGGAATTGGTGACGGCGGTGGATAAGGCTTTGCGAGAAGCGGAACAGGACTAAAGCTTATTGCAACATTGTTGCAATAACTAACGTATACTGTCCATTTTCCCATGAAGCATTTTACTCTCGTCAAACACCACCCTTGCGCACAACTCGCTCATCTTTACAAACATTTGTTTGTTACCACGGTTTACCACCACAGACAATACAATCTGCTGGGTTACGCACCCAATGGTACTACCTACGATTCCGGTGTAATCATTATCTCTGCAGAGTGTTACACCAAAAAGTCGGCGGAATTACTTCAAGGTTTAGCGGTGATGGAACAGAAGCTTTCCGCAAAAAAAAGAGTAGAGACCACTACCAGCTAGCAGCGGTAAATTAATCCTCAGACTCTCTTATAATATACAATCTAACCCGGCTCGCCCTATACGATGCACCAAATCATCATGCACTGCAAAAGCATCCTCAGAATCAACAGGACCATTGACCTCTCTCCGAATACGCTCAACTTCGTGCGAGATGGGCGTAGTGCGCTGAGCCACGTTACGCAAATCAGACAGGTAATTTCCTACATAGTATTCAACGGCATAGGCCCGTAGCTCCTTCCTAAGTCGGTCGCAAGATCTGTCTTCTTTAGTCATCCAATCTGTGATTGCTGCTTGTTTTAAATCTAGCGCATGAGTTGTTTCGTGAGACAAAGTCTCAGCATCAAAGACCCTAAACCCGCTTGAAAGTATACCTACGTAAGGACGACTATACCACTGAAACGCTCCCCCCCCATAAAGACAAGAGGGAAAGTCTTATACAAACATACACCCGCAGCACCTGAAACACCATCCGCCTCAACCGCTAATTGGTTATTACAAAGCTCATCCAAACGACTTTCCACTCTACAGACTGCAGTATCATCATAACCCCTATGGGTAAGCGTTTCTCTTATAATCTTACGCTGCGCTGGCATAGGGGCGAGTGCTGCAGGCGCAGTAAAATTTACATCCCCAAGAAGAGGTATAATACCCAAGAAGAGGTATAATATTTTTATTCCGCCAATCTAAGGCCTTACTAGTATCTACCTCTCCGTCATTTTCATCAATAATTTCTGTCGGTTCCAGCATTTGAGCCGTTTCGTGCAATTCCAATGCTAATCCGCCAAGCGCATCAGTGATTTCGGAACGTTCCAGCGTGCTTAATAACTGCTCCTGAGTATATTTTAGATCATCTAAAGAGGCGCGCCTGTACGTAGGATCCGCCAAATACGGTTGTGACCCCCATCCATATCCGATATTATATCCAAATTCGTTTGCAGGTTTCATCATAGATTTCAATTATACATTGGATTTTATTTCTTGTCAATATTATATTCTCTGCAGGTTCACTCAACGAAAGCGAACTTTGAAAAAGCAGCCTGTCTGCCGTACAATAGAGTTGATGATACAGCTCTACAACACCCTCACTCGTCGTAAAGACAAACTAACACCGCTCGACGGGCAGGCGGTTCGTATGTATACCTGTGGACTGACGGTGTATTCGCAGCCGCACATTGGCAACTGGGTTGGTTATATCTACTGGGATGTGTTGGTGCGGTTGCTGCGCTGGCAAGACATCTCAGTGATTCGCACGCAAAATATCACCGACGTTGGACATTTGACCAGCGATGATGATAACGGCGAGGACAAGATGGAGAAGGGTGCCCGCCGCGAAGGTAAAACTGCCTGGGATGTGGCCGAACAGTACATCGCCATTGCTGAGCACGAAGCCTACGAGGTGTTGAAATTGGTGCGGCCCGACCATTTGGTGCGGGCAACGGACTACATCCAGCAGCAAATCGACTTTGCCCGCGGGCTAGACGAAAAGGGATTTTTGTACAAAATTGACGGCGATGGTATGTATTTTGATACGTCGCGGCTGCCGGATTATGGCAAATTGGCGCGGCTGGACGTGGCAGGCCTGGAGGCTGGCGCGCGGGTCAGCGTCGAGGGCAAGCGCAACATCACCGACTTCGCCGTCTGGAAATTTTCACCAACCAACGCCAAGCGCGATATGGAATGGGATAGCCCGTGGGGCGTCGGCTTTCCGGGCTGGCACTTGGAATGTTCGACGATTGCTCGGGAAACGCTGGGCGATAGTATTGATATTCACACCGGCGGCATTGACCATATTCCGGTACACCACACCAACGAGATTGCTCAGAGCGAGAGCTTGACTGGGCAGCAATTTTCTCAAATTTGGCTGCACAATAATCACATCAAGGTTGATAGCCGCAAGATGAGCAAATCCTTGGGCAACATCATCACCCTCACTGACATCACTGCCCGCGGTTTCAGCCCGATGGCTTTCAAACTAGCGATTCTCAGCAAGCATTACCAAACCGAAGGCAATTTCACGTGGGAAATTATGGAGGCAGCCCAGGCGCGACTGGATCATTGGCGCGACTATGCGGCGCTCAGGCACCAGACGCACGACACGCTGGATGATGACGACGAGAAGGATGAGCAGGAAGGCACGGTGTCGCTATTAGCAGCACGGCAGGCGCTGGTTGAAAAACTGAATGATGATTTAGATACGCCAGGAGCCTTGGCGCTGATCGACGAGGCATTTTCACGAATGGATCACGCGCCACTGGAGAAAATTCACCGCGGCGGTTTACTGCAACTGATTGAAATTATTGACGAGGTTTTAGGCTTGGATTTAGCGGAATCGACCCCTGACATCACTGACGATCTGAAGAGATTGATCATCCAGCGCCGCAGCGCCCGCGCCGAAAAAGATTGGCAAGAATCCGACCGCATTCGCGACGAACTGTTGGCGGCAGGCGTCACCATTCGCGACACGCCAAGCGGCAGTGTTTGGGCATGGAAATAATGGAAATAGCCCGCCGAAATAATCAAGCGGGCCAGAACGCATGAAGCGCGCTAATTTAATTAACCAACTAGCTCTCGTTTTTCAATTTCTTCACTAATTTGCTTAGCGGTTTTTCGCTCTCGACGCGGTTAGTTTTGGCTTGTTCCAGATAGTTTTCCAGCAAAACTTTCGCAGCGCCAGCCGCCGGAATAGCGACCAAACCGCCCAGCAAACCGCCAACATACAAGCCAATTGTCACCGCCACCAAAACCGTCAACGCCGATAATTCAACTTTCTTCGACTGGATTGACGGCGAAACGAAATTATTTTCAATTTGCTGGTAAACGACGAAATAAATAGCGTAAATAATGCCGGCAGTTACGTCGTTAAACAGCAGCAGCAGCGATATCAGCGCGCCAGCTATCGTCGCGCCAAACATCGGAATGAGCGTCAAAATAAACGTCGCCATGACTGTTAACATTGCCAAATTTGAATTAACTACAGGGAAAGTCAAGCTCAATACAAACACCACGAACCCTGACAGTACCGCATCGATACCCGACACTGTCAATTGCCCGGAAACATAACCCGTCACCACATTATACATGCGACCGACCAGTTTCTTATGACGCTCCATTTTCTCTTGGTCGTTATACAGGCCCCACAGCCGCCTGACCCACGTCGGGCCCTCCAGCAGCATTAAAAACGACATCACCAGCACCAGAAACAGCGATGTTAAAAACGAAGCCAGCGAACCGACACTGCTTAAAATATTCGTACCAACGCTGGCCGCCCATGACGAAGATTGCTGCTTGAGATTCTCCAGCATGGCGTCAACCTGCGGACGCAGATTATTCTTATCGATAAAGCTATTAACGCCGTGCCACTGCGAACCGGCTTGATCAATTAGGCTCGGCATGCTTTCGACAAATTTAGCGGATTGCTGGACAATTGGCGGCACCACGAACCACACCACGCAGCCCAGCAGCAGAATCAGCGTAACATACGCCAGCGCTGTGCCGCCGAGCCGGCTTTTACCAGGCAATTTCCTGGCAATTGCCGCCACCGGACGGTTCAGCGCCAGCGCCAAGAACAGGGAAACTCCCAGTAAAATCAGCGCATCCTTCGCCGAATAAATCGCCAGTCCCGCCAGCCCGAATCCAATAACCACCAGCCAAAACCGCACAAATGTTTTAGTGTCTATTTCAATGCGTACTTTCATACTTAAACTTTATCAGCTTTTCGCTTCATCCGCAACGCTGACAGAGATAACTTGCTGTCATACGACATCGCGCCGTAGCGGAAAACCCGCACTGCCAACCACAAGACAAACACTGCCGCCACAATCAAAAGCGCCACCCCCAGCAAACCTTCCCAAGCTGGCAAATTGCCAACCGCATTCCTGAGCAGCAGCGGAATCGGCGCCGTGAACGGAAACAGCGATAAGAACTTAACAAATGGCGAATCAGGGAAGGAAACGAACGCCGTAATACCGTAAAACGGCCCAAATATCAGCATAATCACCAACCCAAACCACTGGCTGGCTTCCTTGGCAGTCGGCATCATCGCACCCAAAGTCACCAGCATGCCGGTAAACATCATAAAGCTCGCCAGAAAAATCACCAGCGCCAAGCCAATCCGCACCGGATCAAATACCAACAAGCTTAAATCCATATTCGGCAGCTGCAGCTTTGAGCCGAACGCCAAGTAACCCGCCGCCACCGGCAGAACAATCACCAACATCTGAATCAACGCCAGCACCATCAGCGATAGAATTTTGCCAGTGATCAGCGTATCGGTTTTTACCATCGTCAGCAGCATCTCCACCGTGCGGTTTTCCTTTTCCTCAGTGGAGCTGGTTAGCATTTGGTTGCCAAAGAAAGTAACCAGCATAAAGAAAATCACTAAAAACAGCCCCGGCGCAATCATCTCGTTAATACCGCCGTGCTCCTTGCCGTCCAAATAAGTGGTTGACGATAATTGGACTTTGTTTTGTAGAATGGCGACTTGCGCTTGGCTGACACTGCTGGCTACTGATTGGCTTAGTAAGCTTTGCGCCACTGCGCCGTATTTGCCGTTCTGAAACAACCCGACATCCTTACCGTAAACTTCAACTTTTTGCTTGCTAATATCTTTCGGGAAGTAGATATAAGCGTCAATTTTGCCGTTTTTTACGTCGTTGATTCCAGCTTCTTTCGACTCGACAGTTTTCGTTTTAGCTGCCATGAGTAGCTCCGGTCTGACGAGTTTTGAATCGTCAGTAACCGCCAGCGAAAATTCCTGTTTTTCCAATTCCTTCGCCGCTTGCATCGTCGTGATTTGCGACCAAAACACGATGCCATACAGCGCCGCAAACATCAATGGAAAACCCAGCGCCATCAGCCAAAACGTCGGCTTTTTCAGTACCCGGATAGTCTCAAACTTGAAAACTGTCCCCAAATTATGCATTTTACTCATCGCCTAACTCCTTTGCTTCGCCGCCGTACACTTTAACAAAAATATCATCCATCGATGCGCCGCCGAACTGTTTTTTCACCTCTGCCAGCGTGCCGTACGCCGCTGCCTGGCCGTCTTTTAATAGAATCAGCCGATCGCACAGCTGTTCGACTTCTTCCATCTGGTGCGTCACGTAAATAATCGTCGCGCCAGCCTTGCGCCGCTCCTCAATGATATTCATCAGCAGCCGCCGATTGACCGGATCAAATCCCTTGGTCGGCTCGTCCATGATTAGCAGTTCCGGATCGCCCATAATCGTCACGCCCAGCTGAATTTTTTGCTGCTGGCCGCCAGAAAGCTTATCCAGCCGCATACCAGCTTTATCAGTCAAATTAACGCGCTTCAGAAAATTCAGAGAAAATTCCTTTGCTTCATCGCGGCTTAGACCTTTCAGCTGGCCGAAATAAATCATCACGTCCAGCACTTTTTCCTTTTTATACAGCCCGCGCTCTTCCGGCAGATAACCGAGGTTAATCTGGCTATCCACTGCGTACGGCTTACCGTCAATCAGCAGCTCGCCCGCCGTCGGCTCGTATAACCCCAGCAGCGCCCTGAGTGTCGTGGTTTTCCCCGAACCGTTGCTACCGAGAAAACCAAACACTTCACCCTGAAAAACATCAAAACTCAAATCTTTAATAACTGTTTTATCGCCAAATTTCATCTTAAAATGACGAATTTCGACAATTTTTTTCCTATCCGGCATGTACTCTCCTTTTCTTTGAAGAAAATTATAGCACTATCCCGCCCGAGCTGCCAAATGGCGTATAATAGTTAATATATGCGGCTGCTAATTATCGAAGACGAACGAAAAATCGCCCGAGTCATCGCCGAGGCGCTCAAGCGCGAGACATACGCCGTTGACGCCGTACACGACGGGGAAGAAGGTTTTAATTTGGTAGACAGCCAGCCGTACGATTTGCTGATCGTTGATCGAATGTTGCCGGGCATGGAGGGCGCGGAAATTGTTAAAAAATTGCGTAAAAACGGTAAAAATATGCCAATTTTATTCCTCACAGCCCTGGGTACCACCGAGGATAAAACCTTTGGACTGGACGCGGGCGCAGATGATTATTTGGTTAAACCGTTCGCTATCGACGAGCTGCTAGCGCGAGTCCGAGCCCTGCTGCGCCGGCCGCCAATCCAACAGCCGGATGTTCTGAAAATTGCCGATTTGACGATTGATAAGCAGCAGCAAACCGTGATGCGCGCTGGCAAAACTATCGACTTGACCAGTAAAGAATACGCGTTGCTGGAATATTTAATGCAGCACCCGAACCAGATTCTCAGCAAGGAAACGCTAATCGACCATGTTTGGGATTTTGATGCCGATATTTTACCGAACAATGTCGAGGCGTACATAAAAAACTTGCGCCAAAAAATCGACAAGCCGTTCAAAAAACAATTGATAAAAACCGTCCGCGGCTTCGGTTACCGGATTGAAGCATGAAAATTTTTACCTCGGCAACTATCAAATTGGCAGGCTGGTATTTACTGATTTTAATGGTCGTCAGCCTGTTGTTTAGCAGTATTATTTTTCAAGTGGCGCGCTCGGAAGTTGACGCGCAAATCCATAAAATTATCATTCAGCGCGGCAACGATTTTCCTAGCATTGACCTGTCGGAACGGATGGACGTTTCGACGCGCAATCTGCTGATTAGCTTGGGTTATATCAATCTCATCGTGCTGCTGGCAGGCGGCGCTTGCTCATATTTATTGGCTAGGATTACGCTGCGGCCGATTGAGGCGGCGCATAAAGCCCAGTCGCGGTTCGTTTCCAACGCCAGCCATCAGCTGCGCACGCCGCTGGCAATTATGAAAGCAGAGACCGAACTGGCGCTGAAAAACCCGAAGACGCCGCGGGCAGAGCTAACGGAAACGCTGGAAAGCAATTTGGAGGAAATTAACAAATTGACCGAGCTGACCGCCATGCTTTTAGAGTTGTCGCGAACAGAAAACAGGCTGGCGCTGGAAGATAAAAGTTTCGACTTGGCAGAATTGATATCCAATCTCATCCGCGAACGAAAAGCCGAAACCCGTACGGAAATGAATTGCCCGGAACACACAAATATCTCTCTTCACCAAGCCGCAACGCGGGAGCTGTGCGCGATTTTACTTGACAATGCATTAAAACACAGCCCGAAGAATTCGCCGGTAAAAATCCAGGTGCTGCCGTCGAAACAGAATATCACCGTGCATTTTACTAACGACGGCGCGATTTCCCAGCAGAATCTGCCGCACGTGTTTGAGCAATTTTTCCGCGGCGACCAGCGGACGAAAGGCTATGGGTTGGGGCTGCCGCTGGCGGAACAATTAACCAGGGCTTTAGGCGGACAAATCTCTGTTGCCACCGTAAAAGGCTCGACAGTTTTTACCATTTCTTTGCCAATTGTTTAGATTTTCAGCTAATTTTCAGAATCGGATGTTGTAATGGGATTGTTGATTGGTTGGATTGCCAGTCTGAAAGGGGAAGTATGAGTACAACATTTTTAAGCAAAAAAGGATTTAAGGAACTGCATAAGGAGATCTCACGCTTGGAGATGGAAGAGAAGTCGCTGATCGCCGAGCTGAAAGAAATCGGGCGCGCCAAGTCCCGCGATGACAAACTCCATCGCAGCGATGTCATCATCAGCCTGGAGAACGTCCAGTCCCGGCTGAGCCTGAAGAGGGAAACCGCCAAAACCGCCAAACCGCTGCCGCGCAAACGCGACCGGCTGAAGATTGCGCTAGGTTCGGTGGTGGACCTGATGGATCAGCACGGGCAAATGTTCCGCTATAGGCTGGTTCACAGCCTGGAGGCTAATCCGCTGGACGGGCGGATTTCTGTAGACAGTCCGCTAGGTAAAAGCCTGCTGAATCATAAGACCTCAGAAACTGTTTCCTGGAAAAACGGCTCCGCCAGCCGCCAGCTGCAAGTCCTGAATATCAGCTAAATTGCTCAAGCGCCTGATCTATTTCAGGCAGCGATTGTCCACCGTAAAATCAATAACTGCAATAGCTTCCGCACCTTGGGGGGCTATTTTTTCTTTTCTATTCATTTTCCTGCGGGTTTTCGCAGACTTCCGTCATTTTTCCTCATTTTATCGCCATTTTTACCCTATTTTTGCTTAAAATTCAATAAAATTGCCATAAACTATTGACCTGAGCGTTCGGATATGATATATATATCAGCTTTTGTTGACGAGTTGAGTGGAAAACTCCTTGTCCGAAAGTGTATCATTGACAAGCAGATGTAAGCACGAGATGAGATCTTGATTGGTGAAGAGAGATATTATTATGTTTCTCTTTGGCGATTGAGACCTCGTCTCGTGTGATATAGAGAATCACGCGTAGCTTGCCCTCCAGACGGAGAGCGGGCGGCAGTCGCCGCGAGGAAGAGAGAGGAGGCGACCATGAAGGTCGTCATCATTACTGTCGAGGGAATTGATGACGAGGGCGAGGTCATCGCCAGCGTCAAGATCATCGAGGAGGCTGTCCTCCCCGAGAGTGACTGAGCTGAATGCGGCAAGCAGACGATATCGAATCAACTGATGTCGTCTTTCGGCATCGTATTTTTTCTTCATATCACCATCTGCTTGTCGCATTCGCTCCATAGATGTGTGTCTATGCTGATGAGTCGGAAACGACGAAAGCGAATCCTACATTCCCGCGGGACTATCCCGCCAAAAGCCGCCCTACAAGACGTTCTTTTTCATCAATTGAACGCGCAGATTCAGAACATCTTTCATAATATCCTGGTCGCGCTGCTGCATGACGCTGCACAGCATCGCCGTCGTGGTAATTTGTATACCAATAACCACGACAAACCCGGCGATAATCCACCAATTTTGCTTCAGCTTCTTATTTACATTTTTCATGTTTTTTCCTTTGCTGGTTAGTTTTATCTTTATTATATACCGTTTTACCGCCAGAACACTAATTCATAAGTACAATTTACTGCCTTTTCCGCGCGTCTCCAGGCGGTCAAAATCTCGACACCCGGCAGTTTTTACCATATAATCAGCTTATGGTTTTTTATACTATTTCTGCCGATGAGGCGCTAAAAAAGCTGCATACGCGCGCCGGCGGACTCAGCACCGCTGAAGTCAAACGCCGCCAAAAACAATACGGATTGAACATTATCAATATCAAGTCCGAACCGCTCTGGAAAAAGATTTTAGAACCGTTTATGGATGTGTTCGTGGTGATTTTAGCAGCCGCCGCCGCAATTAGTTTGCTCCACGGCGAAGCAATTGATGCAGTCATCATCTTTATCATCATCGCGGTTTCTGCCGTTATTTTTTATGTCCAGCGGTTTTCAACCGACCGGGTGCTGCGCAGCCTGTCGCGCCGCGACGCCCAAAAAATCGACGTGCTGCGCGCCGGAAAAGTTACTGCCGCAGACAGTTCGCAACTGGTGCCGGGCGATATCATCAATTTGTCCGAAGGCGAGAAAGTCCCCGCCGATATCCGCCTAATCAAAACCGCCAATTTGCGAGTTGACGAGGCGCAGCTGACTGGCGAATCTGTGCCAATTTCTAAAAACATCGAGGTACTGGACGGAAAAAAAGAAATTTACGAGCAGACCAACATGCTATTCCAAGGTTCGTTCGTGGTATCCGGCACGTGTGCTGGCGCGGTAATCGCCACTGGCAATGATACCGAGTTTGGCAATCTGGCAATGCTATCCAAAAAAGAAGCCGCTAAAAGCCCGGTTCAGCAAAAAATCGACAAGCTAATTACCAAAATTATCGCGGCGGTGGGCAGCATCTCGCTGGTGGCGTTCGGGCTGAGTTTACTGCGCGGCATGGATTTTCTGGATAGCCTGAGATTTGTCATGGCGCTGGCAGTCAGCGCCGTGCCGGAAAGCTTGCCAATTGCTATTTCCGTGGTGCTGGTCCTGGGAATGCGGCGGATGGCTGCTAAAAAAGCGCTAGTTCATCAAATGCGGGCAATTGAGACGATTGGCGTCATTACCACCATTGCCACCGATAAAACCGGCACTCTGACGAAAAATCTGCTGACAGTACAAGATACTTGGACGCTGGAAAAGCATAACAATTTGGCAAAGTTGATGGCGTATTTCGTCAATCGCGGCGATAGTAAAAGCCACGATCCGCTGGATATCGCGCTGGATAATTTTGCCCGGAAAAATAACGCTGGCGTCCGCGGTCTGCCAGCAGCGGAGTTGCCGTTCAACCAGGAATTCTCGATGTCAGCGACGGTTTGGCATCACGGCGCGGATTATAAAGTGTATTACAAAGGAGCGCCGGAAGAAATCATCAAGCGCTGCAAATTGCCGGCAGCGGAAGCCAGGCGCGCCAAGCGGGCAATCGGCGATTTAACGTCTCAAGGCTACCGCGTCGTGGGCTTAGCGACCAGCGACACCCCGGAAATCTTAGCAGATTTTTCGCAAATTTCGCGCCAAAAATTGCGGTTCGCCGGACTGGCGGCGGTGGCAGACGTCCTGCGTCCAGAGGCGGCACGAGCCATCAAATCAGCGCTGGCGGCGGGGGTTTCCGTGCGCATGATCACCGGCGACCACTTCGAGACAGCATACCAGATTGGCAAGAAACTTGGCATGGTAGAAGACAGGGAAGAGGTTTTCGATTGCCGGGAAATGTCGAAGATGACTGACGATGAGCTAGACGAAATCATTGAGCGGACAAAGGTTTTCTCGCGCGTTATCCCGGAACAAAAATACCGAATCTTAACCATCTTAAAGCGCCATAATATCACCGCCATGACTGGCGACGGCGTCAACGATGTACCGGCACTATCCGGCGCGGACGTCGGAATTGCCATGGGTTCAGGCTCACACATCGCCAAAGATGCCGGCGCGATAATCCTGCTGGACGACAATTTTAAGACGATTATCGACGCTATGAAAGAAGGCCGCACGATTATCGCCAACGTGCGGCGAATGCTGTTTTACTTGCTATCAACCAACACCGGCGAGCTAATCACCATGATCGGCGCGCTGCTAATTGGTATTAAAACTCCGCTGGAGCCGGTGCAGATTTTATGGGTCAATTTGGTGACGGACACGTCGATGGTCATTCCGCTAGGGCTGGAGCCGGCAGAAAAGAACACCATGAAACAGCCGCCAAAGCAACCCGACGCGCCAATTCTGGAGCAAAGAATGATCTGGCGGATGTGTATCGTCGCCTTGACGATGTCGTCGCTGGCGCTCGGCGTTTATGTCATATTTGAAAAAAGCCGCGGCCACGACTATGCGCAGACGCTGGCTTTTGTTTCGCTGGTGGTCAGCCAATGGGCCAATGCGTTCAACGCCCGCAGCGACCAAGATTCGATATTTGTACGCCTGAAAGTAATGAACCGTAGCTTCTACTTTGGCATGATCTTATCCGTGGCTCTGCAGATGCTGGCGCTATTCGGCCCGCTCGGCGAGGTATTACACATTATACCCGTCGAACCAATACACCTGGCGTTAATAAGCATAACTGCGTTCGTGATACCGATCGGAACATGCGAACTGCATAAGTTGCTTAGTAGACGCCAGGCTAGGGGGTAGGTAGATATTGGTAAAATTACCTATTCACTTACCGATGCCTGCCGGTATGATTCAGAAACATAGTTCAGTTATTCGCCTTCAGGAGTAGCGGGTAGCAACGTATTGAATTCAGCGGCAGTGCCAGGAAGAATTGTTGCTTCTTTTACTTCTAGAGCCGGCAGTGACTCTTGCGATGGCGCAGGGGTAATACTTACACCGTTGCGTCCCACGCAGACATCAACAATACCTGGTTCAATTACAGCGACTTGTTCTGGATCTAGAGTGTTTGTGCCATAAGCAGTATAATCGAGATCCTCACCTCTACCCAATTCCTCAAGAGTCCCTTGAACCGCTTGTCGATCTCTTTTGCTGGCTCCAATTCCAACCAAAGCACCATCGCCATCATAGTAATGCTGTGGACCGTCTTGTACCGCAACCCGTCGACAGGTATCATTCATATTGCCTGATGCCGAATTATCGTTTCCAGAGTAACCACCAATAACTAGCCCTGAAACAATAGCAGCCGCTAAGCCTAACACCCTCGAGATACGACCAACCTTACGAAGTCCACCAGCTTCAATGTGACCATCTTGATCGTATTGCTCGCCCGAACCCACTACATTTTTCCAACCATCTGGACTTGGTAATTCTTTTCCCATAAAACTCCTCTTACTCCTTATGTTTAAGATTATAACAGTTATCTATAATACTCCTATTTTCCTAATTTGTCAATAGTATTTGACCATAATCTTTATAATTTTTCATTAAAACTCAGTTTCTCCTGTGTCAAGCGCCTGCAGTCGACCATTATTTTGCTAATGCTATTAATTCTATACACCTTTGCTACATACATTAAGAACGCGCCAAATCAATCGGCGCGCTCCTAAATTGAGTATATAAACAGTAAATCGGTAAGGACAGGTTGTCTTATATTCTATTTATTACTCGGCGGAGTAGACTTAACTGTCAATCCACTTCCGTCGGGTGTCACGCAGAAGTCGACAGCAGTACCTTCTGCGAACCTGTTGGTAGCCGGGTCTACACCCATAGCAGATACACCGTATGCGGTAGAATTAACGTCATAACCTCCAGGCAGCTTATCAAGAGCCTCGTTAACCCTCTGACGATCCCCCTCGCTAATTCCGACCAATCCGTCAGGGTAGTGTTCTGGACCGTCTTCCAGTACAACTGTCTGGCAGTTCGGACGGGACTCACTTGCCCTGTCCGCCTCTTCTCTAAGATCGCTATTGATACCGCGTATTCCGCCTACAGCAACGACAATCGCTGTCGCTAATGCACCCAAACGGATAGCAGTCTTGCGAAGAAATCCGCCCGGCTCAAAGCGATCATCTTGACCGTTTTCAGGCGCCTTAAGCGTTTTTGAACCAAATTGTTCGCCCGGACCCACTACAATAACTGGTTTTTGCGGACTCCTCGAAAATCCATCTACCGCATGCCCACTTACGACCCGTGCCTGACCTGACGCTTCTGGTGGCAACTTTTGGCAATACTGCCAATTGCTCGATTCAGGTCCTTTATAACCTTCATAACCAGAACCAGGTATAACACTTGTAGCTCCCTGGTGTCGCAAGGCTGCTAACCTAGCCTGTTTATTTGCTCCACTCCCTGGTTCAAATGATGGTGGTAATTTGTTCATAAAACTCCTCTTACTCCTTATGTTTACGGTTGTAACGGTTATCTATAATACTCCTATTTTCTTAATTTGTCAATAGTATTTGGCCATAATCTTTTTAATTAAACAAAAAAACGCCCTTTTACGAGCGCGAGCTTGACAATTAGCTAACTTGGCTGGGACGGCAGGATTCGAACCTGCGAATGCTGGGACCAAAACCCAGTGCCTTACCACTTG
>ERZ772967.1665-NODE-1665-length-15030-cov-2.652688_pt1 | contig 15030 bp, 14 predicted proteins | sample MGYA00511677_ERZ772967 | MGnify/ENA primary metagenome ERZ772967 (study PRJEB29015, sample SAMEA2737931) | human oral metagenome | biome: human oral; feature: human-associated habitat; material: dental | place: China | collected 2146 ...
GTTTTCAAAACATGCGTAACTGTTTCTCCATCTCTGTGCCTTTCCCTCGAAAAATGTGTTGTTTTTGCACGTTGAACCCTCGAAAAATGTGTAAAAACAGTGTGATTATCCCTCGAAAAATGTGTAAATTTGCAGAAAAGAATAGTTTGGAATGCAACGAAAAGCCTTTCAGTTATTAGCGCAATGGAAAGCGAATGGGCAGCGCAAACCCTTGATTTTGTGGTGCAAACGCCTCTGCGAACGATACCTATAGAGGTGAAAGCTGAAGAGAATGTGCGTGCAAAATCGTTGAAAACCTATGTTGATAGGCATCCCGAATACGGGCTTAAAGGCCTGCGTATCAGTATGCTTGGCTATGAAAATCAAACGTGGATGGAGCATATTCCGCTCTATGGCATTCAGAAATATTTTGCGTCGTGCGCACCCCAAGTGCCCTTTTCACTCCGCAAAGCGTGTGGGTAGCGTTGCCATGCCGGCGGTGATCGGTGGGTAGAGACGTGGGAATGGGGCTATGCGGCGGTGCAGAGATAGTGGGTGTAGAGCGCAAAGTTCCAGCAAAAGAGAAAGAGGGTGAGGACCAAAAGGAGCGTGCGGAACAGACGATGCCAGCGGCGCTGCGTGGCCGTTTGGCGCAACAGGTAGGCGTAGGCGATGGGAATGACGAAGAGCCAATGGGCACCCATGATGTAAACCTCGTTCAGCCCGAAGCCCAAGCCCATGTGGATAGCCATGTCGAATGCCCAAAACGAGAGGGCAAGCCACAACAGACGGTGGCGCCGACCCGCCCAGATGCCCCATAGAAACAGCAGTGCCACGAGCCCTTCGACCACGTAGTTGAGGGCATAACGATAGGGCACAAAGAGCGGACGGGCGCGCAAGGTGTCTTGCAAGAGGTGGTCTTCGTGCAGCTGAATCGACTCACCCATGAGGTTGTCCACCGTCGACTGCCAGCGCGAAGTGGTGCCGTCTGTCCACTGGGTGAACTCACCTTTGCCCATGGGTTGCAAGGCTGCTTGTGGTCGGCCACACATTGCTGGTGTGCCTGCCGTCTGATGGCCTGTTGAATGGCGCGTTTGATGGCCGTGGTGTCGTTGAGATGCGTGGTATCGCGCACGGCCTGTGCGATTTTGGCATGCGCAGCAGCCACCTCGGCCTTGCGTTTTTGGTTTTTGATGTATTGCGAGGGGCGTTCATAATAGTTCCATTCCATGCGTGCCGCGCCCCACATCAGCAGTGATGGCAGTACAATGGCCAAGCAGATGTTGGCCGGACGCCAGAATTTTCGGCCGTTGACCCACGCGTTGGCCATGAAAATCTTGATGCCGTTGTTGAGCGAGATGCCCGCCGTGACGATGAAAAACAAGATGGTTTGCCACTTGGTGAACGGCTGTCCTTGCTGCATTTTGCGCCCCGCCACCCACAACGTGAGCAGTAACATGAACATCGAAAAGCAGAAATGGTCGGGCACACTCACCGAAACCATGACATAGGCCATGCTCATGAAAAAAGCCGACAGCAGTGAAGCGTCGAGGCGTTGCACACCAATGACTTGCACCATGAGGCGATAGAGGAACAGGATGCTGTAGAAAGCGCAGAACACCAGCATGCAGCCCACGATGAAAGGTGCCATGTTGAGCCCCGTGATGGCCATGAGTCCCTGGTTGAGTTGGGCAGCAGGAAGCATGAAGAATGCCAACAACGGGTGACGATAAATGTTGTAAGCCTGTTCCCATTGCGACACCACGGCGTAGCTTAGTGGGTCGAATCCCGAGATGTGGAACGTGCGAACGAACAGCTGATGATAGGCTTCGCCCACCTTAGTATATTGGGAAGCGTAGTGGAGGATGACCAAAAGGTTGAGCACCACGGCATAGAGTGCCGCAGCGAGCGCCATCCCTCGTTCGTCTTTCTTGATGCGGAAAATGCCAAAAATATGTTTCATCTTGCCTTTGTTGGCCTGCAAAATTAAGAAAAAGAACCGAGAAACGGCTTTATTTCTCGATGAGACACACGGCATAGGCCGACATGCCTTCCTCGCGACCCGTGAACCCTAAGTGCTCGGTGGTGGTGGCTTTGATGGAGATGTTGTCGGGATCTGTGCCGATGATGTCGGCAATACATTGTTGCATTGCCGGGATATGCGGATTCAGCTTGGGGCGTTCGGCACAAACGGTGGCGTCGATATTGCCGAGACGGTAACCTTTCGATGCAATCAAAGCTACCGTTTTACGCAGAATCACCTTGCTGTCCATATCTAATGTGTCGGCAGAAGTGTCCGGAAAGTGGTATCCTATATCACGCATATTGGCCGCACCGAGCATCGCATCGCAAATGGCGTGCAGCAAAACGTCGGCGTCACTGTGGCCTAACAGACCCGAACTGTGGTCTATCTTGATGCCGCCAAGCCATAAATCGCGGCCTTCTACCAAACGGTGGACATCGTATCCAAAGCCTACTCGAATCATTGGTAATTGAAAATTAATAATTGAGAACTGATAATTAGGAACCGTATTTATTGATAATCGGGAATTGAATGAATTCTCAATTCTTAATTATCAACTATCAATTCCCTGTTCATTTGCGCCGAAACAGATCCTTGATACCATCCATATCGAAGGTAAGAGAGAAGCGGAGGGTCTGGTCGAGTGGATTACTCTTGGTCGTGGCAATGACATATCCCGCATCCAAAGAGAACACATTCATCTTGAATCCGGCACCGACGGTAAAGTATTTAAGATCTCCTTTGTTGGCGCTTTCATTGTGATAGCCGGCTCGCAGACTGAATTTGTCGTTGTAAATATATTCTGCTCCGATGCTCCATTGCACCTCTTGCATCTCTTCTTTGAATCCTCCGGGAGCGTCGCTGAAACTCTTGAAGATGCCGCTGATGCTCGAAACGTCGTAGTAATCGCGTTGAAGGCGGTCTTGGTAAGCCTGCGTGGTTTCGCCGTCTTGTTGTTTCGGTTTGGTGGGAACAAGCAATTTGTTAGCATCGGCAGCCAAAGTGAGCCGGTTGTAATTGTCAATGGGAATCATCAAAGCACCTCCCAGGCGCAGGTTTGTGGGTATAAAGTCGCTGTTGTCATCGTTACCCATATTGATTTTGCTGCCGATATTCGAGATATTCAGGCCCAAGCCCAACTGGCATTCACGCGCTCCGAGCGTGGGATAGGTCTGGTAATAGAGTCCCAAATCAGCTGCAAAGGCCGATCCCAGACTTGTTTCCTCGCTGTAACTGTATGTCAGATCGGAATAGATCCACCGCACACCGGCCGCAATCGACAATTTCTCACTCAGCATAATGGAGTAAGCCACATCGAAAGACATCTCATACGGGCGTATGGTCATTGCTGCTGTGCCGGGCTTGTTGGTCTCAACCTCGCCGAGAGAGAAGTATCTTAGTGAGCTTGAAACGGCCGAATAATTGCCGATTCGATAATAGCCTGCGAGATAGGCAAGGTAAATATCGGTGACCAATTGCCGCAGCCAAGGCGTATAATTCAGTGAAACGCCGGCCCGTGAGATGTTAAACGGGTACTTGGCGGGATTCCAATATTGTGAATTTACATCCGGATCGGTGGCTGCTCCGACATCACCCATACCAGCGGCACGGGCATCCGGAGCAATCATCTGCGAGGTAACGGAATAGTAAACGGGGTTGAACATCCGCGGTTTGTCCTGTGCCCGTACTATAATCGACGCTGTACAGAGCAGCGAGAGCAGGGCTATTCTTGTCAGTTTGTTCATTCTTCGGTCAATGATTTTAATAATGAAACGTTGTCATTGGGCTATTTATTGCTCGTAATGATTAGTTTTCGGGCTTTGGAAACGTAATGACTGCCGTTGCAGGCGATGCTTACGCGGTAGAGATAAACACCCGTTTCGAGCCGGTTTCCGTTGTCGGCGGTCAGATTCCAAGGCACGGTATAGGTGCCCGAAGTGCTCACACCGCGCTCCTGGTGGGTCCAAAGCGGGCAGCCGTTGAGGTCGAACACCTCGATGAGTACATCTATTTCGCTACCCGTTCGGTCGTGATTGATGATGAAACCGGTGGTCGTTGAGGCCGGGTTTTCAGTACATCCGATGCTGAAAAGAGACGGTTCGAGACCTTCTACGACCGTGAATGAGAGGCGTGTTGTCGATGAGTTGTTCAGCACATCCCACGCTCTGAACGTGAGTTCGTGCCTTCCCGGTGTCAGCATCGGTATGTTGAAAGCCACTGATCCGGCGGTATATGAATTGAAATCGTATGTAAAGCGGTCGTTCAACACATAGCTTTGCGTGGCCAGTCCGTCGATAGTCAGCTGCAAGTCGTGACCGATGCTGCTGCCGCTGACGTTCAGCCCGCTTTCGTCTCGTAGTTGAGCGATAAAGTAAGGTGTGCTGTTTACCTTTCCGCCATTGGTAAACGAGGGTGAGTTGAGGTAACAATAGATGGCGGGTCCGATGGAATCGGTGCTCGAAATACCGCTGCCGCCGATGAGAAACCTATCTGATGAGCCGTGAGCAGTCATTGTTCGGCCGGTATTAACGGCATAGACGTTGATCAATCCGGCGCCTTCGGTATAGTCGATGTCCTTTGGAATGGCGAAGGAAAACGTGAAACGACTGCCCCGAACACTGTCGGAACCGTTAAAAATCGTGCGTGTCCGGTCGTGATAAGTGAATGGTGAGGAGGCGCCCGACTTTGAATTGTCGTTCAACCGGCACGTAATCATCTCTCGTTTGTCTCTGACGAGGGCCGTAACGATGCCTTGAAAGTTGCTGACTCCCTCTATATGGCCTTTCACTGTGGCTACAGTGCCGGCCCGCAAACGTGCAATCGCTGTGGCAGAAGCTGTCGGAACATCGTTCACCGAGTCGATAACAGCTCGTAAGGTGGGCTGATTGAGCGCCAGAGCCGGGTCTCCCAAAAGGGCGTATTGCAGTTTATTAGTCGTCAAGTCTTGCTCGGTGGTAATCAATTCATTCTTAGCCAGTCGCTGAGCTTCGCCTATCGATATAGGTTTTCCGTCTTTTTTGCCGAGCACGTAGCGTAGAAACGCCATATTGATAACGCGGTTTCGGTCGGCATAAACGGTACGCGTGGTTCCGTAAAAGGCCACAGCGCCGCCCCGTTTGTTGAGAATGGCTACCTCGCCAATAGTCGGCACAGCACCATCGAACGGCATAATGTCGCACGACGCAGTAATCCAAAGCGGCAGATTCTTATTTGTGAAGCGCTCGAAATCTGTGAGTTTCAATACCGATTCGTGTGAAATTACATCCTCACGACCGTGTCCTGCATAATCCATTATCAATGCCCCATCGGTCTGTTGCTGCTTAATGGTGCGCTCAACATCGGGATATGTGAAGCCCGTAGACGACGATTCGCGACGGTAAGCATCCCACATCACCTTGCGAACAACGTACCCCGGATGTCCTGTTGCAGCCTGTTCGGCAGCGTCATCGGCGTCTTTCATATGGAGATTAGCGTTTCCGTCGTCGCCCATAAACAGCAAAGTGTTTTGCCACGGACCCGCGTTGGCATTACTAGCATAGGCTATCGTCTTGTCGACAAGTGTTTTGGCATCGTCTGGATCGACCACAGGGAAGCGCCCGACAGCTACATCCTGCTTGTCGGTTTGCTGCAAATCGCCCCCCTCGCCGTCGTCTAACAGACAGAAAAAACCATCGTCCACGTAACACGAAACCTTGTTAAACGAATTCTCGCTTTCATAACATAGCAGGTAATCTTCGGGCTTTGCGGCAGCCCAATGAGCCGTATTCATTCGGTTATCCCACGCACAATCGCCGAAGAGTAACAGATAACGGGGCAGATCTTCGGCCTTTTCGGCACGGTCGTAAAGCATTTTCAGATAGCGGCGATAGGCATTGGCGTCGGGCGTTCCGCTGCTGAACTCATTGAGAAGTTCGTCTGCCGGCACGATGCGCACCCGCAATCCGTCGTGACGTTCGTGGAAAGCGGCCAACCGACGAGCCTGCTCCAATAGCTTTTGCGATGTCGGAATGATGATTACCATATCGCAAGCTGTATCGGCGTGACGGTCTTGCGGGGTGATGTTATGTACGTATTCGGCAGCCGGAAAGGCATCGACAGCTAAGCGAGGAGCCGGTTTCGGCGTGTCGAATGTGATGGAAATATAATCTAATCGTACCGGACCACCGGCCGTTGTACTGACAGTGACGGCGTTATCGGTCGTCAGATTGTCTACGGGCAGTGTAACAACGGTTTCCTTTCCTTTCTCATACGTGTCGGCTTCACTGTCTGTCCACGTCATCGAAGCGGTTCCGATGCGTGTTCCGTTGCACGTGATGACGGCCTCGCTGGTAGTTCCCGCAGTTACGGCAACCGATAAAACGCCTCGCGATTGATGGCCGGGCGCTTTGACGTTGAATGTATGCGATGTGCCTTTGGCTATGGGAATGTCCTCGAAAAGATTGCGACCGCCTTGGTACCAAGCATAATTATCTACCTCGTGCAGAATGTGATAGTCGGCTGCCGAGGGATAAAACGATGCGAGAAAAACTGTGGAATCGACCGTCAGAGGTGCTGCATCGCTTTCTGTAATAAAGTAATAGCCATAGTCGGAATAGGGGTTTCGCGTGCGAATGGTGGTCTTTCGGTCGGCCCAACTCACTGTACCGCGACCGTAAAAAAGTCGTTGTCCGCCCACGATACAGGTCGGAATTTCTTTCAAATCGTCATATTCGGTCAGGTCATTGGCCGTCAATATCTCGTTTTGTAGGTGTCCGCCGTAGCCGTAAATCTTTACTTTCTCAGGATGGGTAAAGCCTGCCCGTCGGATCACTTCATCCGTCAGACGATGCACGCCGTTGTCTTTCACACGGATTTTTGCCCATCGTCCGCTCGCCAAAACAGAGTGATCGGCATACGGCAGACTACTTTTCGGGCTGCGTGTAATGGCTTTTGCCTGCACTGCGGACGACTTCTTGCGCCGTGCCTCTATACTGATCATAAAGCTACTGAGTATCAACCACTTGCCATTGCGGTGTACCAAAGGACAGAAATTCACTTCCAAGGCACCTCGTTTGCGGTCGACGACGATGCGGCGGTTAATTCGCGGGAATGCAGGCAATACCGAATCGGCCAGCATCCGGAGTTTTTTCACTTCTGCAATAGGCATCTCCGTGAACTCGGGATATCTGATTCGGACGGTATAAACAGAGTCTTTGAACTGGTCTCCAAGAGCAAATGAGCGGGTAAAATACGGCAATCGTCCCTCGATTCTGACGTCTTTCGCCGCCAAATTTACAAACTCTTGCCCTTGCATCTGTGTGCAAAGCAAGAGCAAGAGACTGATACAAAGATGTCTAATAATTCTCATTCCTTTACTCTTCTCCCCTCAAACAGATTGCGAAAAATGAGATTTCTTGTTCTCATTCGTGTCTTCTTTCTTTCGGAGGGGCCGCCGGAGACCATTTATTTGCAATTGAATTCCATTACCTTTTGCTCTTCGATATACCCTTCGATGTGGTCATCGATGTGTACGGGACCCGTTCCTGCGGGCGTTCCTGTATAAAGAATGTCGCCCGTTTTGAGGGTGAAGAACCGACTGATATAGGCTATCAGCTCATCTACTTGAAACAACATATCGCTCGTACAACCCTCTTGCACGGTGCATCCGTTGATATCTAACCGAAAGCGAAGTGCCTGAATATCGCGTAATTTGTGCACATCTATCCAGTCGCCGATAGCTGCTGAGCCGTCGAAACCTTTGCATAGGTCCCACGGCAGACCTGCTTTGCGCAGCTGTTGTTGCCATTCGCGGGCCGTAAAGTCTACTCCCAAAGTCACCGCATCATAGTAACGATGGGCGAAACGCTGTGGAATCGTCTTGCCTAACCTGCTGATTCGTACCACGATTTCGGCTTCATAATCGATTCGTCCCATATCATCGGGGATGAAAAAGGGCTTATGCGACCTTAGCAAAGCAGTGTCTGCTTTGGTGAAAATGACCGGAGTCTCCGGTTTATATAACGTTCCGTCCAACTCTTTATTGTGTTGGATGTAGTTCATTCCGACTGCAAATATCTTCATTCTGACAATTTTTTAGCCCTTTTTCTTCCCTTTCGGAGAAGTCGAAAAGGTGGAGTGGAGTGCTGTTTTACAAATTGATTATTGCTGATTGATATTGAGAGCTTGAGCGTTTTATAGCCGGTTGAGAATCGAAAATACACAGAGTACATTGCCATTAACGCTTACTTGTATTGCGAAAAGCCGTTAATCGCCGTGTGATTAACCATTACTTGCACGCCGTTTAACGATTAGTTGCAATGCATTTGACTATTAACTGAATTGTTATTTGTATCTCTTCTGACTCCAAATCGCAGCAGACTGCTTTATTCCTATATTAAAAATGCCGGCCCTTTTTATAAAAGTGGCCGGCATATAATTATGTTTTACTAAAAAAGATGAGATGATTCGAGTATTATTCAGCCCGAAGCGTGAAGCGCTTGAATGCTGTCACGGTGAGCTCTTTATCCGCAGCGTGCAGGTAGTCACTGACAGTGAGCTTGCTGTCTTGGATAAATTCCTGGTTCAACAGGCACGATTCTTTGTAGAATTTGGCCATTCTTCCCTTGGCAATATTCTGTATCATCTGCTCGGGTAAGTTGTTAGCTTTCTCCGTTGCAACGTCTTTCTTGATGCGACGGATTTCTTCTGCTTGTGCTTCTGTTATCTCTTTCTTAGCGATTCCTTCTGCAATGTGCTCCTCGTTTTCGGCTATATAGAGATTGAAACCGGCCTTCTTCAAAGCTGCCTGAACAGCTTTCTCAATCTGTTCTTCCTTTGTTTTCTCGATGGCTACCTTCAACTCGTTGTCTTTAACGTCCTGAGGCACACTCGCTTCATCAAGAGCCACGGGATTCATAGCGGCAATCTGCATCGTCACTGCGTGTCCCTGCTCTTCTGCGGACTTGTTCAACTGAACCAAAGTGCACAAAAGATTCTTGTTCATATGGTTGTATGAGTAGATGTTTTGACCTTCAAGATAGTTGTATCCGTCAAGTTCCATCTTCTCACCGGTGATTCCTGAGCGTGCAATAATTGCCTCTTGAACGGTCTGTCCGTCGTTGAATTTCAGGTTTTTTACCTCTTCTAAGCTCTTGGCTTTGGCTGCAACGGCTTCGTCGAGGATGTTGCGTGTGAGCTGAATATAGTCTTCGCCGTTGGCAACGAAGTCGGTTTCGCACTTCAAAGCGATGATGGCACCGAAGCCGTCAACTACTTTTACGAGCACGCAACCATTGGAAGTCTCGCGGTCTGAACGCTTAGCGGCGATGGCTTGACCCTTTTCCCGGATGATTTCTATTGCCTTTTCGATATTGCCCTCACTGTCGGTGAGCGCCTTTTTGCAGTCAGCAAGCCCCGCGCCTGTCAGTTTACGGAGTTTCTGAACATCAGCTATTGAAACATTCATTGTCAATATTCCTTTGTCATTTAGATATTAATAATAATGAGAAGAATTATTCTGCGGCAGGTGCTTCAGCCTCAACCGGAGTCTCCGTAGCAGCTGATTCTTCTTCTTTGCGTGCCTTACGGGATGTGCGGCGACGACCTTCTGCGGCTTCTTCTGCCTGTTCTGCGGCTGCTTTTTCATCCGCTTTCTCGGCTTTCCGTTCTTCTAATCCCTCGGCAATAGCAGTGCAACAAGCTGTGAGAATCACGTCGATGCTGTCTTTTGCGTCGTCATTGGCCGGGATAATAAAGTCTATATTCTTCGGATCCGAATTCGTATCGACTATTGCAAAGACAGGAATACCAAGACGATTAGCTTCTCTTACAGCGATATTTTCTTTCATTACATCAACCACGAAGAGTGCGGCGGGCAGACGGGTAAGGTCTGCAATCGAGCCGAGATTCTTCTCCAATTTGGCCCGTTGACGGTTGATCTGCAAGATTTCACGCTTTGAAAGGTTGGCGAAAGTACCGTCATTCATCAGTTTGTCGATGTTCGTCATTTTCTTAACTGCCTTCCGAATAGTCGGGAAATTGGTGAGCATACCGCCCGGCCAACGCTCGATTACGTACGGCATATTGATGCTTGCAGCTCTCTCTGCAACCACTTCCTTAGCTTGTTTTTTAGTAGCGACGAACAGAATCTTCTTTCCTGATTTGGCGATTTGTTTCAAAGCGTCGGCTGCTTCATCGATTTTGGCAACTGTCTTGTGTAGATCGATGATATGGATACCGTTTCTTTCCATAAAGATATACGGCGCCATAGCCGGGTTCCATTTACGACTGAGGTGGCCAAAATGGCTTCCTGCCTGTAATAATTGGTCAAAATTTGTTCTTGACATTTTGTTTTCTTTCTTTTGATTGTTTACTTTCTGTTGAATTCTTTTGTTAGAACCAGCCGCCGAGTAGTACTCCGATCGAGTGTCTTGGCGGTTTAGATGCTAAACGAATTGTCTGTTTTTGAGTTGAGACGTTAATGAGTTTATAGGTCGATTCGCTATTTCTGACAAGATATCTGTCACAAACTTAGAAATGATAAACTTAAAAACGAATACTCTCAAATTAACGCTTACTGAACTGGAAGCGTTTGCGCGCCTTTGGACGACCCGGTTTCTTACGCTCGACAGCACGTGAATCGCGTGTGAGAAAACCTTCGTCTTTCAACGCTTTCTTGTCGTCGGCATTGATTTTAACCAATGCGCGGGCAATGGCAAGGCGCAAAGCCTGACTCTGTCCGGTGAAACCGCCGCCGTCAAGGTTTGCTTTGATATCGTATTTCTCGGTAACTTCGAGCAGCTGCAGCGGTTGTTTAACAACAAATTGCAGGATAGCTGACGGGAAATATACCGTTAAATCTTTTTTATTTATCGTGATCTTACCGGTTCCTTCAGTGAGGTATACACGAGCAACGGAGCTCTTACGGCGACCGATAGCATTAATCATTTCCATCTTTTCCTAATTATTTATACTGGTTAATATCAATTGCCGTGGGCTTCTGAGCAGCCTTATCGTGCTCAGCTCCATTGTAAACGTACAGGTTTTTCAATATTTTGCGGCCGAGAATACCCTTCGGAAGCATTCCCTTTACGGCGTGGCGGATGATCTTCTCAGCACCATCGGGGCGCTTACGAAGCTCTGCGGGCGTGCTGAAACGCTGTCCGCCGGGATAACCGGTATAACGAGTGTAAACCTTATCAGTCTCTTTCTTGCCCGAGAAAATTACCTTCTCAGCATTGATTAAGATGACATTATCTCCACAATCCACGTGTGGTGTGAAGCTGGGTTTGTACTTTCCGCGAAGTAATTTGGCTACTTTGGAGCACAGGCGACCCACAACCTGGTCGCTGGCATCGACTACCACCCACTCCTTTTTAGCTGTTTCCTTGTTCACGGAAATAGTTTTGTAACTTAAAGTGTCCATTTCTTCTTTTCAATTTTACTACTAAAAAACATTTCATTCGTTGGCTCCGGACGATTCACTAACCGTCGCGCTCGGCCAAAAGCACGACTATTAACACGAACTGTAGTGGAGGCCCTAAGTTACCCCCGTAATAATCGGACTGCAAAGTTACATATTTTATAAATAAAACACAGGTAAGACCCAGGATGAAATCTTGTGAATTATGTATTATTAACAATATTAATGTTTTTTGTGCCGTATCGAATTGCTTTCTGATGAACGGTTCGGCACCAATTCTCCGGCTCCGGCTTGCAGATTAAAAAGAATTTAAATACGCCCATAAACAGTTTAAAAAAGACTGTTTTGTTTGTTCTTTATACCGATATTCGTTTCTTTATAAAGACGAATCCGATAAAAACGACTGACCGCTTAACACTACATAACGATATGCCTGACTTGAAAACGATTTTGCTCTCTGCGCTTTTGACAATGGGCATAGCCCCTTTACAGGCATAAACCGTACATGGGAGGATTGTTGATGAGCACTCGAAGCCTGTGAAATACGCCAATGTCGTGGCATTGAATCCCGCGGACTACGCTCAGAAAACATAGAAAAGATCGAGGTCATAGCCAACTTGTGGTCAGAAACTGCATCCAACTTTCTCTTCGTCCGATGTCTTCGTCTCTTCGGCAATGTACGGCCGGCGGCTTCCGCAAGTCAAGTTGATCGTCTATTATACATCCACTTGGGAAAGACTCACAGTGCGCCGAAGATAGAAAACAGCAATCAGGAAGATAGAAACAGGGCAATATAGAAAAGAACTTATCCCCCATTACCTCTCCGTCGTATTTCAAATAGAAAGAGACTTGTATTCCCCTGATATCTAATCACATACAGACCTCATTCCAATGAATGCTTACTTACCTCGAAACTCTTTAACTCCTAACCTTGCGATTAATGGTTAATCACCCTGCGAAAAGCCGTTAAACGGCGTGCGATTAACCGTTAATTGCGAGGTGATTAACGGTTAATCGAAATAGGATATGTATCTGATTGATATTCAACTATATAGAAAGCAGGCGCCCATTTGTGGGAATCGGAGTTTCGGCTGACGTATACAAATTTTAAAATAACTCACTTTTGGTTTTCTGTTCGGTTCCTTGATATGAAAAGAAAGTTTGCTATTTGCCTGATTATCTACTATTTTTTCTGCCGTTATCACATTGCTCTTTGAAAAAGAATGCGTAATTTTGCGCCTTTAAAATACAACCTTTATGGAAAAGAATGAGAAACAATCGGGCAGTCTGATCTATGGAGTCAACGAGCGGCCGGCGTTGCGCGACACCCTTTTTGCGGCCATTCAACATCTTCTTGCGATATTTATCGCCATCATTACACCACCTTTAATCATCGCCAAAGCATTGCATTTGGATCTTGCTTTGACTGGTTTCTTAGTATCGATGGCCCTTTTCGTGTCGGGTATTGCCACCTTTATTCAATGCCGGAAGATAGGTCCTGTGGGTTGCGGACTGCTTTGTGTGCAGGGTACCAGCTTCTCATTCATCGGCCCCATCATTGCAATTGGCAACGCAGGAGGCCTTCCGCTCATCTTCGGAGCGTGTATTGCAGGCGCTCCGGTGGAGATGATGATGAGCTATTCGTTTAAATATCTGCGTCGGATTATTACGCCGTTGGTCAGCGGAATCGTTGTAATGCTCATCGGATTAAGCCTGATCAAAGCTGGTATTGTGGCCTGTGGGGGCGGTAATACGGATGCCCCCGACTTTGCTTCACCGCGTAATCTACTGGTGGCCGGCGTGGTTTTGCTCAGCGTTATACTGCTCAACAGCACGCGCAATAAGTATATTCGGATGAGTTCGATATTTACGGGTGTAGTTATTGGCTATATCTTGTCGCTCGCTTTGGGGATGGTCGATTTCGGAAATATCGCTGCCCACAGTTCTACGGCATTCTATGTGCCGGCTCCTTTCAAGTTGGGCGTCGACTTCAATGTATCTTCCATCATTGCTGTTGCATTGGTTTACTTGGTTACGGCGATAGAAGCCACGGGCGATGTAACGGCCAACTCGATGATTTCCGGTCGTCCGGTAGAGGGCGAAGAATATGTCAAACGAGTGTCGGGAGGCGTCTTGGCCGACGGTATTAACTCGCTGTTGGCTGGCGTTTTCAGTTCTTTTCCCAACTCGATATTCGCTCAAAACAACGGGATTATTCAACTAACAGGCGTGGCCAGCCGTTATGTGGGTTACTTTATCGCTGTAATGCTCATTTTGCTCGGGCTTTTTCCCATCGTGGGTATCGTCTTCTCGCTGATGCCTTCGGCTGTTTTAGGTGGCGCAACACTGTTAATGTTCGGTACGGTGGCCGCTGCCGGTGTGCGCATCGTGGCCTCGCAGAAGCTCGATCACCGTTCAATGCTTGTTATTGCAGCCAGTTTATCGCTCGGAATAGGCGTCGAACTGATGCCCGACATTCTGCGACAGCTGCCCCTAAGTGTGCAAACTATTTTCTCATCGGGCATTACCACGGGCGGACTTACAGCCATTATCTGTAACGTATTGATTAATTTGAAGAAATAAACACACGCAATGGACAAGTTAAAACAGCGTATTCTGCAAGACGGTAAGTGCTATTCCGGTGGCATCTTAAAGGTAGATAGCTTTATAAATCACCAAATGGATCCTAATCTGATGATGGAGTTGGCCAAGGAGTTTGCTGCTCTTTTCGCCGGACTTCACATCAATAAGATCATCACAATAGAAGCAAGCGGCATCGCTCCGGCTATACTTGTGGGCTATCTGATGCAACTTCCCGTGGTGTTTATCAAAAAGAAAGAACCCAAAACAATGGAGAATATGCTCACATCTGTGGTTCATTCATTTACGAAAGACCGCGATTACACGGTTTGTATCAGCACCGACTATCTTACAAAAGATGATCACGTGCTCTTCATTGATGATTTCTTGGCCAACGGCAATGCGTCGATGGGGGTGATAGACTTGTGTCGTAAGGCCGGCGCTAAGATTGAAGCGATGGGCTTTATCATTGAGAAAGCATTCCAGCAAGGTGGTGAAACCCTTCGTAAACACGGCATTCGCTACACGGCTTTGGCCACTGTCGAGAGCTTGGACGACTGTAAAATCAAGCTGAAATAACAGCGGGTAAAGGTGGAAAAGCTCAGCAACAACGATATTGCACGTCGATCTGAATCGCGCGCCGAACCCGCTTTGGCTTCGGGAAAGGTGCTTCTCACGGTTGCTTCATCAGGGAAAATATCACGATAAGGCCTAATTAGCGGGCTGTTACAAACAAACGAATGGGCCGTATATCGGTATCTACTCTCGAAACGGTTTCAAACAACGCTACAGCTTGGTATTGCCAGAAGTTGATTTTCCGCGATGTACCGCTTTGGATGGTACTTTATACGCTCGAAAAGACCTATAATGTGCAGATTCATTTATCTTCGTCGATCAACACCAAAGATCTTTTCACTGGTACGATGACAAGTAAGAGTCTCGATGAAGACCTTGAAATTCTCGAAGTCTCTTATCATTTCCATACAAAATACGGGGCAACATGGTAGGAATCTGTCGCTGAATAATAAAAAGGAAACAGATTTATCCG
>ERZ772967.1667-NODE-1667-length-15027-cov-3.378774_pt1 | contig 15027 bp, 13 predicted proteins | sample MGYA00511677_ERZ772967 | MGnify/ENA primary metagenome ERZ772967 (study PRJEB29015, sample SAMEA2737931) | human oral metagenome | biome: human oral; feature: human-associated habitat; material: dental | place: China | collected 2146 ...
GATTTACCGTGGTCAATATGGGCAATAATAGAAAAGTTGCGAATATTCTTCATAATTCATAAATAGATAGGTTTTCTCAATTCAAAAGTCATCAAATTTAGCTGGCGGATTGTACCCGAAAATGCAAACAATCGCTAGCGATCGGGAAGAGTTTGCTGAAATCTTCAAAATTAAAACGCCTTCGTTTTTGACCGCACTTTCGTCATGAAAATCATGTAAAACCACAAGATTTCGTCGCTTTTTTTTGTTAGACTACGACCCGTTTTTCGTTGAGTCAACCGCAGGATTCTGTCGTGCAAGTCAAGCATTCCGTTTCTACCCGAATTGCCAAATATTTATTCTTTATCCTCACTGTTGCAGGCATTATCAGCTTTTTAAGTTTGGCCATTCTGGCAAGCAATCGATTTGATGCGGAAGCCATTAATATGTCCGGTTCGTTACGCGTACAAAGCTATCGAATTTTATATGATATGGAAAAACAGCCCGATACGGTTCAACAGGATGTAGCGCAATATCAGCACACGCTTAATGCTTCAACGTTACAACAGATTCAGCAGCAGATTTTTGTTCCTAAAGCCATAGGCGCTTCCTACCAAAAAATACTTGATCGTTGGGCGACAATGTCCGAATACGCTTTAGCATATAATTCTCAAGCTTATAACAACGAACTCGTCTCTTATGTAAAAGATGTGGATCGATTTGTTTACGAGCTGCAACTTTTTGCCGAGCAAAAATGGGTCGTTGAAATTTTGGTGCTGAGTTTTTCCATGACGCTTATTGTTCTCGTTATTTCTTATGTTATTTGGTACACGCGTAAAGAAGTTGTTAAGCCGTTGGAACAAATGACGCAAGCCAGTATGCAGGTACAAATGGGGCAATTTAATCATATTCCGCTCAACACACAAAAAGATAACGAGTTAGGGGTGTTGGCGAAAACCTTTACGGAAATGTCGTCTCAACTGAGTAAACTCTATTCCCGTCTGGAAGATGCCGTGAATGAAAAAACGCAAAAGTTACGTCAAACCAACCGCGCTTTAACGACGCTGTATCAGAGCTCACAATATTTATCCGCCGATAAAATCAACGATAAAGTGTTAAGTCGGGTACTGGATTATATTCGCGTCAGTGAGCATTTACGCTATATTCAACTTGAAATTTTCGGCGCCGAACACTGGGAAATGTCCTTTGGCAATAAACAACCGCACCAGCATACTCAAATTGAAAATCTTGTGGTGGAAAATGAACATCTGGCAGTTTTATCTTGGCAGGCCGGTTTGCCTTGTCCTGATCCGAGAATGATCCAAAATATTGGACAAATGATTGCTCGTGCGCTCTATTTTCATAAAAATCAGCGACAGCAAGAACAACTTTTATTAATGGAAGAACGTTCTATTATCGCTCGAGAATTACATGACTCGCTGGCACAAACTCTGTCTTTTCTGCAAATTCAGCTAACACTACTAAAGCATAATTTGAAAAAAGAAGACAAATCGGCAAAAGAAAAAAGTTTGGCCATTATCGGCGAATTTGAACAAGCCTTATCCGACGGTTATGTACAACTCAGAGAGCTGCTGACAACGTTCCGTTTAACGATTCAAGAAGCCGATTTGCAACTGGCGATTGAACAGGTGCTGGAATCTCTGCGTAATCAAACCGATATGCAAATGTCGGCGTCTTGCAATTTGCCTGCTCAAAGTTTAAACCCACAACAATTAATTCATGTGTTACAGATTGTACGCGAGGCAGTTTTAAATGCGATTAAACATTCGCAAGGTTCGATCCTTGAAGTGTTGGCGCATACCAACAAAGAAGGAGAATATGAAATTTTAGTGCGGGATAACGGCATCGGCATTCCCAGCCTCAAAGAGCCCGAAGGCCATTACGGATTAAATATTATGCACGAACGCAGTACACAGCTTAATGCCGAATTGATTATCGCAAATCGTCCCACCGGCGGCACGGAAATCAAAATTGTTCTGCCGCCACAGCTATTTTAGGAATTATCATGCAGGACTTATCATCATTTCATACTTTTCACATCGCTGTACGCGCGCGTAAAATTATTGAAGTCTTCTCACTTGAACAACTACAACAAGCGTGGCAAACCGCCACGGCTGAAGGTCTTCCCGTATTACTTGTCGGACAGGGAAGCAACTTGTTGTTTTTAGAGGATTTTAATGGTGTTGTCATTATTAATCGATTGTTAGGCATTCGCCACCGGGAAGATCCGTTCTTTCATTACTTGCAGGTAAACGGCGGCGAAAATTGGCACAAACTCGTTGAATGGTCGCTGGAGCATGGAATTTACGGTTTGGAAAATCTGGCGCTTATCCCGGGTTGTGCAGGCTCCGCGCCGATTCAAAATATCGGCGCCTATGGCGTCGAATTTAAAGATGTATGCGAATATGTTGATGTATTAAATTTAGCGACACAAGAGCGATTTCGTCTTACGATGCAAGAATGTCAATTCGGTTATCGCGACAGCATATTTAAACATGGCTATCGTCAAAATTATGCCGTCATTGCCATCGGTTTAAAACTTGCTAAAAATTGGCAACCCGTTCTCAAATACGGCTCATTAACCGCTTTTAATGCCGCCGAAACAACGGCAAAAATGATTTTTGATGAAGTATGCCGGATTCGCCGGCATAAACTTCCCGATCCCGCCGAATTCGGCAATGCAGGCAGTTTTTTCAAAAATCCGATTATCAGCGCTCAACATTTTACGACGCTTTGTAAACTTACTGAAAATCTACCGCACTTTCCACAGCCCGACGGTACGATAAAATTAGCCGCAGGCTGGCTGATTGAGCAATGCGGATTAAAAGGGTATCAAATCGGAGGTGCCGCAGTGCATTTGCAACAAGCACTGGTTTTAATTAATCGAAATCATGCCGATGGAAAAGATGTTGCAGCATTAGCAAAATATGTACGACAAACGGTGGCAAATCGGTTTGGTGTTTATTTACAATCGGAAGTTCGTTTTATTGGCACGAATGGCGAAATCGACAGCGAACAAGCTATAAGTTAAAAAAAGATTGAACTAAATTGATAATTGATAGGCCTAAATGGTTAGGGAGACATATTCAAGCAGGTTATAAACTTGCATTACATCATGATTATGTTATAACAAATAAAACGTTTTATAAGAAGAGGGAAAATAAATGGATAAAGAAACACAAATGATGTTAATTCCTCAAGGCAGCATCGAAGGTTATATCCGCGCTGCTAATGAATACCCAATGTTAACGGCGGAAGAAGAAAAGGCGCTGGCGGAGCGCTTGTACTATAACGAGGATCTGGAAGCCGCCAAAAAATTAGTTTTATCTCATCTTCGCTTTGTTATTCATGTTGCCCGCGGTTACGCCGGTTATGGCTTACCGCAAGCGGATTTAATCCAAGAGGGAAATATTGGGTTAATGAAAGCCGTTAGACGCTTTAATCCCGAAGTGGGTGTTCGCCTTGTGTCTTTTGCGGTACATTGGATTAAAGCGGAAATCCACGAGTATATTTTACGTAATTGGCGTATTGTGAAAGTGGCAACCACCAAAGCGCAACGGAAATTATTTTTTAATTTGCGTAAAACCAAACAACGTTTAGGTTGGTTCAGCGAAAATGAAGTCGATATCGTCGCAAGCGAGTTAGGCGTGTCCAAAGAAGATGTGCTGGAAATGGAATCCCGTATGACAGGAAGCGATATTGGGTTTGATTTGTCGACTGATAATGAGGAGGAAAGCTATGTTCCTGCATTGTATTTGGAAGATAAAAGCTCTAATTTCGCCTCTGAGTTAGAAAATGAAAATTTTGAAACGCAAGCGACAGAGCAGCTTGTTCAAGCGCTAAATGGCTTAGATTCGCGCAGTCAAGATATCATTAAAGCGCGTTGGTTGGATGACAATAAATCTACATTACAGGATTTAGCTGAAAAATATAACGTTTCCGCAGAGCGAATTCGTCAATTGGAAACGAATGCATTGAAAAAACTAAAAAGTGCGGTCGTTTTTTAGTGAGTTTCCCATTTTGGGTAAAGCCTCCGTTTAATGCGACATTAAATATGGTGTTTAAAATATGGACGACATCAAACGTATTTACGAACAGTGGCATCAATTCGCTCGAGAGCGTGATGTTGAGAAATTAATTTCTCTGTATGCCGACGATGCAACATTCGAAAGTCCGTTAGTTCCTGCCATTCTGGATCGCCTTGACGGTGTTTTATACGGCAAAAAAGACATTCAATTTTTCTTACAGGAAGGGACTAAGCGTCGCCCTAATGAGTTGGTAAAATGGTTCCGTACCGGCGAATATCTTACCAACGGCAAATTACTTATGTGGGAATATCCGCGCCAAACCGACAACGGCGAGCAGATTGATATTTTAGAACTGATGGAAATTGAACAAGGCCTTATTCGCCATCATCGTATTTATTGGGGCTGGAAGGGATGTTTACAAATTAGCAATGCTTTATCAAAATTATTCCAATGACGATCTTGCCGCTTTATACAGGCGATAAAGCGGTGTTTTTTAGACCAACATCACTTTATTCCTTTTCATTTTTCTCCAGTTCATCGAAACATTTATTTGTATCGTTTAGGTTTCATCTCCACTTTTATCTCTGAGTGCTTGCTGACAAACCGCTCGCTTACCGCTATAATGCCGAAATTCTTTTATTCGCGGATGAGGTCATGCAATTAGTTCGAGGGCTACCGAATGCAAGCCCGATTTTACAAGGCAGTGCATTGACTATTGGCAATTTTGACGGCGTGCATTTAGGGCATCAAGCGATTTTGCGCCATTTGCAGGCGAAAGCCGATGAATTGCATTTGCCCATGGTGGTGATGCTGTTTGAACCGCAGCCGCGCGAATATTTTTCCGCCGAAAACGCGCCGGCGCGTTTAATGCATTTGCGCGATAAATTGTTTTATCTTGAACAGGCAGGCGTGGATATTGTGATCGTGGCGAAATTCGACCGCTCTTTTGCCGCCTTGCCCGCACAGCAATTTATTGAAGATTGGCTGGTGCGCAAATTAAATGTGAAATTTTTAAGTATCGGCGACGATTTTAAATTTGGCGCCAAACGTTTGGGCAATTTTGCCATGTTGCAACAAGCGGGCGAAAAATTCGGTTTTACCGTGGAAGATAGCCACAGCTTTTGCCTGAACGAATTACGCATCAGTAGTACCGCCATCCGTGAAGCCTTGGCGAAGGACGATTTAGCGCTGGCGGAAAAATTGCTCGGACGCCCATATCGCATTTTAGGGCGCGTGATTCACGGCAACGAACTGGGGCGCACCATTGGATTCCCCACCGCTAATATCCGTTTGCACCGTCAGGTAAATCCGGTGAAAGGGGTTTACGCAGTAAAGGTTCGGTTAAAATCCGGCGCGCTTTTTAACGGTGTGGCAAACATCGGCACACGCCCGACCATCAACGGCATGAATCAATTATTAGAAGTGCATTTATTTGATTTTCAAGGCGATCTTTACGGACAATGGTTGGAAGTGGAACTCTGCCACAAAATCCGCAACGAAATGAAATTTCCGTCCTTTGACGCATTAAAAGCGCAAATCGTGCAGGATGTGACGAAAGCGAAAAACATCTTTAAAAACGACCGCACTTTTTAGATAACAAATTTTAATTTTTACACAACACTGGAATAGAACATGACTGATTATAAAAATACCTTAAACCTACCCGAAACGGGCTTTCCGATGCGCGGTGATTTAGCCAAACGCGAGCCTGTGATGTTGAAAAACTGGTATGAGAAAAATCTCTATCAAAAAATTCGTGAAACTTCAAAAGGCAAAAAATCCTTTATTTTGCATGATGGCCCTCCGTATGCGAACGGCAATATTCATATCGGTCACGCCGTTAATAAAATTCTGAAAGATATTATTGTTAAATCCAAAACTGCATTAGGTTTTGATTCGCCTTATATCCCAGGGTGGGACTGTCATGGCTTGCCAATTGAATTAAAAGTAGAAGGTTTAGTGGGCAAACCAAACGAGAAAATTACAGCAGCTGAATTCCGTCAAAAATGCCGTGAATATGCCGCAGAACAAGTAGAAGGGCAGAAAAAAGATTTTATCCGTTTAGGCGTATTAGGCGATTGGGATAATCCTTATTTAACGATGAACTTCGATACCGAAGCAAACATCATCCGCACACTCGGTAAAGTGATTGCTAACGGTCATTTATACAAAGGTTCAAAACCGGTGCACTGGTGTTTGGATTGTGGCTCTTCTTTAGCGGAAGCAGAAGTGGAATACGAAGACAAAGTTTCTCCGTCTATCTACGTTCGTTTTCCTGCCGTAAGTGCGGTCGAAATTGAAGAGAAATTTAACGCAGTAGGCAAAGGCCATGGCAAATTATCAGCAGTCATTTGGACCACCACACCTTGGACAATGCCATCTAACCGTGCGATTGCGGTAAATGCAGACTTAGAATACAACTTAGTACAACTTGGCGACGAGCGTGTGATCTTAGCCGCTGAATTGGTAGAATCTGTGGCGAAAGCTGTGGGCGTAGAACAAGTTGAAGTGTTAGGTTCAGTAAAAGGTCAAGCGCTTGAGTTAGTACGCTTTAACCATCCGTTCTATGATTTCACTGTACCAGTAATTTTAGGTGATCACGTGACCACTGATGGCGGTACAGGTTTAGTTCACACCGCACCAGACCACGGTTTAGACGACTTTATTGTTGGACAAAAATATAATTTACCAATGGCGGGTCTTGTATCGAATGACGGTAAATTTATTTCAACGACTGAATTCTTTGCAGGCAAAGGCGTATTTGAAGCCAATCCATTGGTTGTTGAAAAATTGCAAGAAGTGGGCAACTTATTAAAAGTTGAGAAAATCAAACACAGCTACCCACACTGCTGGCGCCATAAAACCCCAATTATTTTCCGTGCCACACCACAATGGTTTATCGGTATGGAAACGCAAGGTTTACGCCAACAAGCCTTAGGTGAAATCAAACAAGTTCGCTGGATTCCAGATTGGGGTCAAGCACGTATCGAGAAAATGGTTGAAAACCGCCCTGACTGGTGTATTTCTCGTCAACGTACCTGGGGCGTGCCGATGACCTTATTCGTGCACAAAGAAAGCGAAGAACTTCATCCGCGTACTTTAGAGTTACTTGAAGAAGTAGCGAAACGTGTAGAGAAAGCCGGTATTCAAGCATGGTGGGATTTAGACGAAAAAGAATTATTAGGTGCGGACGCAGAAACCTATCGCAAAGTACCTGATACCCTTGACGTATGGTTTGACTCAGGATCAACCTATTCTTCTGTTGTAGCAAATCGTCCGGAATTTAACGGCCAAGATATCGACATGTATTTAGAAGGTTCTGACCAACACCGTGGTTGGTTTATGTCTTCTTTAATGCTTTCTACGGCAACAGACAGCAAAGCACCATATAAACAAGTATTAACCCATGGTTTCACCGTGGATGGTCAAGGCCGTAAGATGTCAAAATCTATCGGTAATATCGTGACACCACAAGAAGTCATGGATAAATTCGGTGGCGACATTTTACGTTTATGGGTGGCCTCTACTGACTATACCGGTGAAATGACCGTTTCCGATGAAATTTTAAAACGTGCGGCAGACAGCTATCGCCGTATTCGTAACACGGCACGTTTCTTGTTAGCGAACTTAAACGGTTTTGATCCGCAACGTGATGCGGTGAAACCGGAAGACATGATGAGTTTGGATCGTTGGGCGGTGGCTTGTGCGTTAGATGCACAAAAAGAAATCAAAGATGCTTATGATAACTATCAATTCCACGCTGTGGTACAACGCTTAATGCGTTTCTGTTCTGTGGAAATGGGCTCGTTCTACCTTGATATTATCAAAGACCGTCAATATACCACCAAAGCAGACAGCCTTGCGCGTCGTAGCTGCCAAACAGCGTTATGGCACATTGCAGAAGCTTTAGTGCGTTGGATGGCACCAATCTTGTCATTCACAGCAGATGAAATTTGGGGCTATTTGCCACAAACAGCGACGCCACGTGCTGAGTTCGTCTTCACTGAAGAATTCTATGAAGGCTTATTTGGCTTAGGTGAGAATGAAAAATTAGATGATGCTTACTGGCAACAACTGATTAAAGTTCGTTCTGAAGTGAACCGTGTATTAGAAATCGCTCGTAACGACAAAGTGATCGGTGGTGGTTTAGAAGCAGAAGTAACGGTTTATGCTAACGATGAATATCGTGCATTGTTAGAGCAATTAGGCAATGAATTACGTTTCGTGTTAATTACCTCAAAAGCGGAAGTAAAACCATTAGCTGACAAACCAGCAGATGTGGCTGCAGGTGAGTTAGAGGGCATTGTGGTAAGCGTCGCACGTTCTCACGGTGAAAAATGCCCACGTTGCTGGCATTATTCTGACAAAATCGGTGTGAACCCTGAACATCCTACACTTTGTCCACGTTGTGTGGAGAACGTAGCAGGTAACGGTGAAGTACGTCAGTTCGCGTAAACTTAAAATCATGAAGAAAAGAGCGGTCAAAATTGACCGCTCTTTTTTATGCTGAAATGAACAGAAATAAAAAAGGCTGACATGAGTCAGCCTTAAAGATTTTATTGGTTAAAGGTATTACACACAGAAGGATTAGCGCTTTGTAAGCCTTTTCTGAACCATTCTAGACGCTGTGCAGATGTACCGTGAGTGAAACTATCCGGTACCACATAACCTTGGCTGCGTTTTTGTAAACGGTCATCGCCCACAGCTTCTGCTGCATTAAACGCTTTTTCTTCATCACCGCGTTCAAATAAACCACTTTTTACCGCTTGGCTCGCCCAAACACCAGCGAAGCAGTCAGCTTGAAGTTCTAATTGAACGGAAAGTTGATTTGCCGTTTTGCGATCGCTGCTTTGTTGTGCGCGATTCACTTGCGGCAGAATTCCAAGCATATTTTGTACGTGGTGACCAACTTCGTGCGCAATCACATAAGCAAAGGCAGAATCACCTGCTGCACCCAGTTTATTTTTCATTTCATTATAGAACGATAAATCAAGGTAAACTTTGCGATCGCTCGGGCAGTAGAATGGACCCATTGCAGATTGACCCGTACCACAAGCGGTTGGCGTTACACCATTGTAAAGCACCATGGTTGGTTCACTATAGGTTTTACCCATTTGTCTGAAATATTGTCCCCAAACGGTTTCAGTGTCTGCTAATACAACTTTAGAAAGACTCGCAAGTTGTTGTTCTTCTTGAGTTTCTAACTGTTGAGAGCTTTGTCCTGAAAAATCAGGCGTACCCACTAAGCCTGAAAGATCCACGCCATAATAAGCGCCGACTAAAAGAATGATAATACCGAGCACACCAGTGCCTTTTCCGCCACCGAAGTTACCGCCGCCAGAGCCACGTCTATCTTCAATATTTGAGCTTTCTCTACGACCTTCCCAACGCATAATTTGTCCTTTTTGTGTGAGTAAATTAAAAATCGGCGTATTCTATCAAAGTGCGGTCAATTTTAGATCAGTTTTCTTGGAATATTTACATAGCTTTACACTCTGATTTATAGACTTCTTAAGGGAATTTCAGTATCGTAATACTCCCTTAAACAAACATACAAAAGGAACTTTAAAATGGGTTTATTTGATTTTGTCAGTGACATTGGTAAGAAAGTTTTCTCTAAAGAAGAAGATGCATCTAAAGCAGTGACTCAACACATTGCGGAAGACAATCCAGGTGTAGAAAACTTATCGGTTACCGTTGAAAATGGTGTAGCAAATATCCAAGGTGTGGCAGCAAACGCAGCGGCATTAGAAAAAGCAGTATTAATGGCAGGTAACATTCAAGGTATCCACTCAGTAACAAGCGATGCAAGCATCAATAACGGTGAAACCTTAGGCAGTGATGAAACATTTTATGTAATCCAAAAAGGTGACACCTTGTGGAAAATCGCTGAGAAAGCTTACGGAAATGGCGCGAAATATACCGCTATCGTTGAAGCGAACAAAGAAGTGATTAAAGACGCGGATAAGATTTTCCCTGGTCAAAAAATTCGTTTACCGAAAGGTTTATAATTCGATAAAAAGTGCGGTTATTTTTGACCGCACTTTTTTCTTTATCAAAAATTGTTGATAAATTGTGCAATTTTAGCTGGTTTTCTATTGAATTTTCTGGTTTCTATCGACTGTTTGATTTTCTTTCGCTATAATTTGGCGGTTTTTTACTTTTACAAACAATAACGTGTTCGGTGTGGTTTTTACCGAGTGCAACATTAATTGAGGTTACAAATGTCATTAAATATTGAAACAACTCAAGGTTTAGAGCGTCGTGTGACGATCACCGTTCCAGCTGAAGCTGTAGAAAAAGCAACTCGTGAAGAATTCAAACGTGCAGCAAAAAATGTACGTGTTGATGGTTTCCGTAAAGGTCACGTGCCAGCTCACATCATTGAACAACGTTTTGGCGCATCAATCCGTCAAGATGTATTAAACGATCTATTACCACGTCATTTCTTTGACGCAGTCATCGCTGAGAAAATCAACATCGCAGGTCGTCCAACTTTCGCTATCGAAACGTTTGAACCAGGTAAAGATTTATCATTCACAGCAACTTTTGAAGTATACCCAGAAGTTGAATTAAAAGGCTTAGAAAATATCAAAGTTGAGAAACCAACTGTTGAAATCACTGAAGCTGATATCGATAAAATGATTGAGGTATTACGTAAACAACAAGCCACTTGGGTTGAAAGCAAAGCCGCAGCGAAAGCAGATTCTCGCGTAACAATCGACTTCGTTGGTTATGTTGATGGCGAAGAGTTCGAAGGTGGTAAAGCAACTGATTTCGTTCTATTCATGGGTCAAGGTCGTATGATCCCAGGTTTTGAAGAGGGTATCGTAGGTCACAAAGCAGGCGAACAATTCGATATCAATGTGACTTTCCCGGCGGAATACCATTCTGAAAACTTAAAAGGTAAAGATGCAAAATTTGCGATTACCTTGAAAAAAGTAGAAGAAATGGAATTACCTGAATTAACAGATGAATTCGTTGCTAAATTTGGTCCAAACACCAAAACTGTGGCAGATTTACGTGCAGAAATCCGTAAAAACATGGAACGTGAATTGAAAAACGCATTAGTTTCTCGCGTTAAACAACAAGTCATCAATGGTTTAATCGAACAAAACCCAATTGATGTTCCAGCTTCTGCAGTAGAAGAAGAAATCAATGTATTACGTAACCAGGCAGCACAACGTTTCGGTGGCAATGTACAACAAGCGGCACAACTACCACGTGAATTATTTGAAGCGGATGCAAAACGTCGTGTTCAAGTAGGTTTATTATTCTCTGAAGTGATCAAATCAAACGAATTGAAAGCGGATGAAGAACGTGCGAAAGCAATGATTGCGGATATCGCTTCTGCTTACGAACAACCAGCTGAAGTAGTTGAATATTACAGCAAAAATGAAGAGTTAATGAACAACATTCGCAACGTAGTATTAGAAGAACAAGCAGTTGATGCCGTTCTTGCTAAAGCTCAAGTGACTGAAAAAGCGTCTTCATTTGATGAGATCATGAATCCACAAGCATAATAATTGATAGAACGTGAATTAAATTCACAAACATATCATCGAAAAGTGCGGTTGTTTTTTTCAATGAAAAGCGACCGCATTTTTGTTTTTACTGATTTTCGGGTAGAATATTGCCCGATTTTTTAGCACATATTTAGGGGCAAAAATGAGTGTAATTCCTATGGTTGTCGAACAAACCTCTCGTGGTGAACGTTCGTACGACATTTATTCCCGCCTATTAAAAGAGCGCGTGATCTTCTTGAGTGGTGAAGTAGAAGATCGTATGGCAAATTTGATCGTGGCACAGCTACTTTTCTTAGAATCAGAAGATCCGAAAAAAGACATCAATATTTATATTAACTCACCAGGCGGTTCAGTGACTGCGGGTATGGCAATTTACGATACCATGCAATTTATTAAACCGGATGTGCGTACCCTTTGTATTGGTCAAGCTTGCTCAATGGGCGCATTCTTACTTGCGGGTGGTACAGCAGGAAAACGTGCTGCATTACCGAATGCACGAGTAATGATTCACCAACCGTTAGGTGGTTTCCGTGGACAAGCATCAGATATTCAGATCCACGCACAAGAAATTTTAAAAATTAAACAAACCTTAAACGAGCGTCTTGCTTTCCATACAGGTCAAAGCATCGAGCGTATCGAAAAAGACACCGATCGTGATAACTTTATGTCGGCAGAAGAAGCAAAAGCTTACGGCTTAGTGGACGATGTGTTGATTAAACGTTAAGGATTTAACATGATAACAAATGATAACGATCTTCACTGTTCTTTCTGCGGAAGAGAAAAAAGTGAAGTAGGTAAATTAATTGCGGGTACAGATGGTTATATTTGTAACGAGTGTATCGAGCTTTGCCACAGTATGTTAGAAGACAGTGGTGAAATCGAAACACCTAGCGAACTCGCAGTTGAAGAAAAATTACCGACACCGCACGAAATTCGTGCGCACTTAGATGATTATGTGATTGGGCAAGATTATGCGAAAAAGGTCTTGTCAGTGGCGGTTTACAATCACTATAAACGCTTACGCACGAATCACCAAAGCAATGATGTGGAATTAGGTAAAAGTAACATCTTGTTAATTGGTCCAACAGGTAGCGGTAAAACCTTATTAGCACAAACCTTGGCGCGTCGTTTAAATGTGCCTTTTGCTATGGCTGATGCGACGACGTTAACCGAAGCCGGTTATGTGGGCGAAGACGTGGAAAATGTTCTGCAAAAATTATTGCAAAACTGCGATTACGATACAGAAAAAGCAGAGCAGGGCATTATCTATATTGATGAAATTGATAAAATTAGCCGTAAATCAGAAGGTGCGTCTATTACTCGCGATGTGTCTGGTGAAGGTGTACAACAAGCCTTGTTAAAATTAATTGAAGGCACTATTGCGTCTGTACCGCCACAAGGTGGACGTAAACATCCTCAACAAGAAATGTTGAAAGTGGACACCTCAAAAATCCTCTTTATTTGTGGTGGGGCATTTGCCGGCTTAGATAAGATTATTGGTAAGCGCACACAAACCGCTACCGGAATTGGCTTTGATGCGAAAGTAGAGAAGGAAGAAGAGAAAGAAAATCTTTCTGAATTATTCCGTCAAGTTGAGCCGGATGATTTAATGAAATTTGGTTTGATTCCAGAGTTTATTGGTCGTCTTCCTATGATTGCGCCATTAAGTGAATTAGATGAAGAGGCGTTGATTCAGATCCTGACTCAACCGAAAAATGCACTGACCAAACAATATCAAGCATTATTTGGCTTAGAAGATGTAGAGCTTGAATTTACACCAGAAGCATTGAAAGCGATGGCGAAAAAAGCCCTTGAACGTAAAACCGGTGCGCGTGGTTTACGCTCAATCGTTGAGGCTGTATTGTTAGATACGATGTATGATTTACCTTCAATCGAAAACTTGCAAAAAGTGATCGTGGATGAAGAAACCATCGTTGATAACAAACCACCGAAGCTCGAATATAAAAACTAATAGAAAGTGCGGTTGTTTTTTCTAACATTTTTCATAGGCAATCCCGAAAGAAAATGCTACAATCGCACGTTCTGAAATTAATCTAAAAATTATTTATCCCTTATTTTATACGGATTCAATTATGGCAACTGAAATTGTTGAGAAAAAGAAACACGACCAAGAACAAGTCGTAGAAGGAAAATCAAAAGGCTTAAACACGCTTCTTTGGATTCTTTCTGTGGCATTTTTTACCGCAGCAGCAATTGGTAACGTTTATTTTAAAGAAGCCTTTTCTTTACCTGTGCGTGTAGTTGGCGTAGTTGTCGCCTTATTAATTGCCTTTGGTTTCGCTGCAATTACCAACCAAGGTACAAAAGCTCGTACATTCTTTAGCGAAGCAAAAGTTGAAGGTCGTAAAGTGGTATGGCCAACTCGTGCAGAAACACGTCAAACAACTTTAATCGTTATTGCGGTAACCGTGCTTACCTCTTTATTCTTCTGGGCAATTGATTCAATTATCATTGCATTGATTAACTTCTTAACTGATTTGAGATTCTAAAATGAGCGAAACTGAAAACGTATCCAAAAAACGTTGGTATGTATTGCAAGCATTCTCCGGCTTTGAGAGTCGTGTTGCAATCACATTACGTGAATATATCAAACAACAACAAATGGAAGATCAGTTTGGCGAAGTGTTAGTGCCGACTGAAGAAGTCGTTGAAAACGTAGCAGGTAAACGTCGTAAAAGTGAACGTAAATTTTTCCCTGGCTATGTGTTAGTTGAAATGGCAATGAATGATGACACATGGCACTTAGTGAAAAGTGTACCTCGTGTAATGGGCTTTATCGGTGGTACACCAGATAAGCCAGCGCCAATTTCTAAACGTGAAGCAGATTTAATTTTAAATCGTTTAGAGCAAAGTGCTGAAAAACCACGTCATCGTAAAGAATATCAACCAGGTGAAGAAGTGCGTGTGACAGAAGGTCCATTCGCAGACTTTAATGGTACGGTTGAAGAAGTAGATTACGAAAAAGGCCGCTTAAAAGTGTCTGTATCTATCTTCGGTCGTGCAACACCAGTTGAGCTTGAATTTGGTCAAGTGGAAAAAACACGTTAATTTCCCTTTTCCAAAACAAGAGATTTAATGACCGCACTTAAGCAATAAAGTGCGGTTGTTTTTCGAGTAGTTTTTCTACTTGAAATTTTGAGGCTGATTAATTAAAATACAGCCTTTCATTAACAGGGGAGCCGATTTCGGCGTTATCACCCATTTAGAGGAAACTAAAAAATGGCAAAAAAAGTCCAAGCATACGTTAAGTTGCAAGTTGCAGCTGGTATGGCAAACCCATCACCACCAGTTGGTCCTGCATTAGGTCAACAAGGTGTGAACATCATGGAATTCTGTAAAGCATTCAACGCTCGTACTGAGAGCTTAGAAAAAGGTTTACCAATTCCAGTTGTTATCACTGTATATGCAGACCGTTCATTCACTTTCATTACTAAAACCCCACCAGCTGCAGT
>ERZ772967.1668-NODE-1668-length-15026-cov-9.675439_pt1 | contig 15026 bp, 11 predicted proteins | sample MGYA00511677_ERZ772967 | MGnify/ENA primary metagenome ERZ772967 (study PRJEB29015, sample SAMEA2737931) | human oral metagenome | biome: human oral; feature: human-associated habitat; material: dental | place: China | collected 2146 ...
TTCTGGTGATGAGCAACGGTCGCGTGGCCGGCATCGTCAATACCCGGGAAACCAGTCAGGAAGAAATCCTGCACCTGGCCGCCAAATATCTCTGACAAGGAATCCATCGTGAGCTTTTCCCGCAGCCCCGCGCAGATGGCCGGGGACTTCTTCAAGGAATACGCGCTGTATTTCGTCTTCGTGATCCTGCTGGCGGTGATCATCGTCGAGGACAGCAGCTTTCTGAGCATCATCAACCTGTCCAACATCCTCACCCAGTCGTCGGTGCGGATGATCATCGCCCTGGGGGTGGCCGGCGTCATCATCACCCGCGGGACCGACCTGTCGGCCGGCCGCCAGATCGGTCTGGCGGCCGTGGTGTCGGCCACCATGCTGCAGGCCGTGGACAACGTGAACAAGGTGTTTCCCGAGCTGGGGGTGGTGCCGATTCCGCTGGTGATCCTGCTGGTGTGTGCCATTGGCGCACTGATCGGCCTGCTCAATGGGGTGATCGTGGCGATCCTCAACGTCACACCGTTCATTGCCACGCTGGGTACGATGCTGATTGCCTACGGCGTGAACTCGCTGTATTACGATGCCGTCGGTTCGGCGCCGATTGCCGGTTTCGATTCGGCCTTCCGCAGTTTCACGCAGGGCTACTTTGCCATTCCGCTGCCCGGTGCGGGTAACTTCCGGCTCAGCTACATCACCATCTATGCGCTGATCGCCATCCTGTTCACCTGGGTGCTCTGGAACAAGACGCGCTTTGGCAAGAATATCTTTGCCATTGGCGGCAACCCGGAAGCGGCCGCGGTGTCGGGCGTGAACGTCACGCTCAACCTGATCGGCATCTATGTGCTGTCAGGTGTGTTCTATGCCTTCGGTGGTATGCTGGAAGCGGGGCGGATCGGTTCGGCCACCAACAACCTCGGCTTCATGTACGAGCTGGATGCCATTGCCGCCTGCGTGATCGGCGGGGTGTCGTTCAGCGGTGGCGTGGGCAAGGTGGCGGGCGTGGTGATGGGCGTCATCATCTTCCAGCTGCTGAACTACGGCCTGTCGTACATCGGGGTGAACCCGTACTGGCAGTACATCATCAAGGGCGGCATCATCGTGCTGGCCGTGGCGATGGACTCGATGAAGACGGCGCGGAAGAAATGATCCTCTAGCATGCCGGCCAGTGGAGTCATGCGGGCTGACATGTCTGGGGTTTGTGCAGAAAGGGGCCTTAAAGGGCCCCTTTCCGTGTGCGGTGCGCCCAGCAAAAGGATGCGGGCTGGGGCGGGAATGGCCGCGTGACTGCCACGGTCGGGAAAATCATGCAGGTCTGAGGGCTGTCACGACCGGGCAGCTCAGGCCCGCGTGATCGTCCGCGTCTGCGGCAGTTTCCGCAGCCGGCGGAACACCTCGGCCAGATGGTCGCGGTCCTGCACCTGCAGGGTGAAGCGGATGATGGCCACCAGCTCCGATTCGGTGTCCATGGCCACCTGCAGGATGTCGGCGTCGGCGGCGGTGATTTCGCTGGCGATGCGGCCGAGGATGCCGCGTTCGTCATCGGCGGTGATTTCCACCATGGTGCGGAACATGCCGCTGACTTCCTCGCCCCATTCCACGTCGATCCAGCGTTCGGCGTCGCGGCTGATCTGCCGGCGGGCCGTTTCGCATTCCACGCGGTGGACGGACAGGCCATGGCCGCCGCGCATCTGGCCGATGATGCGGTCGCCCGGGACCGGGTGGCAGCAGGGAGCGGCCTGCAGCGAAATGCCATCCACGCTGGAAATGACCATGGGCGCGGTACGCGGGGCCAGGGTGGAGGTGACGGCGCTGGCGCCGTTGCTGATGTCCAGCGAGATGGCGCGGGCAACCACGGGCGCCAGCTTCAGGCCCAGGCCGATGTCGGCATAGAGATTGGTGACCGATTTGGCAGCGGTGTCGCGGGCGGCCTTTTCCAGGATGGCCGTGTCCAGATCGGCCAGCCGGATGCGCAGGCTGGCCAGCGACTGGGCCATCAGCCGGCGGCCCAGCTCGACCGACTCGTCGTACTTCATCCGCCGCAGGAAGGAGCGGATTTCGGCGCGTGCTTTGCCGGTACGGGCAAAGGTGAGCCATGAGGGGCTGGGGCGGGCGTTGGGGTCGGCAATGACCTCGACGATGTCGCCGTGGGTGAGTTCGGTGCGCAGCGGTACCGGGTCGCCGTTGATGCGGGCGGCCACGCACTGGTTGCCCAGGTCGGTGTGGACGCTGTAGGCGAAGTCGATGACGGTGGCGCCGCGCGGCAGGCCACGGATCTGGCCCTTGGGGGTGAAGACGTAGACGGCGTCGGGATAGAGGTCGACCTTGACGTGGTCGATGAATTCGAGCGAGTCGCCGGTCTGCTGCTGGATGTCGAGCAGCGACTTGAGCCAGTCGAGCGTCCTGATCTGCTGGCCGGCACTGTTCTCGTCGCTGCCGCGGTTCTTGTAGAGCCAGTGGGCAGCCACGCCGGCCTCGGCCATCTGGTGCATTTCGGGGGTGCGGATCTGGAATTCGATGCCGCCGCCGTGCGGGCCGACCACCGTGGTGTGCAGGGACTGGTAGCCGTTTTTCTTGGGGACGGCGATGAAGTCCTTGAAGCGGCTGGTGTTGGGCTTGAAGGCGCTGTGGATGGCGCCCAGCGCCAGATAGCAGGAGGCGAGGTCGGGCACGATCAGCCGCACGCCGAAGAGGTCGTACACCTCGGAAAACGAGACGTGCTTGTCGACCATCTTGCGGTAGATGGAGTAGAGCGATTTTTCGCGGGTGCTGATCTCGGCCCTGACGCCGAGGCGGGCCAGCGCCTTTTCGGTGGTGCTGGTGACGCGGCCGAAGGCATCGCGCCGGGTGCGGGCTGCCACCTGGATGGCCTTGGCCAGGGTGTGGTAGCGCATCGGGTGCAGGTAGCGAAAGGCCAGGTCCTGCAGCTCGCGATACAGGCCGTGCAGCCCCAGCCGGTTGGCGATGGGGGCGTAGATTTCGAGGGTTTCGTTGGCGATGCGTACCTGGCGGTGCCGGCTGACGGCGTCCAGCGTGCGCATGTTGTGCAGCCTGTCGGCCAGCTTGACGAGGATGACGCGCACGTCGCGTGCCATGGCCAGCAGCATCTTGCGGAAGGTTTCGGCCTGGGCGGTTTCGCGGTTGCCGAATTCCATTTTGTCCAGCTTGGACAGGCCATCGACCATGTCGGCCACCACGCGGCCGAACTGCTGGGTGAGTTCGGTCTGGGTGACGGCGGTGTCTTCGAGGGTGTCGTGCAGCAGGGCGGCGCACAGGGCATCGCCATCGAGCTGCCAGCTGGCACAGATCAGCGCCACCGCGATGGGGTGGGTGATGTAGGGTTCACCGGTGGAGCGCTTCTGCCCACGGTGGGCCTGCTCGGCCACCTGAAAGGCATGGCGGATGCGCTGCAGGTCGGTGTCGGGCAGGTAGACGCGCGCCTCGGCCAGCAGCGGGTCGATGGTGACGCGCTCGGACCAGTTGGGTTCTTCGGCCGTGCCGGTCAGGTGCGGGCGCGGGGCGAAGGCGGTGATGACCGGGGGGGCACTGGGCTGGGTGGCAGTGCCTGCACCTGCACTTGCGCCAGCGCCGGTTTCTGCGTCAGTGCCGGTTTCTGTGCCGCTGCCTGCGCCGGTGCTTTTCTCTGTGTCGGTGCCTGACCCCGTGTCGGGTGCCGCCACGACAGCGGGGGCGTTTGCTGTAACGGGTGCTGCGCCTGAAGGGGCGGGGGCGTCCGGCAGCGCCGCGGCCGCCGGAGGTACAGGAGTGTTCTCGGGGCGGGTGTCGGGCATGATGGGCTGCCTGGAGGATGATGGAAAAGGTTCTGGCGCCCGGGATGAGCAGAATCGTCCTGGGGCCGGTCGTTCCCGGGGGGCTGTCTGGCGGCCCGGTGGCGGTGCGCTGTGCTGCACGGCCCCGGCTGGCTGGCCTGGCCGTCCGGTCTGCAGGGAACAAACCCCCTGCGGGAGGCAACCCTTGCAGGGAGCAATCCTTTCAGAGAGCAACCCGTGCAGGGGGCAGATCTCTGGACCGTCGGAGGAGATGTCCGGGCGAAGCGGGCGGTCTCAGGTGGGAACGCGGCGCAGCATTTCGCGGCCGATCTGGCCGGCGGCCACTTCGCGCAGGGCGGTGACGGTGGGCTTGTTGCGGCTTTCGACCTTGGGTGTGTGGCCCTGGGCCAGCATGCGGGCGCGATAGGTGGCGATGAGGGTCAGCTCGAAACGGTTGGGGATCTGCTTGAGGGAGTCTTCGACGGTGATGCGGGCCATGAAAGGGTCCTTGTTCGGGCGGGATCGCCGTGGGTGATGTCGTGCCCGTGAGGGGCACGGGTACGGGAGTGGCCGCGAAAACGGCCTCCGACCGTCAATTTTAACGGTAGCGGGCGCTGTGTGCCAGTGGCTTCATGGCGTGCTCTGGAGGGATTCGGCGCCCTGCCCGAAGGGGAAAGCCATCGGGTGTGCATGGCGCGTCATGACTGTGCTGGCCGTGCCCGAAGCCATGGAGGATTCTGCGGCCCTGCCACCTCGTCCCGCACGGCCGGGTGCAGGGACGAAAGCATGTTCACGAAAGTGCGCTCAGAGAATGCCCAGCGACTGGAACAGCGGGGTATTCAGAGCCGCCTGCTGCAGGAAGCGGCAGCGGGCCGTGTCGGCAATGCCGATGAGCTGCTGCCGGGCCAGTTCGAAGTCCTGGTTGATGATGATGTACTGGAACTGGCCGGCATGAGCCAGTTCGCTGCGGGCGGCGGCCAGGCGGCGCTCGATGGTGGCGGCGCTGTCCTTGCCGCGGGTCTGCAGGCGCTGCTGCAGCACCTCCAGCGAGGGCGGGGCGATGAAGACGGAGACGGCCTCGGGATAGAGGGCCTGGACCTGGGCGGCGCCCTGCCAGTCGATTTCGAGGACGATGTCGGCGCCCTGGGCGATCTGTTCGTCGATCCAGATGCGGGAGGTGCTGTAGTAGTTGCCGTGCACCTCGGCCCATTCGAGGAATTCGCCGGCGTCACGACGGGCGAGGAAGTCGTCTTCGGTGGTGAAGAAGTAGTCTTCACCATGCTTTTCACCCTCGCGCGGGGCACGGGTGGTAAAGGAGACCGAGTGGCGGATGTGCGGGCGTGCCTGCTGCAGGGCACGTACCAGGGTGGTCTTGCCGGCCCCGGAGGGGGCGGCGATGATGAGGATGGATCCGGCGTGTGACGACATGGGGGGAGGAAATGGGTGGTGCAGCCTGCCCTGTCCGGGGGGCCGGACAAGGGCAGGCTGCGGAGCACGATCCGGCATTTTATCGTTCCCGGACGCCGGTTGCTGGTGGGTGAAACGGTTTCTGCCATGCCCGGTGCCCGTTACCCTGTTCGTGTTCCGGACAACCGGGGCTTTGGCCAGTCCGTCCCGGCATGGTTGCCGCCCTGGGCATCCCTGTGATCCGGGGCGGTGGATGGCTCCGTGGACGGTACGTTCAGACCCTCGCGCTGGCCAGATCGTGCCGAGGCAGTGCGTCTTCCTCAAAGAGGATGGCGCGTGCCCGCAGGGCGGTGCGCACGCCCGCGCCGTAGGCCGGATCGGCCCGGTCGAAGTGCACGAGCTGGCGATCGATGATGAAGGCTGGCACACCATCCATCGAGCCGGCGATGTTGGCACAGAGGCGTGCCTGGTGGGCAGGATCCAGCAGGCGGAACAGCGCACCGGCCTGGCTGTAGTCGTCGTTGCCGGCGCGGTGGTCGTAGCGGTCGGCGTCGCCGCTGATTTTCAGGGGCGGTTCGCGGAATTCCGGTGCCTGCTTCGCACCACCGAAGGAGTTCGGTTCGTAGTAGGCGTCTGGGGCGCCGCTTTTCAGGCCCATGAAGTTCATCTGGCCATCGGCGTGGTAGTGGTGCACCGGACAGCGGGGTGCATTGACCGGCAGGGCCTCGTAGTGGGTGCCCAGGCGGTAGCGGTGGGCGTCGGCATACGAGAAGATCCGTGCCTGCAGCACCTTGTCGGGGCTGGCGCCAATGCCGGGTACCAGGTTGCTGGGCGACATGGCCACCTGCTCGATATCGGCAAAATAGTTGTCGGGGTTGCGGTTCAGCTCCATCACGCCCACCTCGATCAGCGGATAGTCGGCATGGGGCCAGACCTTTGTGAGGTCGAAGGGGTTGTACGGCGTCTTTTCTGCATCGGCTTCGGGCATGATCTGCACGTACAGCGTCCAGCTCGGGTGGTCGCCGTGTTCGATCGCACGGTAGAGATCTTCCTGGTAGCTCTCGCGGCTGCGTCCGATGATGGCCTCGGCCTCCTCGTTGGTGAGGGTACGGTGACCCTGCCGGGTCTTGAAGTGGAACTTGACCCAGAAGCGTTCTCCGTGGGCGTTCCAGAAGCTGTAGGTGTGGCTGCCATAGCCGTTCATGAAACGCGGGCTGGCGGGGATGCCGCGGTCACTCATCAGGATGGTGACCTGGTGCAGGCTTTCGGGCGACAGGCTCCAGAAGTCCCAGGCGGCGGTGGCACTGCGCAGGTGGGTGCGCGGATGACGCTTCTGGGTGTGGATGAAGTCGGGGAACTTCAGCGGATCGCGGATGAAGAAGACGGGGGTGTTGTTGCCGACGAGGTCCCAGTTGCCCTGATCGGTATAGAACTTGACCGAAAAGCCACGCACGTCACGTTCGGCGTCGGCTGCCCCCATCTCGCCGGCGACGGTGGAGAAACGCGTGACCAGCGGGGTGACCTTGCCCACTTCGGCAAAGAGGCTGGCACAGGTGTAGGGGGTGATATCGTGGGTGACGGTGAAGGTGCCGAAGGCACCCCAGCCCTTGGCGTGGACCACCCGTTCGGGGATGCGCTCGCGGTTCTGGTGGGCGAGCTTTTCGAGCAGCTGCCAGTCCTGCATCAGCAGCGGGCCACGGGGACCGGCCGAGAGGCTGTTCTGGTTGTCGACCACGGGCGCGCCGGCGCTGGTGGTCATGATGGGACATCGCTGGATGGAGGTATGGGTCATGCTTGTGTGCTCCTGTTTCGGGTTGGAGGTGACTGGGGGCGGGCAGGAGAGACTGCGCATCGTGGTGCCTGCTGCACCGGGTTTGCGGTGGTCGCGCCGTGATTGAAGAGGCGGTGTCGTCCGCACACAGGGCGACGGGGCAGGCAAGGCGCTGTAACCCTCGAAAGGTTGTGTCGATCATGTGTTGCCCTGATGTCAGTGTAGGGAGCATGGCTTGATAGGTCTATTGGATTATTTTTACTGGTATCATTGGATGTTGCTATTGATGGTTTGGTTTTATCCGGGAACGGGAACTGGTGCGCGTGTCAGCAGGGACCGATGACGGCAGTGAACGGTGCGTGATGGATCACGGCGAGATGAAAGACGGCATGAGGGAGGCGGACGGTGTGCATCAGCCGATGGGGCGGTACAGATCGATGGGAGGGGGCATGGGAACCGTCTTTGATTGTTCCGGATATAGAGACACAAGTTGCCTGTTGACGGGCTTTGTTTTTTCCTTCAATGCAGTTACAGTGCGTCCTTCATGATGCCGGATGTGCAGCCGGCTGCCGGTGTGTCAGTCGGGTACAGTGGGTGTCAGCAGGGGGCGTCAGCCGGGTGCAGGGGCGCTGCGTTGTTCCGGGAAAGGGATGCTGGACCAGTGGCCCGCAGGCATGACCCGGATGAGCTGCCCGGTGGGCAGCCCGGGGAAGCTCTCATCGTCTCGTCCCGGAAGGCGCGAGTCAGGTTGGAGCTGCCCGGTGCGCAATCCGGGGAAGCCCTCACCCTGCGGGGGAGGTTTCCCGGGTTTTTCCCGGGGGAGGGCCTTGCAGGGTGCTGCCTTCCCGTTTCTCTTTTGCGTCGCTGTCTTCCCGACAGCTGTTTTTCATGGCGGCCGCCTGTGCAGCGGCCGGTTTCAGATCGTCATTTCCGGATATTGCCTCATGCCTGAAAATGTCGCCCGTTATTCTTCCTTCGCCATCGTGCTGCACTGGCTGATGGCGCTGGCGCTGCTGGCCCTGGTGGGCCTCGGTTTCTACATGACCGGCATGCCGATGTCGCCGCTCAAGCTCAAGGTGTTCTCCTGGCACAAGTGGGCCGGCATCACGCTGCTGGTACTCGTGCTGGTGCGCATGGTCTGGCGGCTGGTCTCGCCGGCACCGGCTCTGCCCGGGGGCATGTCGCGGCTGATGAAGCTGGCGGCCCATGGCGGGCACCTGGCACTGTACGGGCTGATGCTGGCCATTCCGCTGTCGGGCTGGCTGATGAGTTCGGCCAAGGGCTTTCAGACGGTGTGGTTCGGGGTGCTGCCGCTGCCCGACCTGATCGGCAAGAATCTCGAACTGGGCAAGGCGCTGTCCGGGGTGCACTGGACGCTGAATGTGGCCCTGCTGGTGATCGTGGCCGGGCATGTGCTGGCGGCGCTGATGCACCAGTTCGTGCAGAAGGATGGCACGCTGTACCGGATGGTGCCGGCCGAACGGCTGCGCGTCCCGGCGTGTCCATTGAATGAATGAGGAGATTCGAATGAAAATGCATATCCCCCCGGCGGCGCTGGTGGCTGCGGCCGCCCTGGCGGTGCTGCCGGGCCAGGCCTCGGCCGTGCAGTACACGCAGCTGGTGCCTGCAAAGAGCAAGGTGGGCTTTCAGTACGAGCAGATGGGCGTGAAGGTCGATGGCAGCTTCAAAACGTTCACCAGCGAGATCAGCTTCGACCCGGCCGAACCCGCGAAGGGCAGGGCGACGCTGGAGGTGGACCTGGCCAGCGTCAACGCCGGCTCGCCGGATGCCGATACCGAGGTGGTGACCAAACCCTGGTTCAATGTGGAGGCCTTCCCGAAGGCCCGTTTCGAGTCGACCTCGATCACGGCAAAGGGAAGTGATGCCTACGATATCGCCGGCAAACTGACCATCAAGGGCAAGACGAAGGACGTGACCTTCCCCGCCACGTTCAAGGCAGACGGTGACAGCGGTACGTTCACCGGAACGCTGACGATCCAGCGGGGCGACTATTCGATCGGCGAGGGCGACTGGGCCTCGTTCGACATCGTGGCCAACGACGTGAAGATCGACTTCGATCTCAACGTGACCGCCGCGAAATGAGTGTGGTGCATGGCTGGCCGATCATGCCAGCGATATCGTGCCGGCGGCGTGGCCGCGGCGCAATGAGCGTGGTGGCGCGCCGGAAAGCCAGCTAGAATTTCTATAACCCAAGTGTAACTCGCAGCGGGCTACCGGGAGTGGGGGGCAATGACCCTTCGAGGTGATTCCTTCGGGAGCTGCGGCAGGATCTCTCGCCGTTTTTTGCAAAAGCGGAAGGCCCTGCCGGGAGCGCTGCAATTTCCATCCCTTTTCAGACGACAACCAAGGAACCGTTCAAGATGAAGAACCTGATCAAATTCTCGGCCATTCCGGTGCTGGCCGTGGCGTTTTCCGCCCCTGCACTGGCTGCTCCCAAGACCTACGCGGTGGATCCGACCCACTCGTTTGCCAATTTCTCGTACAACCACATGGGCCTGTCGGAGCAGGAAAGCCGCTTCGACACCACGAGGGGCTCCATCGTGTACGACCCGGTGGCCAAAACGGCTGCGGTGAATGTCGACATCGACACGGCTTCGGTGGATACGGGTTCCGATCCGCTGGACGAACACCTGCGTGGCAACGATTTCTTCGACAGTGCCAAGTATCCGAAGGCCACCTACAAGTCCACCAAGGTAGTGTTCAAGGGTGACAAGCCGGTGTCGGTGGAGGGCAATCTGACCATCAAGGGCGTGACCAAACCGGTCACGATGACCATCGACTACTTCTCGGCCAAGGAACACCCGATGAAGCGCAAGGATGCGCTGGGTGCCAAGGCTCACATGACGATCAAGCGTTCGGACTTCGGCCTGAGCAAGTTCGTGCCCGCCGTCAGTGACGATGTGACGATCACCGTGCGCGTGGAAGCCGTGGTAGAGTGATGCCGCGGCTGCGGTGAACCGCGCCACAGGCCGGTGCATGGGGGCCTGCGCATTGCAGGATTCCTGCGGGGGTTCCCGGGGGGCGGAAGTCGGGACACGATCGCCCCGGTGTTCGGCCCGAGGCGTGGTTGTCCGCGTGAAGCCCACAAAGCCCCGGAGCTGCACCTTCCTTTGAGAGAGAGGGGGAGGTGCCGCTTGCGGGGCTTTTCCGTTGTGGCGTGGCCTGGACGGCGCGAGGAGGCCGGTTTGCGTCATGACCCCGTGAATACCTGCCCGGGTGTCGATGTCGCAACGGCGGGAACATCGCGGGCACCCTGCTGGACGCAGGGCCATGCGCTGGACGGCGCGGCGCAGGGCCGCGCTACATGCTATGCGCGGATTTCCGGGGCCTCTTCCAGCGCCACGTCGTGGCTGCCTTCCTTCACCCGGGTGGGCAGGCCCATGCCGGCCTGCAGGGTGAGCAGCGGCAGGGGAGGCAGTTCCTCGACGTTGGCCATGTGGCCCACATCCCAGGTGCCGTCGGCGATCAGCAGGGCGGCGGCCACGGCCGGCACGCCGGCGGTGTACGAGATGGCCTGGCTGCCGATCTCGGCAAAGGTTTCGGCGTGGTCGCAGATGTTGTAGAGGAAGACCTCGCGGGGCTTGCCGTCCTTCTCGCCCTCGAGCAGGGTGCCGATGCAGGTCTTGCCGGCGTAGTCGGGAGCGAGCGATGCCGGGTCGGGCAGTACGGCCTTGACCAGCTGCAGGGGCACCACTTCCTGGCCGGAATCGAGCTTCACGGGCTGCTCGGACAGCAGGCCCAGTGATTTCAGCACGGTGAACACGTTGATGTAGTGCTCGCCAAAGCCCATCCAGAAGCGGATGGTGGGGATTTTCAGCGTCTGCGACAGGGAGTGGATCTCGTCGTGGCCGGTGAGGTAGGTGCTCTGCGTGCCCACCACCGGGAGGTCGTCGGTGCGGCGTACTTCGAACATCTGGTTGGAGACCCACTGGCCATTCTGCCAGGTCCAGGCCTGGCCGGTGAACTCGCGGAAATTGATTTCGGGGTTGAAGTTGGTGGCAAAGTAGCGGCCGTGGCTGCCGGCATTCACGTCGATGATGTCGAGTGAATCGACCCGGTCGAACCAGCGCTGCTGCGCCAGTGCCGCATAGGCGTTGACCACGCCCGGGTCGAAGCCGATGCCGAGCACGGCGGTGACGCCCTTTGCTGCACATTCATCGCGGTACTGCCATTCGTAGTTGGCATACCAGGGCGGGGTTTCGCAGATCTTTTCCGGCTCTTCGTGAATGGCGGTGTCGAGGTAGGCCACGCCCGTGTCGATGCAGGCGCGCAGCACGCTCATGTTGACGAAGGAGGCGCCGACGTTGATGACGATCTGCGCACCGGTGCTGCGGATGAGTGCCCGCGTGGCCTCGATGTCCAGCGCGTCCAGTGCGTGGGCCTCCAGAATGCCGGGCCCCTGCAGGCTGCCCCGGGCGTGAATGCTGTCGATGATCTGCTGGCATTTGGCCAGACTTCGGGAAGCCAGGTGGATGGCACCGAGTTTCTGGTTGTGCTGGGCGCATTTGTGGGCCACGACGTGGCCCACACCGCCCGCGCCAATGATCAGGACGTTTTTTTTCATGCCAGGATGACTTTCCGGATGAGGCGGGACGGTGTCACGGCTGATCCGCAATGCAGGTGCGGTGTGGAGCGTGTGGAGGCCGTCCCGGCCAGTGGGGTGACAACGGTTGCAGGGCTGTCCGTATGCCCCGGTCTGGGCTGGAGCGGTACGGACAGGATGGATCGGAAATCGGATGGATCGGGAAGCAGCCAGCGGTGCTGGCCGTGACAGGGAAGCGGATGATCAGGACAGCGCGTCGCGGAAGTCTTCGTAGCCGAACTGCCGCTGCATCTCGATGCGGCCGTCGAGCCGGCGCACGGCAATGGCCGGCATGGCCACGCCGTTGAACCAGTTCTTCTTGACCATGGTGTAGCCGGCGGCGTCCTGCAGCGAGAGGCGGTCGCCCGGTCTGAGCGGCTGCGGGAAGGAGAACTCGCCGAAGATGTCGCCGGCCAGGCAGGTGTTGCCGGCCACCTGGCTGCGCCACGGGCCCACGTTGGGTTCGATGCGGGCCGGCAGGCCGTAGGTGAGCAGATCCAGCATGTGGGCCTCGGTGGAGGCGTCGATGATGGTCACGGGCAGCTCGCGCTGGTCGTCCAGCACGTCGAGCACGCTCACTTCCAGTGTGGCGGCACCAGTGACGGCGGCCTCGCCGGGTTCCAGATAGACCTGTACCTGCATGCGGTCGGCGAAGGCGTGCAGGCGGTCGGCCAGCCGGTCCAGCGGGTAGCCGGGCGCGGTGAAGTGGATGCCGCCGCCGAGGCTCACCCACTGCAGCGGCCTGAGCAGGGCGCCGAAGCGTGCCTCGATGTGGTCGAGCATGCCGGAGAAATCGTCGAAGCTGCGGTTTTCGCAGTTGTTGTGGATCATCACCCCACTGAGGCGGTCGATGACGGTGGCGATGCGGGCCGGGTCGGATTCGCCCAGCCGGCTGTTGGGGCGTGACGGGTTGGCCAGCAGGTAGGGTGAGTTGCTCACGCCCGGATTCAGCCGCAGCCCCAGTGGCGTGGTGCCGCACAGGCCCCCCAGGCGTTCGAGCTGGCCGATGGAGTTGAAGATGAGCTTGTCGGCCAGGCGGGCGGCCTCGGGCACGTCGGCCTCGGGCCAGGCCACGCTGTAGCCGTGGGTCTCGCCGCCGAATTTCTCGTGGCCCAGCCGCACCTCGTTGAGCGAGGAGGAGGTGGTGCCGTCCAGATACGGCCGCATCATCGGAAACACCGACCAGCCGGCAAAGCACTTGAGCGCCAGCAGGGCCTTGGCACCCGAGCGTTCGCGCAGGCGGGCGACGGTTTCGAGGTTGGTGCGCAGCTTCGATTCGTCGATGAGATAGCAGGGCGTGGGTAGGGTCATGCCGTGAGCAGGTAACAGGGGTGCAGACCACCGGCTGGGGTGGGCGCGGCAGCAGGCCGGCCGATGCCGGCCGGAAGAACGGCGGGGAGCCCGGAAGCAGGTCTGCCGGGCGCCGGGTACGGGGCGCTTGCCGCCCGCGTATGCCGGCATGGGAGGATGCGGCCGGCTGTAGAACCGCTGGGACGCATGCGTCCATGACACGTGCTGGTGCCGGGACAGGGATGCCGTCCGGCGACTGGCGGCAACCTTGGGCCGGCGCGTATGGACCGCAGCGAATATACCGGTTGTGGTGTTTTTGTCAATCCGGGGGCAGCGCTGTCTGGCCGGCGAGACCAAAGGGGCCAGGCAGAGAGGGTGGTTGCTGGCGGCGCCGGTCTCCGCCTGATGGCGCGAGGAAGGGGGCAGACATGATGAGGCCCGGAAGGCGGAGACCGCTTTTCGGGCCGGGAGGGGCTTCTCGCGGGGGAGAAGCCAGCGCGTCATGAGTCCATCACGCTTCAGGAACAGGACCGGCACGCCCTGGCATTACGGGCAGGGGCCGGCCGGTGCAGGGTTCCCTGATACGGGTGGTGCCCGTGTGCCGTGGGGGACCATGCCGTCGGGTGGGCTTACTTCCAGCCGCCGCCCAGCACCTTGTACAGCTCGACCAGGTTCTGGCGCTGCTCGGCGCGGGCACTGATCAGCGACTGCTGGGCCGTGAAGTGCGAGCGCTGGGCATCCAGCACGTCGAAGTAGCTGGAGACACCGCTCCTGTAGCGCAGGTTGGCCAGCTCCAGACGTTCCCCTTCGGTCTTGACCAGGCTCTTCTGGGCGTCGAGCTGCTCGATCAGGCCACGGCGGTTGGCCAGGGCATCCGACACTTCGGAGAAGGCCGTCTGGATGGCCTTTTCGTAGTTGGTGATGGCGATCTTCTGGTCGACCCGGGCCACGTCCAGATTGGCACGGTTGCGGCCGTAGTCGAAGATCGGCAGCACGGCCGCCGGGTTGATGGTCCAGATGAACTTGCCGTGGTTGAAGAGGTCATCCAGCTGCGAGCTGCCCATGCCGGCCGTGGCCGTGAGGGTGATGCGCGGGAAGAAGGCTGCCCGCGCCGCACCGATGTTGGCCTCGGCCGAGCGCAGCTGCAGTTCCGCCTGGCGGATATCGGGGCGGCGTGTCAGCAGGTCCGACGGCAGGCCGGCCGGAACCTCCTCCAGCTCCACGTGATTTTCGTGGGTGTCGACCGACAGCAGCTCGGCTGGTGGCTGCTGGCCCAGCAGCAGGACCAGCGCATCGTAGGCCGTGTCACGCTGGCGTTGCAGCTGGGCCAGAGTGGTGCGGGCCGTGTAGACCAGCGAGTCGGCCTGCTTGACGTCCAGATCGGAGGCGGCACCGTTGCGGTACTGCAGATGGGTGAGCTTCTGCGACTCCTCGCGGGTCTTGAGCGTGGCCCGGGTCAGCGCCAGCTGCTCGTCCAGCGACTGCAGGCCCAGGTAGGCGTTGGCCACGCCGGCCACCAGGTTGATCTGCGCGGTGCGCTGGGCCTCTTCGGTGGCCATGTAGCTGGCCAGGGCGGCGTCGGTCAGGTTCTTGACCCGGCCGAAGAAGTCCAGCTCGTACTGGGTGACACCCAGCCCCAGGCTCAGCGTGCTGGTCTGTTCGCCGGTCAGCACGCTGGGCTGGCGCTCCAGGCCGAACGCGGCGTTGACACTGGGCAGCCGATCGGCACGCTGGATGCGGTACTGGGCCTGGGTACGCTCGACGTTGAGCGCGGCCAGTCTCAGATCGCGGTTGTTGTCCAGCGCGATCTGGATGAGCTGCTGCAGCGCGGGGCTGACGAAAAACTCCTTCCAGCCGATGTCGGCCGCCACCGGGTGGGCGGCGGCCGTACTGGCCGGATTGCCCGCTGCATCCTGGGCCGCCGACGGGCGGCCGGCAGCGTCATGGGGTTGGGCGTGGGCGAACTGACCGGGCACCGGGGCGTCCGGGTTCTTCGGCTGAGGGGCCAGCGAACCGCAGCCGGCCAGCACCAGCAGGACCGCCAGCACGTTCAGGCGGGCCGACGTCCGTGCCTGGCCGGCACGGGCGGCTGCCTGCCGGCGTGCCGCCGGGCGGGAGACGGGGGAGGCGTCCCCCGGACGCTCAGTGATGGTAGTCATGGGAAAGGCTCTCCGAATGCTTGGGTTCCGTGGCT
>ERZ772967.1671-NODE-1671-length-15012-cov-3.145952_pt1 | contig 15012 bp, 16 predicted proteins | sample MGYA00511677_ERZ772967 | MGnify/ENA primary metagenome ERZ772967 (study PRJEB29015, sample SAMEA2737931) | human oral metagenome | biome: human oral; feature: human-associated habitat; material: dental | place: China | collected 2146 ...
GGCGGGGATTCGCTGTGATTTTTGCGAGTTTACCTCGACGCACCCACAGGTCAAAGAGGAGTTTTCGTATTTTTGGGTTGCTCGGAATAATTTTCCCTATAGCGTATGGGATGGCTGCGATGTTGCTGATCATGTAATGATCGTGCCAAAACGCCATATCGAGGGTGTTCATGTCTTTACAGCAGCAGAGCGCCAGGAATTTATCAATATTATCGCAGCGTACGAAGTGCGCGGCTATTCGTTTTATGCTCGTCCGCCGAAAAGCGCACAGAAATCGGTTGCACATCAGCACACGCATCTAATAAAAAACTATGGTGCGCCAAAAAAAGTCCAGCTCAGTGTTGAGAAACCGTATATTATGATCGCAAAATAAAAAGAAACGGAGAATTGCGTGGTTGATTCACGCGGACGTGCTTTAATGCTGTAATATTGTATTGCAAAAAAATAATATTTGTTGTATAATTTATGTCCGTGATGAATGGCGGATTAATAAATAAGAGCAAAAAAGTTGGATTCACGATAGATGAGTCGCTGCTTGACAATCCACGTAGCAGCGCAGGTGGAGAGGTGGATGGTGATGAGTTGTATATTGTAGAAGGTGCCCGTTGTGCAACTCAAGAATATGCAGCGTCTGTCGAAGATGGATTTGAACGTTCCGATTTCGTTAAGCATGGCGAACGTGTAGCAGGGTTGTTATCGGCGTTTGTTGGCAGCGAAGTGCCACAGGCGGCGATTGCGTCTGCTTTTATGCATGACCTCTCAGAACGTGCGCTTAATACGAATAATCCTCGGTATAATGAAGAGCGCGCTGAAGCAGCGCGGATTACGCTGCTCAACTTCTTGACAGATCCGCGGCTCAGCGATGAGGAAACAACGTACATAAGCGAGTTGTTACGCGATATGCTTCTGGTTGATGGTGCTGCTGGCGAACATCGTTGCCGTATGGCTGATCATTCAACGAATCGCGGCAAACCGCTTGATCCGCAAATACAAAAAATGCTGAAAAGTCGATACAGGGGAGGTATTCCGTCGGAAGCGTGGGCAACAATCGAACCTATGATAGATCCGGAACATATTAGTGGTTTTTTGAAGCAGGTTAATTTGGAGTCAGTGCTGATAAAAGCTTGTGAGACACTTGATAATCTTATGTATCCATCGTCAGATCGGGAGTCAGCGCGATTGCAAGACTTGATGGAAGCTGAGTCATTCTATTTTCCGCTCTGTGAAATTTTGGGTTACGAAGCATTGGCGGCGGCACTATCAAACGAAGCGAAACGTATTCGTTTAGAAAAACAAGGAAAGATCGATTCTCTCGCCGAAGCGGAGGGCTTCGTGCGCGCCATTTCTAGGTTGGATACAAACAAATTGATAGGCGCAGCACTTGGTGCAAGCGGAGCGATGTATTATGTACCGGTTGTAGGCGTAGACTCTGCGGGTAAATTTCCTGTTTGTATGGGCGAAGTTCCGGTGGGTAATGATAATGATCTTCGTGTTAAGTTTCGCATTAAAAGTGTTGGATCGCTCGCGAACAAGATTGACAGTGATAAGAACAGAGGTAACGGCAACTACATGCCTATGGATATTCTAGGGATTACTGTTATATCAAATGATGAAGAGTCGTCGGCAATCAGCTTTGCGACGTTTTTAGCGGAAGATATTCTGAGGCGGGAAAGTGATAGTGCGTCGAGTATTATCCTAAAAGCAGCGCCAAGTAAACAAAGAGCTATCCATATTCAGGGCACAGAATCGTACGTCGAAACAGTCTGTTGTCAGCTTGATAAGCTTAATATTGATCATGATTTATATGCGTGTAAGATTGAGTCTGCGGATGACATTGAGTATAGAGGTGTCAAGCGGCTTGAGGTAGCGAAAGTGACATACCTTTTACGCCAAACGTTAGATGAGGATGACACGAGTGTTATATATGTGCCGACGGAAGTGCAATTTATCACGAAAGCTGAACGAGAACGCATGCGTCTTGGCGATATTGCCCACGTTATTTATAAATCCTTCAACCAGACAAATTACACACTTGATGAACAGAAAGAAGTTAGGAGACAATTTGTAGAATTAATGGCAACAATATACGGTCGAAAAAGCCGGTTAAATCCAAACAGTCTTGACACGAATGGACAGTCAGACGTACGCGGACACGAATTTACCGAGTGGTTAACACGATAAAGAGGTAATTGACTAGTGACTTATGCATAGTGAAGATTGTCTTTGTGGGCGTATCGTTCTGGTGTACCGACTAGTCAAATGTTATACTAAGTGCATGACACACGAGGTAGTCGTACAAACGGCAGACGAGCTGATAGCGCTTGGCGAGCGTATAGGCGCGCGACTTACGGGTGGCGAGACGATTGAATTGATCGGCGATATCGGCGCAGGCAAAACAACGCTGACAAAAGGGCTGGCACATGGTATGGGAATAGTCGAAGAAGTGCAAAGTCCAACATTCACTTTGAGCCGCGTGTATGATGCGCCGAACGGATGTCGGCTGGCGCATTATGATTTTTATCGTTTGAACGACGCGGGAATTATGCAGGCGGAACTTGCCGAGGTAGTGCAGGACGCACGGACGGTGACGGTGATTGAGTGGGCGGCAGTGGTCGGCGATGTATTGCCGGACGATACCCTGCGAATCACTATCTGTGTGCAGGCCGACGACACGCGCCGGCTGGAACTTGCGGCGGGCGGCAAACGCAGTAAGCAGATTGTGCAGGAGCTAATGAAATGATCATACTATGGAATAGCGCCGGCATGACGATCGCGTTGAGCTTAATAGACGAGCAGACGGGCGAGCACTATGATTACACGTGGGCGGCAGAGCGTAACCTCGCGCGCGATATGCTGGCGTATTTGCGTGATCGCCTGAATGAGCAGGGTGCGTCGTTTAACAGCGTATCTGGGATTGGCGTGTTTCGCGGTCCGGGCAGCTTTACTGGTCTGCGTATCGGTATGACGGTGCTGAATACACTTGCAAGCGACCGCAGAGTGCCAATTGTCGGTGCGACGGGCGAAGCGTGGGCGAGCGACTGTCTCGCGCGGCTTGCCAGCGGCGAAACCGACGAGATTGTCTTGCCGGAATACGGCCGTGCGGCACGCATCACCAAGCCGCGCAAATAGTCTGCTGCGCCTGCCAAAAACATGCTACAATAGAAGAGTCTAGTTTATTACCTGACACTGACTAGTTAATTTTTTGAATGATTCTTACAATGTGACTTTCTTGCCGACTACATTCCTGCGTCGCACAAAGAGCGATTGTAAGAGAAAGGAACGCTATGATAGAGGGAATTATTGCCGCAATCGTTGGTGCTGCTATTGGCGTGGGCGGTAAAGTTGCATACGACAAGCAAGTACAAACTAAAGGTAAAGAGACCGCCGAAAAACTCGTCGCGCGCGCTGAGCGTAAAGCGAGCGACATCGTGTTGAAAGCGAAGGACGAAGCGCTCAAGATTGAGCAGGAGCGCCGCCGCGAGCTGAAAAAGACCGAGAATCGGCTGGTTGAGCGTGAAAATTCGCTTGACCGCAAATTAGACGAGCTTGATAAACGGAGCGAAAGGCTGCGTAAGCAAGAAGATGAAGTCGAAGAGCTGAAAAGTGAAATTCGCGGCATTCGCACGCGCCAGCAGGAAAAACTTGAAAAAATCGCTGGACTGAAAAAGAAAGATGCCGCCGAAAAACTTATGAAAATGACGGAGCGCGACGTTAAGCATGATTTGATAAATCTAGTAGCGAAACTACAGCAAGAAGTGACGGACGATGCCGAAGAGCGCGCGCAAACAATCCTCGTTGAGACTATGGAACGTATGGCGAGCGAAGTGACAGCAGAACGCACCGTGACAGCAGTTAAGCTGCCAGATGATGACATGAAAGGTCGCATTATTGGCAAAGAGGGACGTAACATTCAAGCGATGCAGCGTGCAACAGGTGTAGACTTTTTGGTTGACGACACGCCAGGTATGGTAGTGCTGTCGAGCTTCGATCCGATTCGTCGTCAGGTGGCGCGACTTGGGCTTGAAATGCTCATGAAAGATGGGCGTATTCACCCTGGTCGGATTGAGGAAGTGTTTGCTAAGGCTGAAAAGCAGATTGATAAAGAAACAATGCGTGCCGGCGAAGATGCGGCGCGTGAGGCTGGCGTGACTGGCATTCCGCGCGATTTGTTGAAACTTCTTGGCGAGTTAAAATTCCGTACAAGTTACGGGCAAAATGTGTTGAAGCATAGCACCGAGATGGCGCAGATGGCGGGTATGATCGCAGACGAGATCGGTGCGGATGTGCGCACGGCGAAAATCGCGACGCTGCTGCATGATGTCGGTAAGGCAGTGACGCATAAAGTCGAGGGGAAGCATCATCATATCGGTGCGGATTTAGCGCGCAAGGCAGGCTTGAGCGAGGCGATTTGCCATGCAATTGAAGCGCACCATGACGACATTGAAGCGACGACGGTTGAAGCAATTGTCGTGCGGATCTGTGATGCAATTAGTGCGGCGCGTCCGGGCGCGCGTAATATTTCAGCGGAAAACTTTGCCGAGCGCATGCGCGATTTGGAAAACGTTGCAACGAGCTTTTCGGGTGTCGGCAAGGCGTATGCGATTAGTGCCGGGCGCGAAGTCCGCGTGATTGTTACGCCGGAGAAAGTTGACGACCTGAGCGCGATCAAGCTAGCGCGTGATATCGCAACGAAAATCGAATCGACAATGCAGTATCCGGGCACGATCAAAGTAAACGTAATCCGCGAAACGCGTGCGATTGAATTTGCGAAGTAGCTTTCTACCGATCAATTTTTACCTTGCCAAGCAGTTTTGCCGCCACGACTATGCGCCCTGTATCTGCGCCGCCAAGTTCGCAGCTGTAGAGCGTTAGTTTTGCTTCGGTTGACGGCGCTTCAATTTCGGTTTGTGTTGCTTGCACGTCGAATATATTGTTAATCTCGTAGCCATAGCGCTCGCCGTTGTAATCAACGATGATTTTATCGCCAACTGAGAGTTTATCTATACGGTAAAATGGTGATTTTTCGATTGTACTTTGCGGCGTTGGTTGAATGCTAAACCGGTGTGCCGCAATAACGAAGTTGCCGCCCGAGGCGGGGTTGCCATTATTTGGATACCGCCATTCGGCGCCGCGGTCTAATGCTGCCGCGCCCGATCCGTAAGGAATATTGACGCCGATTTTTGGTATGATGATTCGGTTGTCGGTAGTGCGCGGCTTCGGCAAGGCGGCAACTTCAATCGGTTTCATCGCGATAAACGGCGCAATGCTTGGCGCAGCGACAAGCGCGAGCAAATATACTCCCGCGGCAAACATACTGCCCGCCAAGCATATGAAAATCAACGGTCGCTTCCGGTTTGTTTTTTGTTTAATCGTTAACAACTCGAAATGTCCTTTCGTTTACGAGTATACCATAACGGCATTGCGGGCGCGAATGCTAAATGTCGAACGGACGCGCGAGCTGCAGGCTGGTGTCGCTTTCGGCGATGCGCAATAGTTCATTGTATTTTGCGATTCGGTCGGTACGCGACAGCGAGCCGGTTTTAATTTGCCCGCAGCCTAAGCCTACTGCTAAGTGGCTAATTGTTGTGTCTTCAGTTTCGCCAGAGCGATGGCTCATAACAGTGTTCCAGCCGGCGTCTTGCGCCATGCTGACCGCCTGGATCGTTTCGGTGAGCGAGCCGATTTGATTTGGCTTAACGAGCAGGGCGTTGGCGGCATGCTCGTCGATCGCTTTTTGCACCAAGCTAGTGTTCGTGACGAGTAAATCATCGCCAACGAGCTGTATGCGGTCACCAATCCGCGCGCGTAATTGCTGCCAGCCAGACCAGTCATTTTCGGCTAAACCATCCTCAATGCTAACGATCGGAAATTCGTTTACAAGCGCTTCAAGCCAATCAATCATCTCTTCGCTTGACAACGATTTGCCCTCGCACTTCAATTCGTAGCGACCATCTTGATAAAACTCGCTTGATGCAGCATCCATTGCGAATACAACGTCGCTGCCGAGCGTATAGCCAGCGCTCGTTATTGCCTCGCTTAGTAGCGTGAGTGGTTCGCGGTTGCCGCTGCGTACACGCGGCGCATAGCCGCCCTCGTCACCGACAGTTGTCGGGTAGTCGTGGTTTTTTAAGATTTTTGCGAGCGCGTGGAAAATCTCCGTACCCATTTTTAGCGTTTCTTCAAATGTTTTTGCACCCTTGCAGATGATCATAAATTCTTGAATATCAGTCGCAAAAGCGGCATGTGCGCCACCGTTCATAACGTTCATCATTGGAAGCGGCAAACTTGGTGATTTGCCGGTTATGTTAGCGATGTAGCGCCAGAGTGGCTGCTTTTTTGCGGTTGCGGCAGCTTTAGCAGCGGCGAGGCTGACGCTAAGGATCGCATTTGCGCCGAGCTTGGATTTGTTGTCGGTGCCGTCGAGTGCAAGCATAACATTGTCGAGTGCTGTTTGATCGCTTGCGTCTTTGCCGGCGAGAGCAGGCGCGATAATCTCGTTGACATTATGAACCGCTTGGTAGACGGATTTGCCGCCCCAGCCGCTGCCGCTGTCGCGCAATTCAAGCGCTTCGCCCGCGCCGGTGCTTGCACCGCTTGGTACAGCAGCGCGTCCCAGTGTGCCATCGCGTAAAACGACGTCGGCTTCAACGGTCGGATTGCCGCGTGAATCTAAAATTTGTCGTGCTGTGATAGATGAGATAGAAAAGTCTTGCATACGTTAATTATATCATGAAAACCGTTTATGTTAATGGAGACAAATAGCCCGGAGTGAAGCAATGAAACTGTGAAATTATGCTAGAATAATAGTATGATGACAACGCAGAAATCGGGAATATTAGTTATTAGCCGCCACGCTGAAAGCGAGTGGAATTTGCTTGGTAAATGGACGGGCTGGACAGACGTTAACCTTACCGAGAAGGGCTACCGTGAGGCAGTTATGTTGGGCGAACAACTGCGCGACATTACATTCAACGAAGCATATACGAGCGAGCTGAAACGTACACACCAGACGTGCGATGGTATTCTGGAAGGCAAAGGCGATCAAATTGATTTGCCGCGTATTACCGCAAAAGAGCTGAACGAACGCGACTACGGCGACTTAACAGGTAAAAATAAGTGGGAAGTTAAAAATGAAATCGGCGAAGAAGCGTTTAATGGTATTCGGCGCGGCTGGGACTATCCTGTGCCGGGCGGCGAAACGCTAAAAGATGTGTATGCCCGCGCAGTTCCGTATTTGCAAACCGAGATCATTCCGCGATTACAACGCGGCGAAAATATTTTGTTGGTATCGCACGGCAACACGATTCGCGCACTGATGAAATATCTCGACCAAATCTCAGACGCTGATATCGGTACGGTAGAAATGCCGTTTGGCGCGCTGCTTGTATATCGGTTTGATGACAAACACGATTTGCCGGTTGAAAAGACGGTTCGCCAAATTGATATCACGCCGCCGAAAGCGTAGCCAAATCAATTACCATAATTTATGCTGCGGCACGCGTCCGACCTGCGCCGCGATGTATTGAATCAGCCAATATACCATCGTGCAGACAAAACAGAACATGCCAGTTGCCCAAATAACCGGAAATGTAACGCGCCCGATCGGATGTGCGAGCAGTAATAGCGCGAGTGCCATTACTGTACATATGCACTTGAGTGCAACGATAATCTTAAACGATAAGCGCTTGCGCTTAGCTTTTGGTATATCTTTAGTGTGTGCAACGACAGGAATAATCGCATTGGCGGCAGTCTGTGTTAGTCTTGCGCCCGTTTCTCCGACGTTCTTTGGCAAGCGAATGATAGCGAGAACCGATACGCCAACGATGATGAGTGCAATGATGATTGCCAACAGACTTACTACCGGTGTTGCAAATCCGAAATCAATCGGCTGAGTAGGTGTTGGTTCGTGTGTTCGGCAATTAGGCGAAAGCCACCACAAATCGCCGTGGTTTGCTTTCATGATGATCGGGTACGCGAGGATCAATCCCGTCCATGCCCATTGGATAACGAGCGAAAGATACCCGAGCGTACCGAACGTGTTGGCAACGGCAAGTGCGCGCGATGTGCGTTTTGAGCGAGTCATACTTATATTGTAGCGGTTGCGCCTGGAAATGTCACGCAATCTACGCTATAATAGCCGAGGATGCTGAGATGAATTGGCAGTATAACGGGGTGTGGCGCAGTTGATAGCGCGCGCGGTTTGGGACCGTGAGGTCGCTGGTTTGAGTCCAGTCACCCCGACCAAGTGTTCGACACTCAAACCCACGTCCTGAGAGACCTCAGGCGTGGGTTTTTGGGTTGAACACGGCTTGTTCTGGACGGTCTTTGGTGGTTTGAGGCAGCTCTGCCGGTTCGGAGGCTGCGTGCCTGGTCTTGTGTTTGCGACCTCATGACCCCCTGCGACCTCGTGGCCCCGTGGTACTGGGAGGGTCTGTGCTGCGCCTGGTGGCTGTGGTGTGTGGGGCTGGCCACTGGCTGCGGTGGCAGGGGTTGCCGCCTGTTCCTCGTCGCGTTCTCCTGGATCCGTGGTGAGAGGCTTCATGCTCTCCTCGCCCTCGAGCAGGGTCTGCTCGTTGTCCGTCGGGCTCCCACCCCAGCCCAGGATGCTGTCAAAGGGTGGCATGCATGTGGCGGTGGTGGTGAGCTGGCTGGTGTCGTCGTGGGGGACGAGGTAGACATGTTCGAAGAACAGTTGGTTGAGCATGCGCCGGATGTGGTTGGGTGCGTGGTGGTAGGCGCTAGCCATGTGCTGGGCAATGTCCAGTGCTTGGCTAACTAGTTCTTCTTTGTCTTCTATATCTTGTTCTAGGGTTTGGATACGATGGTTAGCGTCGGTTAGGCTGTGAGTGATACGTTGTTGTTCCTTGCGCAGTAGCTCTACGGGGATGGCGCCCTCGTAGTGGGCCTGGAGGAGCTTGTGCTGCTGGTGCTCTAGCTTCACGCTGATTCGTACGGCGAACTGGTAAATTATAGTTTTTCATATCTCATAAACTACTCTTTTTTATTTATGCTTGTTTCTTAACTATCGGTAATACATCGTAATTTGTAGCAGCACCTTATTTATATTCAATGTAATTGACTTATAAGCACTATTATGCTATTACTTATACACGTTATGGAAAAATGTTTTGGAGAATCTGTACTGAGTTGCGCAGAGGATATGGAAGATTCTAAGCTAAATGACGAAAAGCTTAGCCAAGTGTTTGAGGAAGTTGACAGCGTCGAAGAAAGCGACAATAAACACACCAACAAACGTCCACTATGTCCAATCCTTAGATTTCTATCATTGGAAGATGCAGCCAGGATAGGGTGTTATTCATGCGAGTTTGGTCCGCAACCAGTTGAGAGAGAATCCCCAGAGCTTTCTGTTTCCGTCTTCAACGACATACTGACTGCATATCAAAGACGAGTATACAAAGAGTTAAACCCATGCGCATCGCGCAAAGATATTGAGTCCATCAACCGCCCAGATCGCCGCATACTCCTTGAAGAGCAGCAACTGCCACCCGACAGACGCTCATCAATTGTTCAATCTGTTGTACATTCGTTTTTTGGCAAAGATATCAGCCGCCTTAAAAAATTGATAAAGAGCGGTTCTAGCAGCAGCAACATAGAAAGAGCCATTATCCATCCAGATTCAAAAACAGAACTTGAGAAAGTAGAAGCCGAAAGAAACCTGGCAGTTGCGATTCTTGAGGCAGCTCCCGCTGCATGGCGCAACAATAACCGAGACCGCGTAAATAGGCAAATAGATCTAGGTTTGGAAGATTCAAGCAAGACAGAGAAAAAAGAAGCAGCAGAGATGGCTCGTCTCATGCATGACATGACGAATTTTGTGTTGACTAGAGATACGCAGATGTCCGCTTCAGACGTCAAAGATTTTATGGAGGGTACGTTTTACTCTCTGCTTCCTCGTGAATATAGCAAACGTGAAATACCTGGATGCGTCCGCGGCATAGCTGGCGAGGTCGCAATTGCAAAAGCATTCAAATCAGCAGGTGATATCTACATTCATGGATCAGCGGAGGAAGATGCCAAAGGGATTGACTTTAAGCTTAATCCAGAATGCGATAGACGAAAGAATCAACCGCAGCATTTTGACCTAAAATGTTACGCAAGTGTACAAGAGGTATCTTTTGTTAGATACGGATCTCGCCCAGACTCCTATACGCGGTTAATTATTCCTGCATCTATGATAAACCTGGAAACCTTGGAATTATACCCAGCAGCTGAAAAAGATGCTTTCAAATTTCTAAAAATCCGCACTCAAAAGTAGTTGGCTCTAGTTATTAATTACTGATCTCAAATACTTTCCGCCGCGCCGTCCGTCCGCGCAGTAATACTACGCGCGTTTTTGCGACCCCTATATGCGCGGCGGCAAGTCGAATTGCCGCTGCATTTGCCCGCCCGTCAATCGCCGGTTCTTTCGTGAAAATCGTTAGGCTACCATCAGTGTTTTCAACCACCATATCACCGCGTTTGCTGCCGGGTTTTAGGTAAACGGTAATTCTCATATATTTTCATTATAGCCCGAGAAAACCGCATCAAAAATAAGCATCCTGCGCTGTGCTATCATACATAGCATGCATATGCATCCATTTTCTTCAACCGTTTTCAGAGTCTCTTGTATTGAGCCTAGTATACTGGCCGTTTATGTGCATCTTGCTGACAGTCCCGCTCATCGTTGCACGACTAGTAGTACAGCGGCGGGCAACATGGGGATACGTTATTTTTTCGTATGCGTTTGTACTATATTTACTCGGACTCGGATTATTCACTCTCTATCCGATGCCCGACAACTCTGCGTCATTTTGCGCAAAACAGTCTTTATCGCCGCAGCTTATCCCGCTTCATTGGATTGTTGATGTTGCGCAACCTAGCAAGCACATAACCGCTGCGCTGCAAATTATCGCTAACATCTGTTTCTTTATACCGCTCGGCACATTTGTTGCGTTGTATTTTAGAAAGCACATTCGTTTCGCTATCGCGGCAGGTTTAGGTTTGTCATTCTTGATCGAGATTGCACAGCTGACCGGATTTTTCCATATCTACCCATGCAGTTATCGTCTGTTTGACGTCGACGATCTAGCAATGAATACGCTTGGCACAATACTCGGCTACGCCATGACGTTCCGCCTCAAGAAATATCTAAAAAGCCAGCCGCTTGATGCTGAACCTGTGAAAAATAATCTCGCCAACCACTTCCTTGCCGGGTGTATTGACGCGGTAGCGATTATATTCATGGCGTCGGTGAGTGCCATGATACTGCGCGTCTACGCCCCAGCGATTTACCAAACCAGTCCGCAAGCTATTGTGATACTTTGGTGGATAACGTGGGAGTGGATTGTGCCGAAAATTTGCCGCGGCTGGACGTTTGGACGGTATTTAGTTGGTGTAGAAAAGCGAAAAAAAACGTCGGCAACGTAGCGAATAAACAACTTTAGCGCTATCAATACCACGTTACAATCTCGTCCATATCACGGCGACTGCGCGAATATGTTGATCCGTCGGCACGGTAACCAAGTGCTAGCATTACTACCGGTAAATCATTATCGCGGTTGATCAATTTGAAACTTTCTAACGCGGCAGCTACTTTATCAATTGAAAAACCCTCAATCGCACACGAATCAATTCCTCGCTCTGCCGCTGCTAGCATGACAAACCCGAGTACGATATATGCCTGGCGTGCCGCCCACTGGTGTAGTCCATCCGGCGTATCGTATATCTTAAAATCAGTTTTCGCCCAATGTTTCCAGCCCGCCTTCATCGCTGCCGCCGTTACCACATTCGCGCCTTTTACGTCGCGCAGCATGTGTGTCATATGTTTATCAAACCCGCTCGCAGTTTTCGCAGTGAAAACCAATATATGGCTCGCATCAAAGCGCGGACCATTCACAATACTGCTCGCTTTTTTCAGTTGAGCGCGCAGCTTGGCATCCTGCGCCACGATGATATTCCATTGCTCCATGCCATACGAACTCGGCGCTAAGCGCGCTGCTTGCAAAAGCAATTCCATGTCGTCCTCTGAAATTTTTTTATTAAGATCAAACTTCTTGCAGGCGTGGCGAAACTCCAGCGCCTCATTAATATGCTTCGCCGTAATAGATTTTGTCATAGCACACCCCTTTCTTTGGCAATTATTGCTTGTTGCTCCGATGTAAACCACGCGACTCTTTCATTTTTTGCATAGCTTTCTTTTTGATCCATACGTCGATTGGCGCAATAGACAGTTCGTTCATTGTCTGGTCGAAACTAACCAGCGCCGCTTCAGCATACAGCCATGCTATCGCCATTTTGACATAATAACCGTCATGCGTGATAGTTCGCAACTCAGTAAACACGCGGCTCATACTGTCCAGCGTCAAAAAATTACTCATCAGCATAATCACGCCATAACGGACGGAAAACTCGCCGTCCTGATGAAGATTCTCGCATGCAAAATTCCACCAAGCATCTGCCCGAAACCGCGCGCGGCGCTCAACAAAAGTATCAATTCCTGCCCAGCTATCAACCAGCGGCAAATAGCAGCGTATCAAATCAATCATCGTTTCGTCATTCATTTTCGTATAATTGATAAGCAAGCCGCCCAGCAGCACCTGTTCGTAAACCGTCTCGTCAAGCTCGCGTAAAAATATTCGTATATCAGCAGCGTTCAGCGGCGGCGTTTCATTATTGCCATCACCTCCAGCCGCACCGATCCCATAGCGTGCCAACTGCTTTGCTAGATGCCGGAGCGCCGGTGTGCGCACGCCGTACACGCGCTTATTTGTATTAACGATTCGTCGCTGAAACGCCGCATATTTTTCGTCGCCGACCGCTAACTGGCGCAAAGTTTGATCAACTGCAGCAATGTCCATATGATTATTGTAACAGAATGGATAAATACCTCCTCACAATAACCGCCGTGAAAAACACCTATTATTTTAATATAAATCGTAAGATACTATTATTTACAAGCAAGCTGTAAAAACTGCTTATTATTTACGTCTTTGCACAGCAACTTGTTTCTTGAACGCCGCATGCCAATACCTAACAATCCGCCGCTCTACCTCGTGTTTTGACCGTTCGAAATAATTAAGCGGTAGCCATGCAATTTCGTCGCCATCAATGCCTGGTGCATAGTGCCCGCCAGATTGCGACACAGCGAAAACCAATCGTACTTGCCAAAAATTATGTTCCGCCAGATATGCTGGCTGATCAATATCAATAATTTGGTACGAGAATTTGCCGCTTAGACTTACCTCTTCTGCTAATTCTCGCGCCAGCGCTTGGCGGAAATCCTCGCCATGATCCATACCGCCACCTGGTAAATCATAGTGGTGGCGCCCCGTCTCCTTCACGGCCAAAATATCACCATTAGTATTCGTAATCAGCGCCTTAAGCGACAACCTATACAGATAGTCTATCGGGCGATTCGTTTGATGCGTTATGATTCCGTGTACAGCACTCATGTCACTACATATTACAGCTTTTTAAGCTTTCACACAAACACACAAGATTATTTATGATAACGCTGCTATCGTTTGCTTCAACTTTCGAATAAAATCTTTGTCAAACGCACGCTTTTCGTCGTCGGTCATCTCATCCCACGTCTTTTTTCGATCGCGCGACTCAAACGCCGCCGCGAGCGGATAATCCGTTCCATTATATGGCTGTTGTAATTTTACCCGATTCAGCACGCCATTATTCACATTATGCACTACCCTGATCTCGCCGCTCGGCGATGCAATCGCGATGCACTGCTTGAAATAACAATCAAGATTTTTCAGCCCCCTCGTTTTCTGCTGCAAATAATCCCAGAATTCCTCGCCAGTCGTTTCTTCCGGCAGTTCTCCGCCCCAACGGCGCAGCGCCACGCCCGGTTCGCCATTCAGTTCTTTGATAAAAAATCCCGTGTCATCGCCTAGGCACATCAATCCGGTCTTTACCGCATACGCCCGCGCTTTAACGATCGCATTGTCTTCAATCGAGTCAATTCCTTCAGGAATTTTCAGCTTTATACCAATATCATCAATACCAAGCACAGTATAATCATCACTCAGGTACAGCTTAAAATCAGCTAATTTTGCTTGGTTACTTGTTGCGATAAGTAATTCCGCTCTACTATTACTATTCTTTTCAGTTTCACACACAGCGCCAACTTCTCCCTCGTAATTTTTATAAAACCACTCTCTCGAATGTATCTCCGTATATTTTCTGTACTATAACAAGAATATACCATACCACATATCCACCTATCACTAGCACAAGCTCATTTACCATAACTCATGGCTGCCTATTAAACTAGCCAGCGGTGGTCGGTCCCGACCAGCAACCGTACGATGTGCGGCAGTTTCAATTGCCACAACTATACACCCAAACTCGAAAATCTTTCGCCGATTAAGATAGCGTGCAGTGCACTAATTACTCCAGGGATACCGACAGTCTCTAACTCCTTGAGTGTCATAAAACGCAGATCATCCATTTTATCCGGTTCGCAGATACACGGCTTACCCTGCCATGCGGCAATGTTAAAATAAAAATCTATATAGTCAAACTCACCTTCATGGCGCTGCATAGTGTGTACTAGCTCAGCATCCGCTTCAATTGCCCGCAAACCAACTTCTTCTGCAAGTTCGCGCACAGCCGCTGCCCGAGCTGATTCACCATCGTCAACGTGACCAGCTGGCACAGTATACTGACCATCACGATAACCGGTATTATGCCGACGTATTACTAGATATTTATCACCCTGCTTTATAAGCATGTATACAGCTGCTCGAAAATTTTTACGTGTCGTCATCCTATTATCTCCTCTTATACGATGAATGCTCCTTAAACCATTATTATCGCAGTCATTAAATACGTCAATCAGTCTTGCTCATGGTATACTGTCTGAAAAATGGATAATCTATTAAAAAATTGCCAAAACTTACGCTGCTAAATCATTATTCATAAACACCCTACCAGCAGTACTACTAGCGTGCTAGCAGCTACCAAGCATCTAGTCAACGTACCCGCCCTCCAGAAGTC
>ERZ772967.1673-NODE-1673-length-15008-cov-13.378854_pt1 | contig 15008 bp, 9 predicted proteins | sample MGYA00511677_ERZ772967 | MGnify/ENA primary metagenome ERZ772967 (study PRJEB29015, sample SAMEA2737931) | human oral metagenome | biome: human oral; feature: human-associated habitat; material: dental | place: China | collected 2146 ...
GCGCGACGTGTTCCTGTTCTACGTCTGCTTCGAGGCCATGCTCGTGCCGGTGTACTTCCTCATCGGCCGCTTCGGGGGGCCGGAACGCCGGCGCGCCGCCCTGAAGTTCCTCCTCTACTCGCTGGCGGGCGGGCTCGTCATGCTCATCGGCGTGGTCGCCCTGTTCTTCTACGGCCCGCATACCCCGACCAACTACCTCATCGACTCCCTGGCCGGGGCCATGACCGCCCCGCCGACGGTGGCGCGCTGGATCTTCGTCTCCTTCATGGTCGCCTTCGCCATCAAGGCGCCGCTGGTGCCGCTGCACACCTGGCTGCCCGACACGGCCGAGCAGGCCAGTCCGGGCACCTCGGTCCTCCTGATCGGCGTTCTGGACAAGATCGGCACCTACGGCATGATCGCCCTGGTCCTGCCGCTCTTCCCCGAGGCGGCCACCTGGGCCGCCCCGACCATGCTGGTGCTGGCCGTCATCGGCATCATCTACGGGGGCCTGGCCGCGATCGGCCAGGACAACCTCTACCGCCTCATCTCCTACACCTCGATCAGCCACTTCGGCTTCATGGTGCTGGGGATCTTCATCGGCAGCCCGGTCGCCGCGACCGGGGCGATGGTCTACATGGTCGCCCACGGGCTGTCGATCGCCGGCCTCTACCTGGTCACCGGCTTCCTGGCCCGGCGCACCGGCACGGTCGCCATCAGCGAGCTCGGCGGCATCGCCCGGGTCATGCCCCTGGTGGCCGGCACCTTCCTGGTCTCCGGCCTGGCCTCCATCGCGCTGCCGGGCCTGAGCGGCTTCGTCCCGGAGTGGATGGTGCTCACCGGGACCTTCTCGCGCTCCGTCCCCCTGGGGATCGTCGCCGTCGCCGGCGTGGTCATCGCCGCGGTCTACATGCTCCTGCCCTACCAGCGGGTCTTCACCGGGGCCCCGGCCCCCGAGCGCGTCGGCAGCGCGGACCTGGATGCGCGCGAGAGGCTCGTGCTGGTCCCCGTCATCGCCGCGATGCTCGCACTGGGGCTGGCTCCGGGCGTGCTCACCGATGCTCTCGACGGCGTCGCCGGGCAGGTGGCGGCCACCATGAGCGCCGGCGCCGGTCGCCCGGACGCTGCGGTGGAGCCGGCGGTGGGGCCGGCGGCCCCTGCGGATCGGCCCGCGTCCCTCGCCCTCAGCATCACGGAAGGGATCAGCAAGTGAGCTTCACCGTCCCGACTATCGAGTGGGCCGGACTCGCCCCGGTCCTCATCATTCTGGGGGCCGGCGTGCTCGGCGTCCTCGTCGAGGCCCTCGTGCCGCGCGCGGGGCGCCTGTACACCCAGGCGGTCCTGTCCGCGCTGGCCGTTCTCGGCGCCGGCGCGGCCTTCGTCATGCGCTGGGCGCAGGTCCTCCCGCAGGATGCGAGCACGGGCCAGGTCGTGCCGTCCGGGAGCGTGCTGACCCCCGGAATCAGCGAGGATCCCTTCGGGGTGGCCGCGCAGGGGATCATGCTCGTCATCGGCCTGCTGTCCGTGCTGATCATGGCCGACCGCACCACCGCCGGCGACGGCGCCTTCGCGGCGCAGGCCGCCGACCGGCCCGGCAGCGCGGAGGAGACCGAGTCCCTCCATCACGGCTGGACCACCACCGAGGTCTTCCCGCTGACGATGTTCTCCCTGGCGGGCATGATGCTCTTCCCGATGGTCAACGACTTCATCGCCCTGTTCGTCGTGCTCGAGCTGATCTCGCTGCCGCTGTACATCATGGCCGCCACCGCCCGCCACCGCCGCCTGCTGAGCCAGGAGTCGGCGCTGAAGTACTTCGTGCTGGGGGCCTTCGCCTCCGCCTTCCTCCTGCTGGGCTCGGCCTTCCTGTACGGCCTGTCCGGCTCGGTGTCCTACACGAGGGTCGCCGACGCGCTCGCCGTCGGCGGTGCGATCGACGTGATCGACATGGACTGGCTCGGCCTGGCGGGCGTGGCCCTGGTGACCGTGGGCCTGCTGTTCAAGACCGCCGCCGCGCCCTTCCACGCCTGGAGCCCGGACGTCTACCAGGGCGCGCCGACCCCGGTCACCGGCTTCATGGCCGCCGGGGTCAAGGCCACCGCCTTCCTGGCGCTCGTGCGCTTCTACTACATGGTCGGCGGCTCCTTCGGGTGGGACATGGCGCCGTTCCTGTGGACAGTCGCGATCCTGACCATTGCGGTGGGCACCGTCGTCGGCGTCGTCCAGAGCGACGTCAAGCGCATGCTCGCCTACTCGGCGATCGCGCACGCCGGCTACATGCTCATCGGCATCATCGCCTTCAACGGGCTGGCCATCAGCGCCCTGCTGCTCTACGCGCTCGCCTACGGCGCGGCCACCGTGGGCGCCTTCGGCGTGGTCACGCTGGTGCGCGCGAGCCATGCCGGTGCGGCGGGCGCCGAGGCCACCGACCTGGAGTCCTTCGCGGGCCTGGGGCGGCGCAGTCCCTGGCTGGCCGGCGCCATGACGGTGTTCCTGCTGTCCTTCGCGGGCGTGCCGCTGACGGCTGGGTTCATCGCCAAGTTCGAGCTGTTCATCGCCGGAGTCGGCGGCGGGGCCCTGTGGCTGGTGATCGCCGCGGTGGTCTCCTCGGCCATCACCGCCTTCTTCTACATGCGCCTGGTCGTTCTCATGTTCTTCCGCGACCCCCAGGAGGATCGGGTCGTGGTGGTGGGGTCGATGGGACCGTCTGGCGCCGCCATCACCGTCGCTGTCTTCATCACGGTGGTGCTCGGCGTGCTGCCGCAGGCCGTTCTCACGCTGCTGGGCCGCGCCGCTATGCTCTTGCCGTGATCGGATCGCTGCCTTTGAACGCCCCGCAGCTCGAGGGGCGGATCATCCCGGCCCTCGACGCCGTCGAGGCGCGTCTGCTCGAGGTTGTCAGCAATGCTGATGAGACCATCAACCCTCCCACCTCCCACCTGGCCGAGGCCGGGGGGAAGCGGCTGCGGCCGGTGCTGACGCTCCTGACCGCCCAGCTCGGGGACACCGCTCTGGCCACGGGGGAGCAGGTGCGCGATGCCGGTGTCGCGGTAGAGCTGACGCACATCGCCACGCTCTACCACGACGACGTCATGGACGAGGCGCCTCTGCGCCGCGGCGCCCCCAGCGCCCAGACGGTGTGGGGCAACTCCGCGGCGATCCTGACCGGGGATGTGCTGGTGGCGCGCGCCTCCCAGCTCGTCGCGGCGCTCGGCCCGCAGGCGGTGCTCGCTCACGCCAAGACCTTCGAGCGCCTGTGCATGGGCCAGCTCCACGAGACCCTGCCCCGACCGGCCGGGACCGACCCGGTCGATCATTACATCCAGGTGCTGGCGGATAAGACCGGCTCCCTGATCGCCGTATCCGCCCGCTACGGCGCCATGCTGACCGGCGCCGGCGCCGCCACCGAGCGCATCGTGGAGGAGTTCGGCGAGAAGATCGGCGTCGCCTTCCAGCTGGCCGACGACGTCATCGACCTGGCCAGCGACTCCGAGACCACTGGCAAGACCCCGGGTACGGATCTGCGCGAGGGCGTGGACACCATGCCGGTGCTCCTGCTGCGTAAGGCCCTGGCCGCCGGCGAGCTCGACGCCGCCGGGCAGTCGATCCTCTCGCGGCTATCGACCGGGAATCTGAATGATGACGCGGTGCTGGCCGACGTCGTCGCCCGGCTGCGCCTGCACCCGGTGCTCGCCCGTACGCGGGAGATGGCCATGACCTGGGCCCGGGAGGCCGTGGGCGTGCTCGAGGGGCTTGAGGACGCCGTCCTGGCCGGGACGCGCCTGCGCCTGGATGCTGCGGGAGCGGACGGGGCCGAGCGGGAGGAGGCCCTGGCCGATGCGGCGCGGCGCGTGGGGCTCGTGCGTGCGGGCATGGAGGAATTCGCGCGGCTGCTCGTGGACCGGGCCGCCTGAGCCCTTCGCCGAGATCGGTCGTACTCCGGCTCGAGATCGGTCCATTTCCGCACCGAGATCGGTCCAGCTGCGGATAGACCTCTCAGGATGCGGCAGGAGACGGAGTCGGCGCGGTCGTCTCCGGAGCCGACGTCGGGGTGGACGGCGAGGAAGGCGCTGCCGGTGCGGATGGCTCCGGAGGAGTCGAAGCGGAGGCGGAGTCGAGCCACTCGGTGGCGGGGAAGAATTCGCTATCGGTGGCCAGGCCCCAGGGGGTGACCACATCTATTTCTGACGGTCCGCTCCTGACGGCCGCCTTATAGGTTCTTGTGATCGTTTCGCCCGTGCTCACCGCTATGAGCTCGAGGCGATCATTGCCGGGGGTGGCAGAGTGCCCGGGGTAGGAGACGTAGAGGACGCCGCCGAAGACGCCCATTCCCTCCGGGTCCACCCGGCCGTCCGAAGCCCACGCGAACGCGATGGCGGGGGACGGGGCTCCGGGAAGCCGGACGGCGGCGGTGTCCTCATCGCCGTCGTTCTGACCAAGAGTGATGATCTCCTGCTGGTCCGAGGTAATGTCGGGCCAGTGCTTCAAGGCGACGTCCTTCTCCCAGCCGGCGTCCAGCTCGACGGTCTGGCCGGAGGCCCGGTTCTCCAGGTTCCGCGCGTAACAGGGGGCCGCGGCCTCGGCGGAGTCCATGTAGTAGTACCAGCCGTCCCTGACCATGATCGGTATGTTGTCGCCGATGGGCTCATGGACGCCGTCGGCCAGGAACACGATCTCCCTGGTCGGGACTGTCTCATCCCCAATGCTGATCGCCTGGCCGTAGGACGTGATCGCGGTGCCGTACTGATTGCCGAGGACGGAATGGGCGTCAAACTGGGTGGACAGGTCATCGGCGCTCAGTCGCAGCCCGATGTAGTCGGCATCAGCATGACCTTGGAGCGTCATATTGTCGCCCGCAAGGATGAGTGAGGTGCGGTCTGCGGAAAAGGACAGATGCATGGAGGGGACGAGTTGGGCGTAGAACTGCTCGCTGAGGGTGGTGGAGGCGACGACGGCGCCGTCGGACAGGCGCACCTTGAGCATGAGAACCGAGCAGGTCCGCTCGTCGGGCAAGGTGTTACTGTAGGTCTCGTCGTCGGTCGTCCCGGCGCTCTGGGGCGGTGAGGTTGGTGAGGGCGCCGACGGCGTGCTGGTGCCGAGGGTGAGGTAGGCGTGTTCGGCGTCGAGGAGGGCGGGGCCGTCCGTGATTGTGATCCGGGCGGTTTTCGGGACATTGTCGTCCTGGTCATCGGGGTCCTTCAGCTCCACCTCCTTGGTGGTCCAAGCGCCGTCGGGGTCGTCGGGGCTGGCGGGGTCCGGGAGTACGGCGCGGGTGGTGGGTCCGGAGATGTCGACGATGATGGGGCACCACCCGCCTGTGCAGGTCTCGCTCGCCTCGCTCAGCGCGGCGGCGCCGCACAGGTAGCGGTCGCGGGCGGCGTTGAGGGAGGTGATGAGGTAGGTTCCCGGCCAGGTGGGTTTGTCGGCGAAGGCCGAGGGAATGGCGTCGGGGCTGGGCGGCGGGATCGGCGTGGGTGGTTCGGCCTCGTGGCGCTTCCTCGGTACGCAGGCGGTCAGCGCAGGCAGGGCGGCGACGGCCGCGCCGGCGACTGCGGCGGTCAGGAAGGTGCGGCGGCGCATGTCGGTCTCCTGAAGCAGGACGGGACGGCGGGGGCTGAACTCACTCTTGCCCTCCGTCGCGGGGCTGACCATGGGCAGCCCTGCCCGCCCTCTTCCGCCGAGACCGGTCGTAACCCGCATCGAAATCGGTCGAAACCCGCGCCGAGATCGGTTCAACCGACCGATCTCGAGCCGGAACCGGACCGATCTCGGCGCAGGGCGAAGGGCGGAAGGCAGAGGGCGAGGCCCGGCCGCTCAGGAATCGAGCCAGGCGGTGGCGGCGTAGAAGCCGTCGCGGCAGGCCAGACCCCAGGGGGTGACCACGCTCATGCCCGGGATGCTCGTCTTCTGATCGGTTTTGAGAATCGTCTCGCCGGTGCTCACCGAGGTCAGTTCGAGGCGCTGGGTGGTTCTATCGTCGGATTCGTCGGGGTAGTACGTGGTGTACACGATGTCGCCGAGGATCCCCGCCCCCTGAGGCAGCGGCCGTTCCGCCGGCGTCCACCTCAGGGCGGGGCTGGCAGCACCGGGAGGACGAACAGTGAAGTCGGTGTCGTTGTCGCGCTCTTGAACGGAGATGATCTCCGGCTGGTCCGAGGCGATGGCGGGCCAGTGGGCCAGCCGCACCTCATCGGCTCCGTTCTCGTCCAGCTCGACGGTCTGATCGGTGGCCCGGTTCCACGCATAGCCGCGATCGGGGGAGCCGGGGGAGCCGGTGGAGTACGAGTGCTCCTCGTAGTAGAACCAGTCGTCCTTCATCATGATCGGCAGGCCAGGGGTGTCCTTCTGCGCGCCGTCGGCCAGGAATATGGTCGTTCTGCCCGAGGCGCTGATTGCCTGGCCGTAGGTCAGGACGCTGCGAGTGCGCTTGCCCTCGAGAATCGAGTGCGCGTCGAACTGGACGGACAGGTCCTCAGCGCTCAGCCGCAGGGCGACGAAGTCCGCGTCGACGTTGTCGTCGTTTGTGCTGTTGCTGCCCGCCAGGAGAAGAGCGGTGCGATCGGTGGAGAACGACAGGCTCATGCGAGTGACATTCTTCGCGAAGAACCGCTCGTTGAGGGGCACGGAGGCCGCGATGGCGCCGTCGGACAGGCGGACCTTGAGCGCGCTCACAGAGCAGGTTTCTCCCGACTGGAAATCGTGGGGGTCCACGTTGCTCTCCGGGTCCGGTTCGGACAGGGCGATGGTGCCGACAACCAGGTAGGCGTGCTCCTCATCAAGGAGGGCGGGGCCGATCACGATCGTGGTCAAGGCGCTCTTCGGGTCCTTGCCGATGGCGTAGCGGCTCACCAGCTCGGCCTCCGCCGTGGTCCAGGTGCCGTTCTTGTCCAGGAGCACCGCGCGGGTGGTGAGGGTGGAGACGTCGACGATGACGGGGCACCACCCGCCTGTGAAGGTCTTGCTCGCCTCGCTCGCCGTGGTTCCAGCGCACAGGTAGTGGTCGCGGGCGGCGGTGAGAGTCATGTTGGCCGCGACGTCCGGCCATGTCGGTCGCTCTGCGAAGGCCGAGGGGGCGGCGTCGGGAGTGGGTGGCGGCGTCGGGGCGGGTCGTCTGGAGCGCGTGGACCGGCCCGGCCAGCAGGCGGCCAGTCCGGGCAGGGCGGTCATGGCTGCCCCGGCGGCTGCGGCGGTCAGGAGGGTCCGACGGCGCATGATGGCCTCCGATGGTCGGAAGGGGACTGCGAATGGGAGGAACTCGGCTGAGGTTCTGTCGATGGTGAAGTCAGCTGTGGAGGAGCTGGGAGATGCGACCGGGGGAGACGCCCATAATGGCGGCGGCGTCGGCAACAGACAGTCCTTCGGCGCGCAGCGCGGCGGCCGCCTGGCGCGATGTGGTGACTGCCCGGGCTTGAGCCGTCTTGGCGTCGGCAGCGGCCTGGTGGGCGGTCCTGACGGCGGCGAGGCTGGTGATGTCAGGTACGACGTCGATCTGCCAGCTGGAGTGGTCCGTATCCTCATCGACGGTGTCGAGGTAGTCGATGACCTGCTGCTGGGCGTGGGACAGGGTTCGGACCTGGGTGTGGTGGTCGTCGTCGATCTCGAGCTCCCAGCCACCCGACCAACGATTCGCGGTGACCGTCAGTGTCGTCATACCCGACTCCTCTCAATTGCTCGCAGTGCATCCCGAACGGCCTTGGGGGAGACCTCTCGGGTCCGGGTGATCACCACGCAACGCCGCCGTTGCGCCACACCTCATGATCACCCTTGCCCTGGCGCGACGTGAAGCCGGATTCGCGCAGTAGACGTGCGAGGTCGCGATACTTCATCGGTTTCGTCACCACGAAATTTTATTGTGGCTAAAACGGTGCTGTCCAGGCGGAGATGCGACAGTGCCTGGACACGACCGGGGAAGGTCGCTCCATGGGCGGCGTTCCGAGTGACGACAGCGGCGGTGATGAGGGGGCGCCGGGCTGACGATGGGGAGCCTTGCCCCTTCGTCGAGATCGGTCGTAGTCCGCATTGAGATCGGTTCAGCCGACCGATTTCGGTGCGGAAGTGGACCGATTTCGAGCCGGAACCGGACCGATTTCGAGCCGGAAGTGGACCGATCTCGGCGAAGAGGAGCGCTCAGGAATCGAGCCAAGCGGTCGCGGAGTGGAAGCGGCCATAGGTCACGGCGCCCCAGGGCGTGACGGCGTCGATGCTGGACATCTTGGTGCTCTGAGATTCCTGCACGAGGTTCTCTCCAGTGGTGGCGGAGATGATGTCGAGGCGATAGGTGAATTTGGCCTTGGGGTCGTTGGTGTCATTGATGGTGTAGATGACATCGTCGAGACTGCTGGCGCTTTTCGGCGCCGGCCGTTCGAATTCCGTCCATCTCAGCGCAGGGGCCGGGGCGCCGGGTTGGCGCACGCTCAACGCAGTGCTGTCCCAGCCGACGGTGAGGATCGTCTGCTGACCGGCGGTGACGTCGGGCCAGGTGTGCTTGGAATCCGCCAGGTCCCAGCCGTCCTCCAACTCGATGACGTCGCCCGTGCTCAGATTGCGCGCGCGGCTCAGAGCCTCCGAATCGCCTCCCTCCCCGTACTTGTAGTAGTACCAGCCGTCCCTGACCAGATACGGGTAGTTCTCGTCGAGAGGCTCGTGGGCGCCGTCGGCCAGGAACACGATTTCCTCCCTGGAGGGGGCTGGATCGTGCCTGGTGACCACGGCCTGGCCTCCGGGGAAGACCTTGGTGAATTCTTTCCCGTCGAGGATGGAATGCGCGTCGAATTGAGTGGACAGATCATCGGCGCTCAGCCTCAGGCCGATGTAATCCCCCTGATCGCCCGTTTTCTGACCCGCCAGGAGGAGAGCGGAGCGATCCGAGGAGAAGGACAGGTTCATCGGCCAGGTGTCCTCGAGCGGAACATTCCTGCAGACCACGGCCGAGGCCGGCACGGCGCCATCAGCAAGACCGACCTTGAGTATGACGACGGAATCGATCTGTGTCGACCGCTCCATCTCCGAACTGCTCGAACTGCCCGGCTGGTCCGGTGAGGACAGGTCGATGGTTCCGACGACGAGGTAGGCGTGATTCTCATCGAGGAGGGCGGGGCCGAGCACGATCGTGGTCAGCGCGGTATTCAATTCCTTCCTCGTGTCCCTGATCAGCTTGGTCTCCTCAGTGCGCCAGTCTCCGTTGTCGTCCTGGAGCACCGCGCGGGTGGTGAGGGTGGAGACGTCGACGATCACCGGGCACCAGCCGTCCGTGAAGATCTTCTGCGCCTTGTCGACCGTGGCGCCGCCGCATAGGTAGCGGTCTTTGACGGCCCTGAGCTCAGTGCGGGCGGCTTCGAGATCGGGCCAGATGGGACGTTCCGAGAAAGCAGTGGGAAGGGCGTCATCGGAGGGCGGCGTCTTCCCCGACTGCCAGCTCCCCGAGCACGCCCCCAACGCGGGCAGAAGCGCGGTGGTGAGGCAGGCGCCGGTGACGGTGAGGAAGGTGCGGCGGCGCACGGCGGCCTCCAGATGGATCAGTGCTGCGAACGGGAACAGCCCTGATTCTGGACTATCGCGTTCCGATCCGTCGATGGGGGCGGATGCCCGGTGCCGGTGCGGGCCGTTCCGCACCGGGTGGATCGATCGGATGGATCGGGTGGATCGTTACCCCATCTGCTCTTTCCACTCATCGATATCCTCGGCCCATGCGGTGGCGGGGTAGAACTGGAACTCGTTGTAGCACCCGTAGGCGTTGACGCCCAGCAGGGCGTCTTGCGGGTCGAAGGAGACCGCTCCCGCCTCAGTTCCCGAATCGGCGTCCCAGCAGATCAGTTCTTTCACTATCGCGTTGTCGGGGCTGTCTGTCGAGTCCTTTGTCACCTGCCCCCAGATCAACCCGCCGTGGACAGTGATCGCCATGACTCCACGATCGGCCAGCGTCTTCTCGGAAAGGACGGTTCCGGGATCTCCGAGTCTTCGGACATCGCGGCCGGAATTGTCCAAAGTTTTTGTCAGGATGAGGCCATCGATCAGCTTGGCGTCCTTCAGGTCGAACTTGAGCTCGTTCTGTGGAAGGCCCTTGGTGAGTGCGGCGCTCTCGCCCGTATTCAGATTGAGAACGCTTATGATGTCTTCGGCGGGTGATGTGTCATCGTACTTATTGAGCGTATAAGCCCAGTCCTCGAATATCGTGACGATATTCTGATCGTCGGGAATGGTGATGGGGGTCCCGTCCGACATGTGCGCAATATGCCTGTCGATGTCCGGTTCGAGCGGAAATGAGGCGATGCTTTCGGCACCAAAGGGATGCAGGGCGTTCGGTTTTTCCTCGCCGAATACGGTGTGTGCGTCAAAACTGATCGTCATTGTCTTCGGATCGATGGCGGCCGCGACGTAGTTCTTCATGTCGATATTGGCATTGAAGGCGAAGAGGCAGCCGTTGCGCATCCACGACAACTGCTTCTCGGTGCCGAGGTCAGTGGCGGGTGCCTGCTCCGACAGAGCGAGATCTCCGACGATACTGCCGTCGGAGAGGCGTATCTTGAGCAGATCGAGCTTGCCGTCCGACCTCAACCGCTCCGGGTCGTCCTGGGAGTCCGCGTCGGTGGCCTGGGAGATCTCGTAGCGCAGGGCGAGGGCGTAGACGTGCTCCTCGTCGAGCTCGTAGGCGACGACCGCCATATTCGTCCCCGGAGCCCCGACCGAATCGAGTTCGGCGGGTCCGGTCCTGGGGAAGGGCAGCGTGGTGGTGAAGGTGGAGAACTCGCCGGTGGCGGGGGCGACGGTGAGGACCCAGGCGGTGCCATCGGCCACCCCGACGTAACCGGTGGGCCCGAGGTCATGTATCTCCGGGGTGGGCCGGGTGAACTCGATCGCCAGGTACTGGCCGCGCATGGCCCTGATGGACACTCCGGAGAAGCTGCTGCCGGACCACAGGGGCTCCGCGCTGAAGGCCGTGGGCAGGGCCTTCTCCGAGGGCGGCAGGTTGCTGCCGGTGCTGCTGTCCGAAGCGCTCGGCGAGGCGTCGGTGCGGGGCTTGAGCCATGAGCAGCCGCCCAGAAGCGCGGATGCTGCTGCGGATGCAGCGACGGGTGCGGCTAGGAGGAGGGAACGACGTCGCATTCGGAACTCCGGAAGGTCTGCTCAGGGCTGCAAGAAATACAATTCCATCCTCAAGCCGTGGAAGTAGCACCTGCCATGGGGACGACTCCCCATTTGTCCGGGCTCGCTCAGGTCCCCTCAGGTCTCCTCAAGTTCCCTCAGATTCGCTCAAGGCCTTTCGATCAAGAGCGCCAGGCGGTCGCGGAATAGAACACCGAGCTGCCCGGATTGATGAACCGGCCGATGCCCTCATGGGTGACCTCCAGGGTGCCCTCGCCGGCCTGGAAGGTCTCCGGCAGCGTTGCCTTTCCCAGCTCCTGTCCGGTCTGCAGGTCTGTCAAGGACACCTCCCCGGGCGTGGAGTCGATGATCGTGTACAGGACGTCGTCGTAGACCGCGGCCGCGGTCGGCAGGGGCCTGTCCGCGGACGTCCATGCCAGCGCGGCCTTGGAGTCCCCCAGCGGGCGGATGTCCACGGCGTCGTCGGAGCGGACCACCGTGTACCCGCCAGTGGCCCAGACCTTCGGCCGCGAGGCGACCGTGCCCGTGGGGATCGGATCGGCGGGCTCGATCTCCGCGCCCGTGCTGAGATCGACGATCTGCCATCGCTGCCACTGCGGAATGAGGCTGTAGACGGTCGTCCCGAAAAGGTGGCAGTCCCCGGTCTGGTACTGGCCCGCGACGGAGCCGTCTTTCAGGGAGATCGCGTCGTACGGCGGATCCGCGGGCGGGGCGCCCACCCGCTTGGAGGACATGCCGGCCAGGAGGTAGTCGCCGCTGAGGGCGGCCGGGCCGTAGACGGCGGGCTGCGGATCCTCGAGCAGCGTGCTCAGGTCCTCGGCGGACAGAACCAGGACGCGGCACGGTCCCGACACCATGCCGGCGGCCAGTGATACGCGGCTGGAGTCTGCGGAGACCGCGAGCTGCACATTGCCGATCGTGCTCTCGACCTCTGCGGGCATTGTCATGGACCTGGACGTCACGACCCGGCCCGCCTGAAGATCGATCTTCAGCACCGTCAGTTCCCAGGAGACCGCCTGGGCGGAGCCGGATCGCACGGTTGTCGTCGCGCTGTACGCGAAGACTCCGTCGGGGGCTGCCGTCGCGGCGTCATAGGCCAGCTGGCGAGTGGGGCCGACGGGCTCGCCGCCGGAGGGGAGGTCGGCGGCGGAGGCGATCTCGGAGAAGGACGGGGAGGAGCCCTCCGCCTGGAGCACACGGTATGTCCCGGTGGACAGGTCGCCGTACCACCAGGTCGGCGAGGAGCCGCGGAAGATGTAGCGGTCGGACAGCGACCACCAGGCGCCCTCGTCCGCGAGCATGTCGACGTCGAGGGATGGTAGGCCCGGGCTGGCCGAGAACTCCGTCGGCGCGGTGCGGGCCTCGGTGCTCGACGTCGGCTGCGGGGTCTCGGGACCCTGGGGAGCATCGGTCGAGTCGGTCGATGCTGTCGATGTCGAGTCGGTCCCCTCCGGATCCGGGGACGGCTGCTCGCCGCCGAAGGGCTTGCAGGCCGATAGCAATGGGACCCCTGCCCCGAGAAGGGCTGAAGCCTGGAGGAGGGCGCGACGTCGCATGAGGTGCTCTATTCTGTACTGCCGGGCTGCTGCGGCTTGGCTCTGGGATGCTCTGGGGTTCGGGGCGGTGTCGGCCTGCACGGCCTGCACAGCCTGCATATGGTAGCGCTTCCATCCTGAGGGCATGTGTCCGACGCCATGAAGAGGCGGCGCCCGTGCCACCTAGACTTGCGCGGGCGGGCGGGCGCCGGCGTCGTTCGGCCTGCCTCACCTCATCCCACCGCCGACAGAAATGAAAGAGCAGTGAACGCACGTCCTCTCAATGTCGCCGTCATTGGAGCCGGTCCCGCGGGCATCTACGCCTCGGACATCCTCTCGAAGTCGGGCATGGAGGTCTGTATCGACCTGTTCGAGCAGCTGCCCGCCCCCTACGGGCTGGTGCGCTACGGCGTGGCCCCCGACCATCCGCGCATCAAGCAGATCATCGTGGCCCTCTACAAGATCCTTCAGCGCGGCGATATCCGCCTCATCGGCAACGTGGAGGTGGGCCGCGACATCTCGGTGGCCGAGCTCCACGAGCACTACGACGCCATCATCTTCTCCACCGGCGCGGACACCGACGCCCCCCTGGACATCCCCGGCGTGGACGCCCCCGAGTGCCACGGCGGCGCCGACTTCGTCTCCTGGTACGACGGCCACCCCGACCACCCGCGCACCTGGGACCTGAGCGCCAAGGAGGTCGCCGTCATCGGCGTGGGCAACGTGGCCCTGGACATCGCCCGCGTCCTGGCCAAGCACCCCGCGGACCTCATGACCACCGAGATCCCCGCCAACGTCGCCGCCGTCCTGGCCGAGTCCCCCGTCACAGACGTGCACGTCTTCGGCCGCCGCGGCCCCGCCCAGGTGAAGTTCACCCCCCTGGAGCTGCGCGAGCTCGGCAAGCAGCCCGACGTCGACGTCCTCGTGGACGAGGAGGACTTCGAGTACGACGAGGGCTCCCAGGCTGCCCTGGCCGCCTCCAACCAGCAGCGCCAGGTGGTCAAGGCCCTCGAGGGCTACGCCATGCAGGAGCCGGAGGACCTCACCGCCTCCCACCGCATCCACATCCACCTCTTCCAGGCTCCCGCGGCCGTCCTGACCGACGACGACGGCCACGTGCGCGCCCTGCGCACCGAGCGCACCCGCCTGACCGGGGACGGCAACGTCACCGGCACCGGCGAGTACCGCGACTGGCCGGTCCAGGCCGTCTACCGCGCCGTCGGCTACGCCTCCAGCCCCATCGAGGGCCTGCCCTTCGACGCCGAGCGCCATGTCGTGCCCAACGAGGGCGGGCGCGTGCTCGGCGAGGATGGCGAGCCCCTGACCGGCATCTACGCCACCGGCTGGATCCGTCGCGGCCCGGTCGGACTGATCGGCTCCACCAAGTCCGACGCGCAGGAGACCATCGCCAATCTCGTCTCCGACGCCAGTGCCGGTCTCCTGCACGCCAAGACTCAGGACGAGGCGCAGGTCGGACATGACGCCCTCATCGCCCTGCTGGAGTCGCGCGGCATCCCCTTCACCACCTGGGAGGGCTGGGAGCTGCTGGACGCCTACGAGCGCGAGCTCGGCGAGAGCTGCGACGAGGTCGTCGTCACAGGCGGCGAGTCCAAGCCGCGCGAGCGCGTCAAGGTGGTCTCCCGTGAGGCCATGACCGCGATCTCCCGGTCCACCGAGGTCCCCGAGGACCTCATCGGCGCCCCCGAGGCGGACCGCGTTCCGGAGCGCGTCGCCGACCGCCTGAAGGGCTGACCGCCTGAGGGGGGCTGACGGACTGATGCTCAACGAGGGCCTGCCCCGGCTCCCGGCCGCTGCGCGCCGGCGATCCGGTTCGGCTCGTGCCCGATGCATTCCTGCGGTTCTGCTGTGAACCGACCATAACCCGCCCACAATCCGCCCACGACTTGCTCGTGCCCGCCACTACCCGTCACATACCAAGCCCGCCACGGAGGTAGAACCATGCGAGTCGGTGTTCCCACCGAGATCAAGGACAACGAGTTCCGCGTCGCCATCACGCCCGCCGGCGTCCACGCGCTCACCCGGCGCGGGCACACCGTGACCGTTCAGTCGGGTGCCGGCGTGGGTGCCGCCATCCCCGATGACGACTACATCGCCGCCGGCGCCGCCATCACCGACGACGTGCCCGCCCTGTGGGCCGACTCCGAGATGGTGCTCAAGGTCAAGGAGCCGATCGCCGAGGAGTACTCCTTCCTGCGCCCCGATCTGCTCCTGTTCACCTACCTCCACCTGGCCGCGGACCGGCCCCTGACCGAGGAGCTCATCGCCAAGCGGGTCACCTCCATCGCCTACGAGACCGTGGCGACCGCCTCCGGCGCCCTGCCGCTGTTGGCGCCCATGTCCGAGATCGCCGGCCGGCTGGCCGCCCAGGTGGGT
>ERZ772967.1676-NODE-1676-length-14967-cov-4.696888_pt1 | contig 14967 bp, 14 predicted proteins | sample MGYA00511677_ERZ772967 | MGnify/ENA primary metagenome ERZ772967 (study PRJEB29015, sample SAMEA2737931) | human oral metagenome | biome: human oral; feature: human-associated habitat; material: dental | place: China | collected 2146 ...
CACTCATGCCTCAAAAACTATAGAAATAAAGGTGGTTTTCAGATTATAAAAAGATTGATAGCATGATTTTGAAGAGAATCAAAGTAAAAGTCAATAGGAATAGAGAATGTAGCCTTTTGAATGTACGTTTTTTATATCAAGATTTAAATTTCTTTTTAGCACGCCTACTAAATTTTGCATAGCTATTTTTGAACTCATTTTGTCGTGATAAACGACCTCTTCTATCATTGAAAAAGTGGTTATATTATTTACGTTTTGGGCTAGGAGCAAGATCAGCTTATGCTGTAAATTTGTTAGGAAAATTTGTTCGTTATTTTTATAAATTTGCTCTTTTTCGAGATTTATCTTAATTTCTTTGTTCAGCATTAAAAAGCTTGCCTCTTGGCTAGGAGATAGCATAGCGATACTATCGAGTAAAACGCTTGTACCTAGTCGATACTAGCGACAAAGACTGGCTCGAAAACACGCGAGCTAAGATGCAAGAGATTTTAGACAAAGAGCGCGAAGGCTAAATTTTAAATTTACCTCGCCGCAAATTTAAGCGGCAAGGTAAAGGCTAAATTTAAAAATTATACGTAAAGCTTAGGTTAAACGTCCTGGCGTCGCCATAGATCATCTCGTCGCTACCGATGCCCTCATAGTATTTTTTATCAAAGACATTGTCGATATTTAGCTGGATGTCGAAATTCTTACCGATCTTGTAGCCAAACATCAAATCCGCCAGCATATATGGCTTCTGCGTGATCGTCACATCGTTATCGGCGTTATAGATGTAGGTCTTGCTTTTATATCCCAGCCCAGCACCCACTCTAAAGTCTCTAAATTCATACTTGGCAAAGAGATCGGCGCTAGTCCTTGCGGCGTTTGTGTTAAATTTCTTCCCGCTAGCATCCTTAGCCTGAAAGTGCGCCAGGCCAAAGCTTAAAGTAAGATAGTCAGTCACTTTGCCGTTTAGATCGAGCTCAAAACCCTTGCTAGTCACGCCCTTTGCTGCCTTGTATGCGTCCTCGCCGGTCGAGCCTATCTGCTCTCCGGTCGCTTCGCCGACATTATCTTGGATGATTTTAAAAACACCAAAAGACGCCTGCAGCGCTCCGTCAAAGTATTCGCCCTTTATGCCCAGCTCATAGTCCTTGCCTTCGATCGGATCGAGATATTTGCCGTTTATGTCTTTGACGTCTTGAGGCTTGAATATACTCGTGTAGCTCGCGTAAAGCGTGTGATTTTGCCCCACGTCATAGGTCAGTCCTACATACGGGGTGATTTGATGGGTAAATTTTTGATCGACATTGCCTACGGTTTGGTTGCGTTTATAGTAGCTCACCCTGGTGCCGACTAAAAATTTCAGCTCATCGCTCAAAGAGAGCTTATTGGCAAAATATACCGCCCTTTGCTTTGTTTTGGACGGATTTTTTTGATCGATATAGGGCATATCCACATCGTCAATATGTAGGTTGTTAAAATCCACTCTCATATCCGCTAGATAGGCTAGTCCAGCAGGAGTTTGTTTGTAATCATCAAAATTTGTAAGCCTATATGAGCCTTCGTTAAAGTTGTTATACATAGCACCTATCACAAACTCATGCCCCAAGCCAAATAGCTCGTAAGGCAAATTTGCGTAAGCGTCGAGGTTATGTATATCCGAGTCGTTCTTTGACCCCCAGATCAGCACATCGTTGCTATCTCCGGTCATATCTGGATTTACCTTGCCGCCGTAGTAGAGCATCTTTATATCGCTTTTTACCTTTTTATAGGAGTAGGAGAGATTCACGCTTGCGTCTTCGCCTATATAATGCCTAAAATCAGCGTAAAGATCGAGCGTTTTTATATCCCACTTCGTCCAAGGCTGAGAGAATATCCTCTTTCTGGAAAATTTTACCAAGCTATCATCCGTGTAAAAAGCGGGCATGCCGCCATATCTGATGCCTCGACGCTTGAGATCTTGATACGAAGCCCCTAGGCTAAGCCATGAGCTATCGCCTATATCGCTATCGACGACGCCATAAAGGGATAAATTTTCACGCTTGTGAAAGTCCATATACGAGCCTGCCTTTTCTTTTATGAAGGCTAGCCTAGCTCTCACATCGCCATCGGCCGTGATCGGGGTTTGCACATCGCCATGTACGCCGTATTTATCATACGAGCCGGCTTCTACGCCAAGGCTACCGGTCAGCTTCTTCGAGTCCCCTCTTTTACGGATGAAATTTAGGCTCGCTGCAGGATTGCCAGCACCTGCAAGTAGTCCGTTTGCACCACGCACGACCTCGACACGATCATACGCTATCATACTCATATCGGTAGCCTCCAGCCCAAAGCCGCCCAGGCTAGGCATCGAGTCGATGAGATAATAATCTATGAAAAAGCCCCTTGACATCGGCCGTATGGTCTCGTCCATGCGGTTTAGCGTCACACCCGGGATGTTGGCTAGCAGCGTTTGGTAGTCTTTGATATTCATATCTTTTAGTTTAGCCTCGGTTATGACATCTACTGATTGTGGCGTTTGCCGAGCCGTTAAATTTAGCCTCGTCGTGCCCTTTACCAGCTCCTTTGCGCCATAATCCCTCTCATCATGACGCATCTCGCCCATCACATCGATAGTCCCCAGCGCCGCCTCTTTGGCTAAAATTTCCACCGCAAACAGCAAATTTAAAGCCGCCGCCGAAAGTAAAATTTTGCCTTTCATCTCTCCTCCTTATGACCTGAATTTAGAAATTATACGTAAAGCTTAGGTTAAATATCCGCGGATCGCCATAAACCATTTTGTTGTTTCCGATGCCTTCGTAATATTTTTTATTGAACACATTATCGATATTTAGTTGGATGTCAAAATTCTTACCGATCTTATAGCCAAATCCTCGCTCGTGATCTCGACCGTTTCTAAATTCTTTGTTTCACTCGCTAAAATTTGCGCTATCGGCAACAAATTTAGAGCCACCATGCTTGAAAGTAGAATTTTACCTTTCATTTTTTCTCCTTTTAAAATTTGATCTTTTTATCCATAGATATATCCCTGAAACGCTCAAAATAAGCGGCGTGAGACCGACGAGAAACCAGATGAATTTCGTGATCTGGTTGTAGTAGCCAAAGTGAGCTTTTCTAAACGTAGCCAAAAATCGCTCCTCGAAATTTGCATCGTCTATATCCTTTACCTGTAGCAAACTACCATTTTGCCTGCTGTATGTGAGCATGCTGGAGTACTCGTTGTATAAGAAATTTTGCCCCTTTTTGTAGCCAAAGAGCGATATGTCCGCTGCGTTACAAAAAGGCAAAGATATATAGTGAAGCTCGAAATTTGGCAGATCGGTTTTAGCTTTTCGCACGATCTCATCAAGCGATAGATTTTTGTTGTAAATTTCAGCGTTTATCGTAAATTCGCTCGTATCAAAGGGTTTAGAAAATAAAAACCTAAGCTCCCACCAAGCCCCACTAAGAGCGATGATGAGCATTATAGGCGTCGAAAAAACTCCGATAAATTTATGTATATCGCTCATAAAAACGGCCAGCTTGGCAAAACGCAGCTTAAATAAACTTTTCCAAAAATTTCGATAAACGATAAAGCCGCTAAGTGCGATGACAAAGGCGATCACTCCGACGATACCGACAAAAATCTGACCGCGTTCTTCAAATAGTAAATTTTCATGTAGCTCGGCCAGCACGCCCATAAAGCCGCTGTCATGTGGCGTAGGCCCACTTTTTATCTCACCGCTAAATGCGTCAAGATAGATGTATTCCCATTCCTTGTCGTTATGCTTTATGAGCCAAATTTTATCGCTCTTTTGGGGATTTTTATCGATATCCCAGCCGACTATCTCGTAGTCAGGGAATTTAGCGCTTATGATCCGCCTAAGCTCGTCAAATCCTAATCTTAAATTTTGCCCGACGCGGTGAGACGGCGAGATATTTACTGCGGCTGAGGCTAAAATGTTATTTATCTCATCTTTATAAACGAGCAAAGAGCCGCTAAGACATACGATGATAAACGGGATACAAAATATAAGAGAGATATAAGTGTGGATTTTATATGTGAGTTTTTTAAAATTCATCTGCTTAAAGACTATCCTTGACACATTTGCCTTGCGTAATAATGGCGGATTTTAGCATCTTAAATATTAATAGTTTATTAAAATGAGTATTAAAGTAGAGATTGTTTTTGAGCAAGAAATAAGAATCAAAAAGAAGAGCATTTTGTGCGGGGTTAAGATTGTTTAATAAAACAAGCATCGCTATAATATAGCCGTATTCGTTTTTGTAGTCGTATTAAAACCCTCGATTTAGTTGCGTTTTAAATATGTCCATGTTATAAGAGCCTTATTTTTCCAAATCTTAACTATCGTATCCACAAGAACCCTGTCTTGAGAACCGACAAAGCTTAATATTTTTTCTCCTGTATTGACTTGAGTATTTGCTAGATAATTAATCTTACTTACACTATCGCCACGATGAGAGTTTTTGCATGCAAGTAGAACAAACTAGGCATATCACGCACACAAGCGCAAGCACTACGCAAGAATAGAAAAAATCGCTCAGGCTTGCCGTTTTATCCTTAATAAATATCATATAAATCCAAACCAGCACCGCAATCGCAGCAACACAAGCAATCAATACCGCCCAAAATAGTCGCGCTAAGCTAAGCAGTCTCTCGGCAAGGTTAAACACCAGTTGTGTCAAGCGAGGTGCGCGCTTTTCAATAGCGCGGACGATCGCATAAACGTATGTCAGAATTATCATCGCAACAAACGCAAGCGACGCACAAGTGTAGAAAAAATCGCCTAGGTTTGGGAATGCGTCTTTTGTGAACGCAAAATAGATCGCATAAAATACCGTCGTGACGAAAAAGATCAGACCGAACGTAATCAAAATGTCCCAAGCTAAAGATAGCGTGCGTTTTACGGCATCCAGCGCGCTCAACGCAAAATCGCGGGCATATTCCAAAGGCGTTTTACGACGCTCGACTTCCAAGGCGACGAGGCTGCCTAAATATCCCTGCTTGCAGTATTTTACGCGCACTAAATCGCCCTACTTAAACTAGAACGCCCTGCAACGCATACGAAAGCGAACGCCGTCGATCTCAAAAAGCACGAGCGTCTCGATCTCCTGCCTAAGGACGCGGACGTGCAAGTTTTCTATCCTGCCTTCGATACAGGGCTGCTTATTTCGCATAATCCTCCAAATTTAAGTTAAATTGCTAGCGCTTGTTTGCTCGGCGTTAGAGAAATTTGCTCATTTTTTTTCTGAAAAGCTCCATAGCGCAACGGAATTCTGCGCGGCAAAATTCTAGCTTTTAAATTTCATGCGGCAAGATAGGCTGATCACGAGCTTGGTTTTAAAATTTTTCGCTAAATTCCGCCGCGCTTATCGGCGGCAAATTTAATACGGTTAGCTTTACGAGCGCAGTTCGCGCCGCGCACCAAACAAACATGTTTAAATTTAAGATCATAAAAATTTAAAAAATCGCCAAATGTCAAATCTGTAAGCTGTAAATTTAAATATAGAGCTAAAATTATATCGCGCGCAGATACGAGCTATTGCGATCTTTAGTAAAATTTGCCCTTTAAATTTACGCGCAGTTTTCGCCGCGTATAAATTTTGGCGCGATTTTGGAAGTATTTCTTAGACGTATTTGCTAGGCGAATTTAAGCACAAATCCAGCGCAGTGCAACTTTGCTTGCGTAAAATTTTAACGCGAGCAAAGCCGATTAAATTTCGTCGTGAAATTTAACTAGGCTTTAGCGCGCGTCTCGTTTTGTTCTAGCGATGCAAATTTCAGCCAAAAGCCGCTATGCACAAAAATCAAAATTTCATTAAACCCGCGTTTGAGCTAAAATTTACAAAATTTTAAAGCTGGCGCAGACCAAATTTCAATGCGCCTAAAACCAAATTTTAAACATTAAATCTAAAGTGCATCACGTCGCCGTCTTGCACGACGTAGTCCTTGCCCTCAAGGCGCATCTTGCCCGCTTCTTTCGCCCTACTCTCGCCGCCGCACGCAATAAAATCATCAAATCCGATCACCTCGGCTCTGATAAATCCGCGCTCAAAGTCGTTGTGGATCACGCTCGCGGCCTTCGGAGCCTTCCAGCCCTTCGTGATCGTCCACGCGCGCACCTCCATCTCGCCTGCGGTAAAGTAGCTGATGAGGCTGAGCTTCGCAAAGGAGCGCTTGATGATGAGCTCCAGCCCGCTTTGCTGCGCGCCCAGGCTCTGCAGCATCTCGTGCGTCTCCTCGTCGCTTAGCCCTATGAGCTCCTCTTCGATCTTGGCGCAGAGCTTGATCACCTCCGCGCCGCGGGCATTTGCGTATTCTCTTACGCGCGCGACATATTCGTTATCCTGCGCGATGCCGTCTTCGTCCACATTTGCGCCGTAGATTACGTCCTTGGCGCTAAGCAGGCGCAGCTCGCGATTTAAAGCGATGTAGCTTTCGTCCTCTTTGAGCGCAAAATTTGAAGCGGGCTTGCCGTCGTTTAGATGCGCTAAAAGCTCGTTTGCTACGGCTAGCGCCTCTTTAGCGCCCTTTTGATTTGCTTTGGCTTCCTTGCCGAGGCGCTCGATCTTGCGTCCAAGCTGCTCGATATCCGCTAAAATCAGCTCAGTTTCGATGATCTCGATATCGCGGATGGGATCGACGCAGCCTTCGACGTGGGTTATGTCGCCGCTTTCGAAGCAGCGCACGATATGAAGGATGATCTCGCACTCGCGGATATTTGAAAGAAATTTATTCCCCAGCCCCTCGCCCTTGCTAGCTCCGCGCACGAGGCCCGCGATATCGACGAACTCGATGGTCGAATGCACGATGCGACCGGGCTTAACGATCTGTGCTAGCTTGCCGAGCCTGGCATCGGGCACGGGCACGACCGCTTTATTGGGCTCGATCGTGCAGAATGGATAATTCTGCGCCTGCGCGTTTTGCGCGCCGCTAAGTGCGTTAAAGGTGGTGGATTTACCGACGTTCGGAAGCCCTACGATCCCTACTGACAGCCCCATCTACGCGTCCTTCAGCTCTTTGGCTAGAGCCTGCAAGAAATATAAGTTTGCTCTCACGCCCGCGCCAGTCGCGCCCGCTGCGTAATAGCCCCACGCCTTTTCCAGATACGCAGGCCCTGCGATATCAAGGTGCAGCCACTTGTCTTTATACTCGTCTTTTATAAATTTATCCAAAAACAGCCCCGCGGTTATCGCGCCGCCGTACCTGCTGGAAGCGCAGTTGGAGACATCCGCGATACTGCTTTTGATTAGCTCGCGCAGATAATCGTTAAATTCCAAAATACTAAATAACTCGCCGCTTGATCCGCTAAGATCTTTAAATTTACGCTTTAGCTCCTCGCTGTTTCCCATGATGCCGCTAGTGTATTCGCCAAGCCCCACGACGCAAGCGCCGGTAAGCGTCGCCATATCGATTAGCAGATCAGGCTCAAGATCCTGCGCGTAGCTTAGGCAGTCGGCAAGCACGAGCCGCCCCTCTGCGTCGGTGTTTCGCACCTCGATACTCACGCCGCTGCGGCTAAGCAGCACGTCGTCGGGCTTATACGAATCGCCGCCGATCATATTCTCGGTAGCGCCGATAACCGCATGTATCTCAAACGGCAGCTCAAGCTCGGCGGCGCCCTTGATGATGCCCATCGCGGCAAGCGCGCCGCTTTTGTCGCTTTTCATCGTAAGCATATAATCGCTTGGCTTCAGACTTAGCCCGCCGCTGTCGTAAGTAAGCCCTTTGCCTACGAAAACGACGCGCTTTAGGCAGCGCTGCGGCTTATAGATCAGATGGATGAGGCGCGGCGGATGAGCGCTGGAGCGATTGACCGCCAAAAACGCATTCATATTCTGCTCGCGCAAAAAGTCCTCGTCGTAAATTTTAACGCTCACGTCGTCGTAGTTCGAGGCTAAAATTTCAGCCTCGCTCGCCATCTTTTCGGGCGTGTAAATTTCAGGGATCTCATTGACGCCGTCGCGCGCGAAATTTGCGGCGTTTGCCATCACGGTGCCCTGCTGCACGCCGTAGTTCATCTTTTGCACGTCGGGGCTACTGCCGCCGTACTCCTGCGTCGAGATTAAAATTTCATTCAAGCTGGAGTTTTTCTTCTCGCTTTTGTATTTATTAAACTCGTAGCCGCCCAAAAGCACGCCCTCGACCATCGCCATCGTGCTTCTGCGGTCGCAGCCGCATTTGTAAAAGGCGATTTTAAAATTTTTGATCGCATAGCCCTTAAGCGCGTTGTATGCACTTGCAAGTGCTGTACGGACGCGGTCATATTCTAGCGCCTTGATGCCGATGTACAGCCGCCCGCTCTCGGCAAGCAGCAGATTGCCCTCGCCTTTATAGTTAAAAAGCGCAAACTTATCCGCGTCTTTAATAAATTCGTGATTTAAATTTTTATCCACGACCAAAATAACTTCAAAATCCGCCTCTATCTCGTTAATTTTACGATCTAGCAGTTTTACTTTCATCTCGTTCCTTTCGTGAGTTCATAAAGTGATTTTCCATACGTTTAAATAACCTAAAAAATAGATATAAAATTCCGCCTATGATAGGTATCGCAAAATACCAGTGTTGCTCGATTAGCCGCAGCCCGCTCCAGATCTCCTCACCGAAATACCACGCCAAAACCATCGTCGCACCCGACCAGCACCAAGCGCTAAAAAGATTGATAATCGCAAATTTCTTTGCGCTGTAGCGAGTGATGCCGATACTCATCGGGATGATGACGCGGAAGCCATACATATAGCGCTGCATTAAAATTATCGGCCAGCCGTAGCGTTGCAAAAGCAGGTGCGCAATCGCAAATTTTCGGCGCTGCGCCGCGAGCTTTTTACTGATATATTTTTTGTTGTAGCGACCGATATAAAAATAAAACTGATCGCCGCAAAATGCCCCAAGCCCCGCGACAAAGATACCTAGCGGCAAATTTATGTGCCCCTCGTGCGCCATGATACCGCCTAAAATCAGCGCGATTTCGCCTTCTAAAATACACCAAACAAAAAGCACGATATAGGCGTATTGGTGGTATTCTTGCAGTAAATTTTTAAGTAGCTCTTCCAAAATCACGCCTCTAAAACGCAATAAACATTTGTGCGTCGCGAAAACTCGCCTAGATCGTTTAACTCGCGCAAATTTAATAAAAAGCACGCCTCGACGCACTTAGCCTGCGTCTGCGCGATGAGATCTAATGCCGCTCGTGCGGTGCCTCCGGTGGCGATAAGATCGTCGATTAGCAGCACCTTGGCATCTTGCACGCCGGAGAATGCATCCACATGCATCTCGACCTGATCGAAGCCGTATTCAAGGCTGTATTTTTGCGAAATCGTGATATAAGGAAGCTTCTTTGGCTTTCTAATTGGCACAAAAGCAACCCTCAACCTCGCAGCAAGCGCCGCTGCAAAAATAAATCCGCGACTTTCTATGCCTACTATGTAATCAAGTCCATAATCGGCGTAGCGCTCGGCTAGATGATCAAGCAGGAAATTAAACGCCTCGCGATCGCCTACGAGCGTCGTGATATCGTAAAACAAAATACCGGGCTTTGGGAAGTCGCGCACGGTGCGGATCGAGCGAAATAAATAGCTTTTTTGCTCGCTGCTTAGGCTTTTCATAGCTTACCTCTTTTCAATCTTGCGTTTTGGATTTTTAAGCTGCAGTTTTCGCTCTCCTCGTTTTGCAGGGCCTCGATGCCGAAGCGAAGGGCAGTTTTGAGCTTTTCGTTATCGCTTTTAAGCTTTGAAATTCTTTCTTCGCTCTTGCGAAGTAAGGCGTAAATTTTAGAATTTTTTCGTATCGATAGAATAAGTAGTGCTGCAAAAAATAGCGCTAAAACACCTAATGCTACGCTCATTGCTCGCCTCCTTCATTTGGATTTGCAAAGCGGCGCATAGTAGCGAGTGTTGCGCTAAAATAGGCAGAATTTATGCCTCTAAAATACACACTAGAAAGATTTGCTTCCTTTAAATTTACGCTCGTAATAGCAGAATTCGCATCTGTTAAACCCGCACTAGCGCAATTTACGCTTTTTGGCTTAACGCTCATGTAAATGGAATTTGTAGCCTTGAAATTTATAATTGCTGGGTTCAAACCGACAAAATCTTTGCGGCTAGCTTTTTGAGCGAAATTTTTCTCGCAAACGCTCGCGCGCATAAAATTTAACGTAGAATTTGTGCTAGTGGAATTTTTATCTAGCGGATTTTTCTCATTAAAGATTATCTTTGCGTGCGTCGAATCTAAATTTATATGATGTGCACCACCAAAGCTTATCAAGGAATTCTCGCCGGTAAAGAAGGAATTTTTATCGTTAAAGCTCCGCGCAAAATTTGACGCGGAATCCGTGCCAATGGGATTTTTGCTAGAAGGGCTTTTGCCGGCGAAGCTTGATTTGGAATTCCGCCCATTTAAATTAGCGCCACAGTTTTGTTCCGCAAAATTTTGAGCGGAATTCTGCATGAAATTATCCCCATCAAATCCAAGCATGCAATTCGCACTCCCGCGAGTGCCTAGCTTTGCGACACGCTTAATATGCCTACCGCCCGCAAAATCGGTACTAAAAAACGCTCTAATCATATCTTCGATCACCAGCGCGCCCATTAATCGCTCACCGAAGGCTAGGACGTTGGCGTCGTTGTGCTCTCTGGCTAATCTAGCGCTCGTCGCGTCATGACACAGCGCACAGCGGATGTGAGCGTGGCGATTTGCGGCGATGCTGATACCGATGCCCGTACCGCAAATCAAAACGCCGTAAATGCCGTAATCGGTGGAATTTAAAATTTTATCTTTGCTCGCGTTTGCGGCAGCTATGCTTGCGCAGGCAGTCGTATTTGCGTCCGCATCAAAATTCTTGCCGTCGCCGCTCTTGACGGCGTTAAAATTTTTATCTTTCTCGCCGTGCTGCGCGGTAGCGCTAAAATTCCCGCTACCGTTTATACTTGCGCCGAAATTTTCACTGCCGCCTGCTTCGGAATTTTCCGTGGCTGCAGCGAAATTTTTGTCGTTATTTTCTTTAAAATTTCTACTTCGCGCGTAGGCTTCACATTCGGCTAAAATTTTATCCGCCAACGTGTCCGCAAAATCGGGATAGTCCACGCTCGCTTCGGCACTATGCGTGCCAAGATCGACCGCTTCGTAACCTAAAGTGGCGAGCGCTTTTTTGGCTTGCTCTTTGGCATGAAAGCCCGCATGATCGCTCGCTATGAAAATTTTATTTATTTGCATTGCCGCTCCTTATTTTTGCTCGTAGATTAAACTCTCATCGTTTTGCAAGGTATCGACGAAGCGCCCGATTCGCTCCCAGCGGATTTTGCGATCGGCATCGATACTAAAATATGTAAACCACGGCTTGCCGACGATCAGACGATAAGGTACCGGACCCCAGAAGCGGCTATCGGCGGAATTATTTCGATTATCGCCTATCATAAAATACTCATCCTGCGGCACTTTGATGTAAAAGGCATTGAAGCTTATCCCTGCAGCTTCGAAGCTATGAGGAATTTCACTTAAACTAATGGGCTTCATAGAAAATTCACCCTTCTCAAGTGCGATTTTGACATTTGTTAGCATTGAGTTTCTAGCATTAGGGTCGTAGTGAATGCCTTTGAACTTATACGGCTCTTTGACATATTTTTCGCCACCCAAAATCACAATGTCGCGAGCATCATAGTTCGCAGCAATGAACTCGTCGCCTTCATGCGGACGAAGGTAGAAATTATTCAGATCAAATATCACCTCGTCGCCGCCTACGGCAAAATTTCGCTTTACAAAGTGCATTTTTTCATTAAGCGGATAGCGAAAAACCACGATGTCGCCGCGCTTCGGACCCTCGCCGCGGATGATATGCCCATCTCCGTCGCTATCTGGAGCAACCTGCCACTCTACAAACGGAATATGCGGGGTCGGGATACCGTAGCTAAATTTTTTAACGAATAAAAAATCACCCTCCAAAAGCGTAGTGCGCATCGATCCGCTGGGGATCACGAAGGCTTGCGCCACAAAAAGAATGACGAATAAAACGACGATGACCGTCCCCGTCCAACTTGATAAAAAGTGATAAATTTTGCTTAGTATTTTCATTTAGGCTCTTTGTCTTAAGCGATTTTTCGCCGATTTTATCGTATTGCTCAAAAGCATCGCAATCGTCATCGGTCCCACGCCTCCGGGTACGGGGGTAATTAGCGAGCATTTCGGCGCGACTGCTTCAAAATCGACGTCGCCTCTTAGCTTGCCGTCCTCGCCGCGATTGATCCCTACGTCGATCACCACTGCGCCTTGTTTTACCATATCGGCGCCCACAAAATGCGCCTTACCGACCGCCACGACCAAAATATCTGCGTCTGCGCAAAGCTGCTTTAAACCTTTCGTCTTGCTATGAGCGATAGTGACAGTGGCGTCGGCATTTAGCAGCAGGCTCGCCATCGGCTTTCCGACGATATTACTGCGCCCCAGCACGACGGCATTTTTGCCCGCGATTTGCACGCCGTATTCCTCAAGCAGGCGCATCACGCCAAGCGGAGTGCAAGGCACAAAACCGTCCGAAAGCCCGCTAGTAAGCTTGCCTAAGTTTATCGCACTAAATCCGTCCACGTCCTTTTGCGGGCTTATTTTTTCTAAAATTTTATTCGTATCAATGTGCTTTGGAAGCGGCAGCTGCACCAAGATGCCGTCGATACTTTCGTCCTCGTTTAAATTTTCTATCAGTTCTAAAAGCGCCGCCTCGCTCACGTCGGAGCTCAAGCGGTGCGCTACGGATCGGATCCCACAGGCGGCGCAGGCTTTTTCCTTGCTCGCGACATAGGTCTTGCTAGCCGCGTCCTCGCCTACCAAAACCACCGCCAGCGCGGGCTCTACGCCCTTTGCAGCAAGATCCGAAGCGGCCGATTTGATCTCATCTTTTACCTTCGCGCTTATGCTTTTGCCGTCGATTAAAGTCATTTAAAGCCTTTTTGAAAAATAAGGCAAATGTTACCCTAAAATTTATAAAATTTAGATTTATTCAGCGGGATTTTATGGGAATTTGAAAGAATTTTAAAAAGAATTTCGTCCTGAATTTAAGCCTGCTCAAATAAGCCTAAATTTTTATCGTCATTATAGACGGATGGACGCCTTGGCGCCGCTACATTCAAGCTGCAACGCTGCTAAGGCTCGTATTGCAGGCTTGAAAGCTTTTGTCCACGAATGAGCAAAAACTACAATGTTTCCATTTTCTCGCCGTTAAACGTCTCGTATCGTCGCCCGCCGCGCAATATATGCTATGCGTAATAGTAGCCTGTATAATGATGGTGGCTCGGTGCCTTATTTTGCTCTGGCTTTGGGACATCTTGCGGTCTGCTCCTAGAGCAGCCGCATATAAACAGCGCCGCACACAGAAATAAAACGATCTTTTGCACCATAGCTCCTTTCAAAATTTTTACGATTTCATCTTTGATTGGTTGCAAAATTTCATAAAATTTTTCAAAACACTCATAAAAATTTTATCCCCTTTGAAATTTAAAATTTTTGGCGAATTCTAACAACACAAATTTCGTCGAAATTTAGGCTTCGCGCAAGTTAGAATCTCGCGAAAAAATCAAAATTCTAGCGATACAAATCGTATTTAGTGCGACATTTACGCGATGCGCGCCGTGCAAGAGATCGCGCAGCCTCCGTCTGCGCGCCGAAATACCGCGCCAAATACACTGCTAAATACAACCGCGCCGCTTTGGAATTTTAAAATTTCGCTAAATTTTAAAGGCGCCGCGTTTAAATTTACTCGTTGCGCAGTGTTTGCAGCACGTCGATCTGCGTGGCTTTTTTGGCCGGGTACCATGACGAAAGCGCTACGATAAGCACCGCGCCGATTAAAATCATCGCCAAATCGCCTAGCGAAAGCTCCATCGGCAGCTTCGAGCTTCCGTAGACGTCGGCCGGCAGATTTACGATGTCGAAGCTTCCGAGTAGCCACACTCCGAATAAGCCCAAAATCAGCCCGAATATGATGCCGCCGCCGCCGATCGTGGCTCCGAGCGCGAAAAAGGTCCTTTTGACCTCCTTTTTGCTGGCACCCAGGCTAAGTAAAAGCGCGATCTCTTGGCGGCGGTTCATCACGGTCATCAGAAGCGAACTTACGATATTTAGGCTCGCGACTAGGATTATTAGCATCAGCACGATGAAAAGAGCGCGTTTTTCAAGCGCAAGGGCGCTAAAAAAATTGCCGTTTTGCTGCCACCAGCCCACGGCGCTAGCACCGCCGGGGAGGCTTTTTTTAATGCGCTCCAGGTCTTTAAACGGATCGTTTGAAAAAACATGCACGCCGTCGAATGTCCCCTCGTCGTAGCCCAAAATTTTGGCTAGATCGCTTGCGTCTGCGTAGGAATACGCCTTGTCGTAGGCGATCAGCCCCGAGCTGAAATCCGCGCGCACGTCAAAGCGCTTCATCTTAGGGATCAGCGCAAAGCCGCCCGGATCGCTCTTCGTAAAGATCATCGTGATCTTACTGCCCTCATCTAGCATAAACTCGTCTTTGATCCCGCGCCCTATCATAATGCCGTAGTCCGTTAGATTGGCGTCTTTGGCGCCTGCTGCGACGACGGAGTTGATGCGCTTTTCATCGTTTAAATTTACGCCGAAAATCAGCCCGCCCTCGAGCCTGTCGCCACCCTTGGCGATGACTTGCGAGCTGATATACGGGCTAAAGATCAGATCTGGAAAGTCCGCCCGCAGCCCCTCCACGTCGTCTTTTGAAATGCCGCCGCGAAAGTGGCTGTGGATCGTGATCGGGTAGTTCATCGTAAAGAGCTTGCGCTCAAATTCCTTATCGAAACCGTTCATTATCGCCATCGCGACGATCAGCACCGTAAGCCCCACGCCGACGCCCAAGAACGCAAGCAGCGCCGAAAGCGTAATGAAGGGCTGAGAGCGGTCGAATCTGAGATATTTGAATAATAAATACTTTACCAAAAAGCCGTCCTTGTAAAATTTTACATAAAATTTGGCACTAAATTCTATGTGAAATT
>ERZ772967.1678-NODE-1678-length-14962-cov-5.023948_pt1 | contig 14962 bp, 10 predicted proteins | sample MGYA00511677_ERZ772967 | MGnify/ENA primary metagenome ERZ772967 (study PRJEB29015, sample SAMEA2737931) | human oral metagenome | biome: human oral; feature: human-associated habitat; material: dental | place: China | collected 2146 ...
GTAGAAAGTTCTTTAAAAGTATATTCTCTGTCAAAATTTTCAATATAGTTATCTGCTGAAAACATATAAATTTCACAGCCTTCTCCGCTAAATAATTCATCAAAAACATAATAAAGTCTTTTTTCTTCAGACAGCTGACTAATTACTGAACTTATTATAGTGTCACTTATTATATAATCAGATACTTCTGTTAATTCTACGATTTCTCTATTTTTTTCATCGTATATTTCGATAACAATACTTTTTTCCTTCAATGAAGATTTACTATTTTTTTCCAGCATTTTTTTTATTAATAACATTGTAAGCATTGATTTAGCATCCTTTTCTTGTGTTTCAAGATCGTCATAACCTAAAATTATAATACTTTCGTAACTTTCAAGATTGAATTTTTCTTCAATATACTCTTTTTCAGAAATTCTATAATCTGTTATATCTTCATTTTTTACATTTTCGTACCCCAAATTATCCTTTAAATGTTTTTCCACTTCCTTATCCATCTTTGCAATTATATGAACTTCTGAATCTACACTCACATATTCGTAAAGTTCATCAATTATTTTATATATTCTTTTATTATACCCTAAAATTAATGTCTTGCTTTTAGGCAAAATTACATCTTCCGTACCACTTTTCCATTGAAATTTTTCTATTTTTAACTCTTCAAAATGGAATTCAGGATAACCATCATCAGACTGAAAAAGAATAAGCTCATCTCCTTCCTCTATTACACATCCTATATTTTCACCATCTATTATATTATTATTAAACTTTTCGTAAGGATTTAAAATTATATTTTTTTGTATTCCTGATAACTTGCCCTCTGCCATTTCTGTTTGATAAATTTCTTTCAAGTTATTTTTATCCAAATTTTTCTTACATATTCCTAATACAATGCTTGTAATGCAGTTTAACGAAATTTCCTTAAATGTTTTTCCTATTAGCTCCTTACCAACTTTAGAAAAATAAATTTCATCATTATCATAATTTAAAATTTCTGTTGCAATAACACTAAATCCTGGCTGTCTACTTGCTTGCGCTGTAATCCGTGATAACCACTTTTCACTTGGAATATAAAGTATATTCTGATTTTTTTGATTTTGGAAGCAAAAATCCATCAATTCTTTATTATGTTCATCTTTTATTTCTGTAATTATCTTTTTAGCTTTTTTTCTTAACGCTAAAATACATTTTATAGTATTTATATCTTCTCTATCTTCTTCTGAGGAAAGTATAATTATTGATTCTGCGTTCTCAGGATGAACAATATTTAAGTCATCTATATCTATTATACTTCCTGAACGGCAATATATTTTAGTTTGATAAGTTTTATGAGTTTTTCCATCTAGAGAATTATGAAAATTTTTCAAAAGTTCTTTTTGATTTATTCTTAAATTTATTTCATCTTCCATTTTTATTTTATCATTTTTAGAAAGTATCACTATTTTTTTATTTTTATGATTTGCATTTGAAATCACTAGTTCGCTTATTATCTTAAATATTGTCGGATTCCATCCCAAAATAAGCGTAAAATCTTTTTTTACAATCTCTGTTTTCCCTTTACGGATTTCAATAAATAAATTATCAAGCCCTGTTGTCAAAACTCCAACTAATGCACCAAAAATTAATACTCCAAGTAACGTAACTACAGCTGACACAATTCTATATCCCCATAATCTGTCATTTTGCAAACCACCCGGATCTATTACACGCAAGAAATTTTGCCAAATCGCTTCAATTAAACTTAAACTTCCAGTTTCATTATCAGGCCTCAAATTCATCAAAACTAATACAAATGAAAATATAACAACTGTAAGAATCATTGTTACAGCAAGCCATGCTATTATTGATACAGTTCCTTTGGATAGTGTGTCTTCTAACATTCCCTGTATTTTGTTTTTCAGTTTAATTCTGTTAAAAGAATCAGAATCTTTTTTCATAGTACTTTCCTCCTGTTTTTAATCTATTTCAAATATTTTAAGCTATATATAAATTTATTTAATAACAAACTATAAGATAAAATAAATATTTTTTCAAACAAGATTTTGATATTTTTTGAGTTTATAATTAAATTTTTCTATTCAATTTGAAAAACTGCCTTACAAAAAACACAAACTTATTTTTATATTTACACTCTATATTATATCCAATTTTTTATATTTTTCAAATTTTATTCAAATTTTTTATAAATTATAAAAAAATCAGCACTACTGAAGTCATAACAACTTCAATATTACTGATTTCTCCTTTTCTTTAATCTTTTTTTCTGTATTAGAATCCTTGATTTTCTCTATTAGCATAAGGCCCTTGTGCTAAACTGCTTGTTGCATTTTTAGGATTAGTTAATAATGATTTATAGCTAAAGAATATGCTTCCTTTTACTTCTGGATAATTTCTGTTGAAATTTACCTGATTTATTAATTCTTTTGCATTTTGCCAATCATTAACTTTGTATGCAGCTTGTCCTATATATAGATTTGTTTTTGTTTGACCTGCATATTTACTCCACCATTTTACAAGTGTATTGTACTCAGCAGCTTTATGCCCCTGATTCCAGTAAATTTGCGGTGCTACATAATCTATCCACCCTTTATTCATCCACAATAAAATATCTGCATATAAATCATCGTAGTTTTGAACTCCAGCTTTTGTTTCAGAACCTCTAGATGGATCAGTAGATGCATTTCTCCATACTCCAAAAGGACTTATTCCAAATTCTACATTTTCATTTTCTTTTTTTATAGAAGAATGCAATTTCTCAACTAATTTATTTACATTGTTTCTTCTCCAGTCACCAACTGATGAAAATTTGTGTCCATATTTCTGATACTGTGCAGAATCAGGATATTCTTGATTTTTAACTTTATATGGATAAAAATAATCATCCATATGAACTCCATCAACATCATAATTTTTTACAACTTCAACAATACTATTTACAACATAATTATTAACTTCTGGAATTCCAGGGTTTAAGTAAACTTTTCCACCATATGTCACGGTCCATTCAGGTTTTTTCTTACCAATACTTTCACTTGATAACTTTTCTCTTCCACCAGTCGCAGTAAGTCTGTAAGGATTAAACCAAGCGTGAAACTCTATTCCTCTTTTATGAGCTTCTTCCACCATAAATTTTAATGGATCATATCCAGGATTTACTCCTTGAGTTCCAGTTAAATAACGAGACCAAGGTGCGTATTTCGATGGATAAAAGGCATCAGATTCTGGTTTAATTTGCACAAATACGGCATTCATATTCCAACTTTTTACATTGTTAAGAATTGAAATAAACTCCGCTTTTTGTTTTTCTACACTAAGACCTGGTTTTGACGGCCAATCTATATTACTTACACTTGCAACCCACACACCTCTCAACTCTTTAGGTTTTGCTATTTTTGCATTATCTATTTTTGTTGCATTCTTATTTCCACTAACTACTAAATTAGCAGCATTTAGCGACGTTACTGTCAAAATTGAAATTACTAATAATGATAATTTTTTTACTATTGGGAGGAATGCCATTTTTTGATGCTTGTATTCATGCATTTGGTACAGCAGGTACTGGTGGTTTTAGTTCTAAAAATACAAGTATAGGTTTTTACAATAGTGCTTATATAGATTATGTAACTTCTATTGGAATGCTAGTTTTTGGACTTAACTTTAACTTGTTTTATCTTTTAATTTTAGGAAATATTAAACAAATTTTTAAAAGTGAAGAGGCAAAATATTACTTAAGTATTGTCTTTATAGCAACTGCTTTTATTTGTATAAATATTTATCCTATCTATTCTTCTATTACAAGAATGATAAGAGATGTATTCTTTACTGTATCTTCTATTATTACAACTACTGGATATTCAACAGTAGATTTTGATAAATGGCCAACATTTTCAAAAATTATTCTTATGTTTTTAATGTTTTGTGGAGGTTGTGCTGGTTCAACAGCTGGAGGTTTTAAAGTTTCTAGGCTTGCTATACTTATAAAAAGATTTGTAAGAGAATTTAAAAAAATAGGTCACCCTAATAAAGTTTTAAATATTAAACTTGAAGGGAAAACTTTAGATAAGGAGATGCTTGAAGGAGTTGATAGTTACTTTATACTTTATTCAGTTATTCTTTTCATACTCTTGTTGATTACTGCTTGGGAATCTGACACTTTTATAACAGCTTTAAGTGCTGTACTTGCTACATTTAATAACATAGGTCCTGGACTTGGTGCAGTTGGTCCAACTTCAAATTTTGGATTATTTTCTCCATTTTTAAAATTTATTTTATCTTTGGGAATGTTATTAGGACGTTTGGAAATAATTCCACTTTTAATTCTAGTTTCACCTAGAATTTATAGAAAAAGAGATTAAAAAAGGAGATTAATGAACTACACCCAAAATCTTGGACACAAGATTAGAAATGTAGATCATTAAAACTCCTTTTTATATTAATAACTTTTCCAACTTCCATATTTTGTTTTCTTATTTTTTCTAAATGGTAGATACATAAAGAAAGAAATTGCTATATCTATTCCAGCAATTGAAAATATATAATATGGCCATGGTCCCATAAAATCAACTAAACTTTTTGTTGCTGGTGGATAATTGACATATAAATAATTTGTTCCTAATCTGTTATTAACAAAATACATTATAAATGCAAGTGTTATTAATGATAGAAAAGAACCAATAAATCCAGCTTTTGTTGGTCTAAATCTAAAATGAACAAAAGCATAAGCTGTACTAAATAAAATAAAGAAATGAGTTATAAAAAAACTTTGAGAAGCAAAATTGCTCATTCCATCTCTTATATCTGGTGTAAGTATTGCAAAAAATGCTCCTATTGACCAGAAATAAACTGGCTGAAATAAAACCTCACTATGAAAAAACATCATAAAAATAGAAAGTATTATCACTATTGGACATAGATGTAGTGGTAAAAGTTCAGCTACTGTTTCTCCATAATAATAATGTCTAAATAACAACTCTGCTATTTTTATTCCTAAAATAGTAACAGCTATAATTTTAGCAAAAGCAGCTTTTTTCTCTGTAAAAAAACCTAAAAATACCAATAAAATACAGGAAGCAAAACCAATTCCCATTGTTATAAAATGTTGATTACTAAATAATACAAACTTATCCTCCAATTTAAAACCTCCTATTTATGAAAACCTAAATCTGCTGGATTGATATCCCCAGAAATATGTTTTACTATTCCTTTATTACTTTCAAACTCCTTTCTTAATAAAATAACTTTATTTATATAGTTTATTGTATCTAGTTCTAAACTACTTTCATGAAATCTCCCCAAAGACCAATAATCTATCACTAAACGACTATCTCCTGAAATAACATTATATTTCAAATTCTTTGCACAATTTAAGGCAAAATAAAAACCTACAAGCTCTCCAAAATTATTAGTTTTTCCTGCTTCAAGTTGGATATTTCCAAACTCATTTTTTATCCAATTTGTCCCTCTTAATAATTTTTTTAACACAGTTGTAGAGATTTTATCTAAAAGATTTTCTTTATTTTCATCTGTAATTCTAACTTCAACTCCAATACCTCTACCTGTACCTGCATCAAAATACACACCTTTTTCCAGTGTAGTATTTATAGGGGCATTTAAGCCGATATTTCTTTCATAACTTGCTCCACTATCTAACCAATCTTGAGCAACAGATTTATCTATAAATGATTTATACCTAGCCTTTGTTCCTTGAACTATCTTTTCACACTCTGTCCAAGTGTCTACTATCCCATTATTTTTTTTGTCAAAAAAGTAAGCATAAAATTTTTGTTTAGCCATTTATTCCTCCTGTATTTTCTTATGTAAATTATAATAGCATATTATTATAATAACATATTTATTATTTTTTTCAAAATATTCTTAATAGCATCCTTTTTAATAATAACTAAAAATATGCCATATTTCAAGTTTTTTTCAGAATTTTTTTTAAATATGAAAAAATAAATAAAAATTATGGACCTTATAAATTATATGTATTATTATTAATGTAAAAAAAGTTGTAATATTAGAGTAGTTATGGTATAACTATATAAATTTTAAAGAGGAGATGATAAAATGAAAAAAATTTTTTATTTGTTGATTATGATTTCATTATTTTTAATTGGTTGTGGACAAAATAAAAATGAAAGTCCTAATGGAAATACGGTTGTTATAGGACAAGGTGCAAAACCAAAATCACTTGATCCACATATGTATAATTCTATACCCGATTTACTTGTTTCTCGTCAATTCTATAATACATTATTTTCAAGAGAAAAAGATGGTAACATAAAGCCTGAATTAGCAGAAAGTTATGAATATAAAAATGAAAAAGAACTAGATATTGTTCTTAAAAAAGGTATAAAATTCCATGATGGTTCTGAACTTACAGCTGATGATGTTGTTTTTAGTTTTGAAAGAATGAAAGATAAACCTGGTTCATCAATAATGGTAGAAGAAATTGATAAAGTTGAAAAAGTAAATGATTATGAAGTTAAATTATTTTTAAAGAATTCTTCTTCTGCTCTTTTATATAATTTAGCTCACCCAATAACTTCCATAGTGAATAAAAAATATGTAGAAGCTGGAAATGATTTATCTGTTGCTCCTATGGGAACAGGTGCTTTCAAATTAATTGCTTACAATGATGGAGAAAAAATTGAATTAGAAGCTTTTAAAGATTACTTTGAAGGAGCACCAAAAGTTGAAAAAATAACTTTTAGAGCAATTCCAGAAGATACAAGTATGCTTGCTGCATTAGAAACTGGTGAAGTTGATATAGCTACTGGTATGCCTCCTGTTTCAACTCAAACAATAGAAGCAAATGATAAATTGGAATTAATTTCTGAACCAACTACTGCAACAGAATATATTTGTTTAAATGTAGAAAAAGTACCATTTAATAATAAAGATTTTAGAAAAGCTCTTAACTATGCCATTGATAAAAAAAGTATTATTGATTCTATTTTCTCTGGAAGAGGAAAAGTTGCAAAATCAATAGTAAACCCAAATGTTTTTGGTTATTATGATGGACTTGAAGAATATCCTTTTAATCCAGAAAAAGCTAAGGAATTAATAGAAAAATCTGGTGTAAAAGATACATCATTTTCTCTTTATGTAAATGATAGCCCAGTAAGATTACAAGTTGCTCAAATAATTCAAGCTAATTTAAAAGATGTTGGAATTGATATGAAGATTGAAACTCTTGAATGGGGAACATATTTACAAAAAACAGGAGAAGGAGATTTTACAGCTTATTTAGGAGGTTGGATATCTGGAACTTCTGATGCTGATATAGTTCTATATCCTCTATTAGATAGTAAATCAATAGGTTTCCCTGGTAATAGAGCTCGTTATTCTAATCCAGAATTTGATAAAGAAGTTGAACTTGCAAGAATTGCTTTAAAACCAGAAGAAAGAAAAGAACATTTTAAGAATGCTCAAATAATATCACAAGAAGATTCACCTCTTATTGTTTTATATAATAAAAATGAAAATATTGGAATTAATAAGAGAATAAAAGGTTTTGAATATGATCCAACTACTATGCATAAATTTAAAAACTTAGAAATTAAATAAAGGAATGATATTAATGAATATAGATTTAAAATACATACTTAATAAAACAGTTGAACTTATAAATATACCGAGCCCTGTTGGATATACTCATAATGCTATTGAATGGGTTAAAAACGAATTAAAAAGTTTAGGTATAAAAAATTATAATATCACAAGAAAAGGTGCATTGATTGCATATATAAAAGGAAAAGATTCTAATTATAAAAAAATGATTTCTGCTCATGTTGATACCTTAGGAGCTGTTGTAAAAAAAATTAAAAAGAATGGTAGACTTGAAGTAACTAATGTAGGTGGCTTTGCTTGGGGTTCTGTTGAAGGAGAAAATGTAACAATTCACACTATATCTGGAAAAACATATTCTGGAACTTTACTTCCAATTAAAGCTTCTGTTCATGTGTATGGAGATGTAGCAAGAGAAATGCCAAGAACAGAAGAAACAATGGAAATAAGAATAGATGAAGATGTAAAAACTGATGAAGATGTTTTAAAATTAGGTATTTTACAAGGTGATTTTGTTTCTTTTGAAACTCATACAAGAATTTTAGATAATGGCTATATAAAATCAAGGTACTTAGATGATAAATTATGTGTAGCTCAAATCTTATCTTATATCAAATATTTAAAAGATAATAAGTTAAAACCTAAAACTGATTTATATGTATATTTCTCTAATTATGAAGAAATTGGACATGGAGTTTCAGTTTTTCCAGAAGATTTAGATGAATTTATTGCAGTTGATATCGGACTTGTTGCAGGTGAAGATGCACATGGAGATGAAAAGAAAATGCAAATTATTGCAAAAGATAGTAGAAGTCCTTATGATTTTACCCTTAGAAAAAAACTTCAAGAAACTGCTGATAAAAATAATATAAAGTATACAGTTGGAGTTTATAATAGATATGGCTCAGATGCAACAACTGCAATCTTACAAGGATTTGATTTTAAATATGCTTGTATAGGACCAAATGTAGATGCAACTCATCACTATGAAAGATGTCATAATGATGGAATTGTTGAAACAGTAAAATTATTAATAGCTTACTTATAAGTTTCAAGAATAGAAAACACTTAGAAAAATTTCTAGGTGTTTTTTATTTTAAAATAAAAATAATATTTATAATTTTGAAATTTTATAGCTTTCAAATATGGAATATTTTTTTAATTTATGCTATCATATACACAAGTGATACAATTTTTTAAGTGCAAGGAAAGGAAGGAGATACATGTTAAAAGAAAAAAATTCAGCTGGAGGGGGAAAATTTAGCTTTTTCAATTTTTTAAAAGAAAAAGAAAATAATCAAGCTGAACCAATCAATGTTAAGGAGTTTATATCATATTTAAAAAATAAAATTATCAATGAAAAATATGAAATAACTCGTGAAGAGGCAATATTCTTATCACAGATTCCTAACAATGATATGGAAACTTTGAATATACTCTTTGATGCAGCAGATCAAATTAGAGAAGCATTTTGTGGGAAATATTTTGATTTATGCACCATTATTAATGCAAAATCTGGTAAATGTTCTGAGAACTGCAAGTACTGTGCACAGTCAGTTCATTTCAAGACAGGAGCAGATGTCTATGGGCTTGTTTCTAAGGAATTAGCACTTTGCGAAGCTAAAAGAAACGAAAATGAAGGTGCTCATAGGTTCTCACTTGTAACAAGTGGTAGAGGGCTTAATGGAAATGAAAAAGAATTAGATAAATTAGTTGAAATTTATAAATATATAGGTGAACATACAGGAAAATTAGAACTTTGTGCTTCTCATGGAATATGTACAAAAGAAGCTTTACAAAAATTAGCTGATGCAGGTGTTTTAACTTATCATCATAACTTAGAATCTTCAAGAAGATTCTATCCTAATGTTTGTACATCACATACTTATGATGATAGAATTAATACTATCAAAAATGCAAAAGCAGTTGGACTAGATGTTTGTAGTGGAGGAATATTTGGACTAGGTGAAACTATTGAGGATAGAATAGATATGGCATTAGATTTAAGAGCCTTAGAAATATGTTCAGTACCTATAAATGTTTTAACTCCAATCCCAGGAACTCCATTTGAAAATAATGTGCCAGTAGAGCCATTAGAAATTTTAAAAACTATATCTATTTATCGTTTTATAATGCCTGAAACTTATTTAAGATATGGTGGTGGAAGAATAAAATTAGGAGAACATGTAAAAACTGGTTTAAGATGTGGAATAAACTCTGCACTTACTGGAAATTTTTTAACAACTACTGGAACAACAATAGAAACTGATAAAAAAATGATAGAGGAGCTAGGTTATGAAATTTAAAGATTTCTTTGTTATAGGTACAGACACTGATGTTGGAAAAACTTATGTTAGTACTCTATTATATAAAGCTTTAAAGAAACATAATTTTCAATATTATAAACCTATACAAAGTGGTTGCTTTTTAAAAGATGGAAAATTGACTGCACCTGATGTAGATTTTTTAACAAAATTTATAGGTGTTGATTATGATGATTCTATGGTAACTTACACTTTAAAAGAAGAAGTTTCTCCACATTTAGCATCTGAAATGGAAGGAACAACAATAGAAATAGAAAAAGTTAAGAAACATTTTGAAGATTTAAAGAAAAAATATTCTAATATTTTAGTTGAAGGAGCTGGAGGACTTTATGTTCCTTTAATTAGAGATAAATTTTATATCTATGATTTAATAAAACTATTTAATCTTCCTGTTGTTTTAGTTTGTGGAACAAAAGTAGGAGCAATAAATCATACTATGCTTACTTTAAATGCTCTTAATAATATGGGAATAAAATTACATGGTTTAATATTTAATAACTATAAAGGACAATTTTTTGAAGATGATAATATAAAAGTTATTTTAGAATTATCTAAAATTAAAAATTATCTAATTATTAAAAATGGACAAAAAGAAATTTCTGATAAAGAAATAGAAAAAGTACTTAATCAGGCTAATGATTCATTAGCTAAAAAGAAACAATTGAAGAAATCTGACCAGTATTTGTTGGCTTTCTTCAAAAAACTACAACATTTAGAAACCACCAAAGAAGGAAAAATACGAATAGGCTATTATGGCGACTCGATGACAGACGGCGACCTAATAGTACAAGATTTGCGCTTGCTCTTTCAAGATGCTTTTGGAGGTACGGGAATCGGCTTTCTACCTATCACCTCAGAGTCTGCTAAATCGCGCGCAAGTGTATGGCATACCTATTCTAACACTTGGCGTACACAATCGTATGTGAATGTGAAACGCCCTACACGTCCGTTTGGGGTATGTGGGCAGGTGTTTTTCACTCAAGGTAATGGTACTTGGGTACAATACAAATCGTCTAATCAGCAGCATATCAGCAGTTTATATGCTCCTGCACTCTATTACGGACGTTCAGGCAACAAGGAGGCTAAGGTAGAGATTACCTACAACGATACTGTAAAAGTAGTGAAGCCTCTGAACACGGATAAACTGCTAAACGTACTGCCGCTAACTGATGGACAAAACACTAAAGCTGTGCGGATTAGCTTTTACAAAACAGACTCTATTCCGTTTTACGGCATCAGTTCTACTAACGCGCAAGGTGTGTATGTAGATAACTTTTCGAGCCGAGGTAATTCGGGTTTGCCTTTATCGCTCTTTAACACTGAGCTAATGAACCAGTTTGACGAGCATTTGCACTACGACCTCATCGTATTGCACTTTGGGGCTAATGTGCTAAACTATGGTACTTTAGACTATTCGTGGTACGAGCGCGGTATGACTAAGGTAGTAAATCAACTTAGGGCTTGCTTCCCTGACACTTCTATTCTTATCATCTCGACTGCTGACAAATCGACTAAGGTAAATATGGAGATGAAGACCGATAAGGCTGTAGTGCCTTTGGCTAAAGCTCAACAGCAATACGCTCACGACACTCATTCAGGCTTTATCAATCTATACGAGCTAATGGGCGGTGAAGGCACAATGAAGCAATGGGTAGAGGCTACCCCTTCGTTGGCAAGCAAAGATTACACCCACTTCAATGCTCGCGGGGCTAAAAAGGTAGCTCACCTTATCTATAACAAGCTAATGGATGAGTATGCACAATACAAAAAGCCTAAGAATACCTCTAAGCCTGCGGCAGAAAACACTTTACACCCGTAAACACACATCTTTTTCACTATAAACAACAATAGCAATGAACAAACACATCAAATTTATCAAGAAACTCATCACCACAGCGTTATTTATCGTCACGGTACTTCTGTATCTGAGCGTGAATTACACTACGGCAGTGAACCTATCATCTATAAAAAGACCATTAGGCGATAAGCCTACCACAGCTGCTAAAAAAGCTACTAAGAAAAAAGTACCTATTGAGGAGGCGGGTAGCAATATGTACAATGTTACCGCCTTATACCCTTTCTTTGAGAAATTAGTCGCTTTAGACACTTTTCACGACCGCAAGCTCAACATAGTACACATAGGCGACTCGCACATACAAGCTGATGTAATGACCAACATAGTGAGAGGAAAATTACAGGAGGCTTTTGGCAATGGCGGTTTGGGATTGGTATTCCCTTATTCGCTGCTGAAGACCAACGGTGGGCGCAATGTGTCGTTTTCGTCGAACATTGTATGGAATGGTGAAAAGAACTCAGACCTATCAGGCATCAGCGGTTATGCCCTTTCGACTAATAAGAAGGACTTTGTGATAGAGCTCAATCTGAAGAATAAAGACTACGCTTTCAACACACTGAAAATCATCACTCCTAACAACCAACGTTTTTTTGAGTTGGCTACTAATGTAGGTAAACTGACTCCGATGAAACTTTCAGCCCAAAAATCTATTACCCACAAGGTAGTTAGAGGCGAGACTCTTTACTCTATTTCGAGAAAATATCATACTACTGTAGCCCAGCTACAAAAAGCTAATAGAATAAAAAACAACAATATACGTGTAGGACAAGTACTAAATGTAGGCAGTAAAGCAGCTGCTGCTCCTGCTGCTACCCAAGTAGATATGAGCAATGCCACTATACTAAATGGCAATACCCTTTACAGCTATTACGCCTATGATAATCTGAACGTATCAGACAAAATATACCTGACTCCTAACACTGAAAGTAGTTCTTTCACGCTAAACGGTATTGTATTAGAAAACGACCAAAATGGTATTATTTACCACTCTATAGGGGTGAATGGAGCACATTTTTCAGACTATAATAAGTCACCACGCTTTTTTGAACAGATAAAAGCCTTAGCTCCTGACCTTATCATTATTTCATTAGGCACTAACGAAACCTTTGGGCGTATGTCGCCCGAGCGCTATGAAGACGAGGTAAACAAGTTTATCAGTGCTATCCGTAGCCAATACGGACAATGCCCTATATTACTGACTACCCCTCCGCCTTCTCTCTACAAGAGGAAAAATCCTAATCCTTTGTGTATGGAGTATGCTAATACTTTAATAGACAACTCGGTAAAAGATAATTACAGTGTATTTGACCTTTATCGCGCTGTAGGCGGTAGTGAGGCTATGCAACGCTTTATAGACGAAAACCTAATAGCAGGCGACCGTGTGCACTACACCCGCGATGGGTATATAGAGCAAGGAGACTTACTATACGACGCCTTTATGAGCAATTATTTAAACTATAAAAAACAGTCTAAACTTTCATTAAAAAACTAATTTGAATTGAACACATCAGCCTTAGCTCAGTGGTTTATTAACAACTTTTCATTCACAACAGAACAAATAAAACAGTGGTTTACTTTTGATGCCCAACACCCGATGCTATTCAATAGCAGCTTGTTTTTAGGGCTTTTCTTAGTATTCTACTGCGTGTATATCATCACTAAGAAATACGCCCATTTTCGCACCGTATATGTTACTCTGTTTTCGCTGTTTTTTTACTACAAGGCAGGAGGTAACTATTTTGTATTGCTTATCTTATCCTCGCTGATGGACTACTATTTCGCAGGGCGCATACACCGCAGTCAGCATCCTGCTACTCGCAAGTTATTCTTGGCAATAAGTATGGTGACTAACCTTGGGATATTAGGCTATTTCAAATACACCAACTTTTTAATAGATAGTTTTAATGCTGTACTACATAGTAATTTTGCTCTGCAAGATATCTTTTTGCCGGTAGGTATTTCGTTCTATACTTTTCAGACGATGAGTTACACTATAGACGTATATCGCCGCGAGATTGAACCTGCTAAGTCTTTTTTGGATTTTGCTTTCTTTGTATGCTTTTTCCCTCAGTTAGTAGCAGGGCCTATAGTGCGTGCTAAAGACTTTATTCCGCAGATTTATCAAAAGATACAGCTCACCAAAGAAGAAACCTCATTAGCTCTCTTCCTCATCATTGGAGGGTTGCTGAAGAAAGCTGTTATTTCTGACTATATATCGCTAAATTTTGTCGATAGAGTATTTGATGCGCCTAATAGCTACACCGCTATTGAAAACCTAATGGCTGTGTATGGCTATACATTGCAGATATACTGCGATTTCTCGGGCTATTCGGATTTGGCAATAGGCTTAGCCCTTTTGATGGGCTTCACTCTACCTGTAAACTTCCGCATGCCTTACCAATCAAAGAACATTACTGAGTTTTGGAGGCGTTGGCATATCTCGCTCTCTACTTGGTTAAAAGACTATTTGTATTTTTCGGTAGGAGGCAACCGCAAGGGTACTTTCTGGGGATACTTCTTCCCTACTCTATTCTTTGGAGCAACCCTTGCGTGGGCTATAAACATACGCACGCATACAATGCTGCCTTTATACATCACTTGTGGGGCAATAGGATTATTCGTTCTCGCTATTTTAGTATCAAAAGACCGGAAGAAATCGGTAAGAAGCCATTTTAACCAAATGACCACTATGCTATTGGGAGGACTTTGGCACGGGGCAAACTTACGTTTTATCATCTGGGGAGCTCTTCATGGATTGGCTTTGGCTTTCCATAAGTCCTTCCGTGAGATATTTCCTGAAAAAAATCCAGAAAAGAAAACTTTTGGGAAATGGCTTTTTTCGTTAGTATCAATAATTATCACTTTCCATTTTGTAGCCTTCTGTTGGATATTCTTCCGAGCTAAAGACTTATCCTCAGCTATGGAGGTCATCACCAATATCTCCAAGATCACCTATGATCCACACCAATGGTGGGTCATCATTGAGGGATATAGAAATATCTGTTTGCTACTTGTCATAGGTTTCCTCTGGCATTTCCTTCCTCAGAAGTGGAGCAATGGTCTCTGTAACTTATTTCAAAGAATGCCTCTATTGTTCAAATCTGTAGTATTAGCTTTTGTATTTTGGCTTATCTATGCCACTGCTTCTGCAGGCCCACAACCTTTTATCTATTTCCAATTCTAACTCAATGATCATCAATGGTTAATGATC
>ERZ772967.1679-NODE-1679-length-14955-cov-4.698523_pt1 | contig 14955 bp, 7 predicted proteins | sample MGYA00511677_ERZ772967 | MGnify/ENA primary metagenome ERZ772967 (study PRJEB29015, sample SAMEA2737931) | human oral metagenome | biome: human oral; feature: human-associated habitat; material: dental | place: China | collected 2146 ...
GTAGGGGTACAATCAATAAAAAACGGCAAAAACAGCCTTTCGTAGGGGTACGACGAGCAGAAAATGCGAAAAACCGCGTTTCGTAGGGGTACAATCAATAAAAAACGACAAAAACAGTCTTTCGTAGGGGTACGACGGACAAAAAACGGCGAAAATCGGCTTTCCGCCGCGGCGGATGAACAGAAAACAGCAAAAACAGCGTTTCCGACACGGCTGAAAGCTTAAAAATGAAAAAAAATGCGTTTCGGCCATGGCCGAAAAACGAGAAACAGCGAAAACAGCATTTCGGCCACGGCCGAAGCTGAAAAAATGCCTCAAAAACGGTTTTCCAATCCCTTGGAAATGGGGAAAAGCTTCAAAACGGTTTTCCAACCCCTTGGAAGCAGAAAGGCAGATGCTTCAACTGAATTCACATGAATAAAATAACGAAATCATAAACACAATGAGACTATCATCATTTATTTTGACCTGTTTGGTAGCAATGTCTGCACCGCCTGCTTTCAGTCAGGTGGCACAGCGTTACACGGACACCGTGGCTGAAAATGCCACGACATTCATCAGTAAGCGTCCTCCAATCCATGAGCGACTCTTTAAGTCGGAGGCTATAGACAAGGAGATAAAGCGGGTGAAGAAGATTTTGAAAGACAATCCTCGCTTAGCCTGGATGTTTGAGAACTGCTTTCCCAACACCCTTGAGACGACAGTCCATTATCGCGTGAAAGACGGCGAAGATGACACCTTTGTCTACACGGGTGATATTGCTGCAATGTGGCAGCGCGACTCCGGTGCCCAGGTATGGCCGTATGTCCGATTTGTCAATGGCGACCTTCAGCTGAAACGGATGATCAGGGGTGTCATCCTCCGAGAATTTAAGAATACGAATATCGACCGTTATGCCAATGCTTTCAATGATGGCCCAACAGGTGGAGAATGGCAGAGTGACGGGACCGACATGAAGCCCGAGATACATGAACGCAAATACGAAATAGACAGCGAATGCTATCCTATACGCTTGGCTTATCAATATTGGAAGGTGTCAGGTGATGCTACTGTTTTCGGGAATGAGTGGCTGAATGCAATCAGAAACACGCTGCTTACTTTCCGCGAGCAACAGCGTAAGAATGGGCTTGGCCCCTACCGCTTCCTGCGTGTCACTGACCGTGCCTACGACACCGTAGGTTGGGGTGGCTATGGCTCGCCTGTAAAACCATGCGGACTGATTGTTTCTGTGTTTCGTCCGTCGGACGACGCCACAATCTTTCCGTTTCTCATCCCCGCCAACTTCATGGCTGTGACCACTCTGCGCAAGGCGGCAGAGATACTCACTGCTGTCAACCGCGAAGCCAATCTTGCCAAGCAGTGTAACGACTTGGCCGACGAAGTGGAACAGGCTTTAAAGAAGTATGCCGTCTACAATCATCCGAAATATGGAAATATCTATGCGCTTGAAGTGGATGGCTTTGGAAATCATCTCCTTGCTGACGATGCCAATGTTCCTTCGTTGCTTGGTATGGGCTATTTAGGAGATGTGGCGCTTGACGATCCCACATATCAGAACACACTGCGTTTCGTTTGGAGTGAAGACAATCCTTGGTTCTTCCGCGGTAAAGTTGGCGAGGGCATCGGAGGCCCGCATATCGGTTTGAACATGGCTTGGCCAATGAGTATCATGATGAAACTGTTTATCTCTAAGGATGATAAGGAAATAGCCAGGTACATGACGATGCTCATGCATACTGATGCGGGTACCGGATTCATGCACGAGAGCTTCGATGTAAACGACTCTGACCATTACACTCGTCCGTGGTTTGCATGGCAGAATGGTCTTTTTGCCGAACTTGTCATGAAGCTTATCGACGAGGGAAAGGCTCCGCTTCTCAACAGCCTGAAGTGAAAACATATAGGGATTAATTCGTCAGAACATGGCTAACGGCAGTGTTTGTCGGTCATGTTATAGCATTGTTCAACGATCAATATTTACTACACACTTATGAGAAACCTGTACGAGCGGCTTGTGTTGTCTGTCATCTTGATGTGTACAGCACAGATATTGTCAGCCGTGGAAGAGAACGACTACGCCTCATTCGTCAACCCCTTGGTAGGCTCACAGTCATCGTTTCAGCTGTCTGCCGGCAACACCTATCCTGCCATAGCAATGCCGTGGGGCATGAATTTCTGGACTCCGCAGACCGGAAAGAATGGTGATGGCTGGCAATATGTTTACACTTCGCATAAGATTCGCGGACTGAAACAGACGCATCAACCGAGTCCGTGGATAAACGATTATGGTGTGTTTTCAGTCATGCCGGAGGTTGGTCAGCCGGTCTTTGACGAGGAGCAGCGAGCCTCGTGGTTCTCGCATATGTCGGAGATTGTGAAGCCTTATTATTATAAGGTGTATCTTGCCGACTATGACATCAGGGCAGAGATGACGCCGACAGAGCGTGCTTGCATGATGCGGTTGACTTTTCCGAAGACCGACAGTGCCAGCGTGGTCATAGATGCTTTTGATGATGTTTCTGAAGTGAAGGTAATCTCGGAGCACAACATGGTTGTGGGTTACTCTACGAAGAACAGCGGTGGGGTGCCGAAGAATTTCCGTAATTATTTTATCATTAAGTTTGATCATCCCATAGCTTATGCTCTTGATAGTGAAGGTAATGCTTTGCCTTCTGCCACCAAGTGCAAGCGCGGTTGCATCGTAGGCTTCAAGACATCACGCCGAGGTGAGCCTGTGATTGCACGCGTGGCATCATCGTTCATCAGCTCTGCGCAGGCGCAATTAAACTTAAAGGAACTTGAAACTGCAGGGAATTCCATGGAGAACATCATGGAGCGTGGACGCAACTCCTGGAATGCGGCACTCGGACGCATAGAGGTCGGCGATGACAACATCGACAACAAGCGTACCTTCTACTCTTGTCTTTATCGCTGCCTGCTGTTTCCACGCATGCTTTGGGAGAGGGATTCGGATGGCAATGTGATACACTACAGCCCCTATAATGGGAAAGTTCTGCCCGGATATATGTACACCGACACTGGTTTCTGGGATACATTCCGTGCGCTTTTCCCATTGCTGAACATGCTCTATCCTGATGTAAACATGCGCATACAAGAAGCACTTGCCAATGTTTATCGTGAGTCTGGCTTCCTACCCGAATGGCAGTCACCGGGTCACCGCGATTGCATGGTAGGCAACAACTCCGCATCTGTCGTTGCAGACGCATGGCTTTCAGGGGTCAAGACCAAGGATGCCGAGACGCTGTGGGAGGCTGTTGTGCATGGCACTGCGGCTGTACATCCGAGCATTGGCTCTACAGGCAGGAGGGGATTTGAATATTATAACAAGTTAGGCTATGTGCCCTATGATGTGAATATCAATGAGAATGTGGCCCGTACGCTTGAATATGCCTATGATGATTGGTGCATCTACCGGCTTGGCAAGGCTATGGGGAAGTCGAAGAAAGCATTGGAACCTTTCAAAAAGCGGGCGATGAATTATCGTAATGTCTTTGATCCGACGGTAAAGATGATGCGTGGCAGACTGAAGAATGGACAGTTTCAGTCGCCTTTCTCACCTTATAAATGGGGGGATGCTTTCACTGAAGGCAACTCATGGCATTGGACATGGTGTGTATTCCACGACCCCAATGGACTCATAAACCTTATGGGAGGCAGGGAGATGTTCAATCGGATGATGGACTCTGTGTTTGTAGTTCCACCCATATTTGACGACAGTTACTACGGACAAGTAATCCACGAAATACGTGAAATGCAGGTCATGGACATGGGGAATTATGCGCATGGCAACCAGCCTATACAGCACATGCCTTACCTCTACGATTGGTCTGGACAGCCATGGAAGGCACAGTGGCATATACGCGACATCATGAGCAGACTCTATAACGCCAATCCTGACGGCTATTGTGGCGATGAAGACAATGGTCAGACCTCTGCATGGTTTGTCTTTTCGGCCTTGGGTTTCTATCCTGTATGCCCAGGAAGCGGCGAGTATGCCATTGGCACGCCCTATTTCAAGCATGTGATTTTGCACATGCCAGAGGGAAAAACGGTAACGATTGATGCCCCGAAGTGTTCTGAAGTCAACCGATATATAGATGCGATGACTGTAAACGGGCTCTCTTGGAATGTGAACTATCTGAAGCTTAGCGACCTTAAGAAGGGGGGAAAGATTGTATTCAATATGTCTTCACAGCCGAACATTTCGCGTGGTATCACAGCCGAAGCAACGCCATATTCCATGAGTGCTCTCAATGTGAACAAGTAATAAGACAAGATGAGCACGCATGATGAAATGCCAAACAGAGTTGGTTGTCCTTTCATGAAATAGCCTATAAAGACTGATTGTCAAAGGGAAAGAGCGTGCCGGATAGGAGTTCCCTTTCATATGTTTTAAGAGAGAGGTTGTCATTTGCGTCAGATTACCGTGTAATATGACTCAAGTTGCGCGGTGTTTTGACGCAGATTGCGACGTAATCTGACGCAAGTCACAACGCATAGTGACGCAAATTGCACGGCGAAGTCTGCGAAACGATGAAATCATGCCTGTTGTGTTGATTTCCTGTCCTTAGGGAACAGCGCTTGAAAATATAGGAAACAGGGGCGATAAACATTGCAGGAAGAGGAAAGTTCAGAGCGGAGATGCGATAGAAAACAGGATTGCTGACACCTGTATTCAGCTCACTATACATGATGAAAAAGAAGTACCAGAGACAGGCTCTGATACTTCTTTTGGTTTTATTATGGGTTAATGCGCTATTGGGCAGTAACCATCTGATAGTAGTCTTGTGTGTTGGCCCAGAAGAGTTTGGTATAGAAACCGGTCGACTCTTTATAATTCTTGGTAATGGCTGCTTGCACATTGTCGGCATTGTAGGTGAGTTCATCGCTTGGATAAGGCAGTCGATGAGCCGGCTTGGGATAGCTGCTGACCTGTGCATCTGTAGCGAAAGTCACTTTTGGATAACCTGTCCGGCGCACTACATTCCATGCTTCCAACTCGTTCATAAAACTGAAGTTAAGCCATAGTTGGGTTGCAACGACCTGCTCGGTTCCGTCCCATATCTGCGTGGCATAGGCTTGGGCTTGGGCTTCTGTGGGCAACTTTGTCTTTCGTTTGCCTGCGTAGCTGTCATTGAAGTATGTGTTGTCGATAGCCTTATAGAGCGTGCTGTTAGTCTTCAATTCCTTGTAGTATGCGAATGATTGCACTACGCCTTTGACGAAATAGTCTTTGGCTTTTGCAGCATTGGCAGTAACACCATATCCTTTGAGATAACACTCGGCAATGCTCAGACTCACTTCGGCGGCGTTGAGCCAGCATGCCGGAAGCCGTTCGTTGCCTTGATAGTTTGCCCAACCTTGAACGGCCTGTGAATCGATAACACAGTAGTAGTTGGCACTCTTGATGCCTTTACTTTGATAGACTTTGATGCTGTCGCTTTCTAAATTGGATATGTCGGTGTTGCTCTTGTTCACGTCGTAAGCCACGTATCTGCCACTTGGATTAGGATCGTAAACGAGGGGCAAGCGCGGGTCGGAGTTGGCATTTGGATAGCCTGTAGACGGAACGTGCATGGCATCAAGCATGGCTTGAGAACCCGAGCTGTAGGGCGAACTGTTGAGAGCTTGCGATACTGACTTTCCATAATTGAAGTCGTCGGTCTGTGTGTCGGCAGCAACACCTTGGTTTTTAGTGTTGTCATCAATCAGAGGATAGGTTGAGGGATTTTCCAAAATCTCCTTGATGGCAGCCTTTGCAACCGTGACACATTCGCCATTGGTAGCCAAGTGGAGGGCGATGCGCAGTCGGAGTGAGTTGACATAACGCTGCCATATGTCGGTGTTTCCATTGGCAAGCGTGAAGTCTTGGCGCTTTAAGTTGGCAACGCCATTGGCATTCAGATTGCCCGCAGCAAAGTAGTCGCCGACTTCTTTCAAGTCAATAAGGATTTGTTTATAGGTGTCGACATCGCTGTCATACACGTCTTTCTTCTTTGCATCTGCATAGTCGCTTGATTTCCAGATTGTGGAAGCACCCTTGTAAGGAACGTCTCCCCAGATGGATAGTACTTCGTGGAGCTGTGCCTGCATGACAGTGCGTCCCAACAAAAGGAATATCTTGTTGGAAGGTTGTTCGGTTTCGTTTAACTTGTTATAGTTATCTTCCAACAGGCGATATTGTGTGAGCATGTCATAGAAATCCTGCCAGCGTGTGTTGAAATATCCTTCACCTGCTCCTCTGAAACGCCCGCGGTTATTGGCATTCCCGATAACTCCTGAGTAGAAACCTGAGGTTGTAGACTGGACATAGTAGCGATAATACACGGGGTTCATCCATTTGTTGCCTTTGTAGAGCACAGCTGTGAACACTTGCGGCACGCCTACAGTTGAAGTCTTGGACGGGTCTTCGTATTTGGCATCGAAAGACGAGTCGCTGCACGATGTCGTTGACAAGAGTGCAAGCCCTGTTAAGGCTAAAGCTATTATCTTTTTCATAGTGTTTCTTATTTAATTTTATACATGTTAGAAGTTTGCACGGAGTGTGAGTCCGAACGAGCGTGAGGTAGCTGTTGTGCCGCCAATCTGTGCCTGATAAATCCAGCTTGTTCCATCAGTAGCTTCTGCGTCGAAGAGCTTGAGACTGCGATAGATGTAGAATGGATTGCGTACATAAGCTGACACCGTGAGGGTGTTACAGTGGAACTTCTTCGTAATCAATTTGGGAAGAGTGTAGGCAAGTGTAATCTCGCGGCATTTCACATAGCTGTTCTTCTGAATGGCATCGGCATAGCTTTGTGTTGCACCTGTACCCCATCCGTATTGGTTGTCATTGACTTCGAATTGGGTAACGATGATGTCATTCGGTGTGCCATCTTCTTTCACGCCTTTCTGAATAAGACCGTTGTCCCATACGAGGTGACCGTTGATTTTGGTTTCTCCGCGTTTGTAATTGGGTATATCCGCAGGATTAACTCTGTGGAGAGAGCCTTTGTCACTGGCTTTATCGGTGTCGCTGTAATAGTAAATACCACCTGTTGCAGCATTGCGCACGCCCACAGCATCTTTAATATTACCGGCATCCATCATGTATTGCCATGGCAAGTTGAGTACATCTCCTCCGATACGGAAGTCGAAGTTGAAGGTCAGTGCGAAGTTCTTGTAGTTCAGCATTCCACCGAAACCACCAGTAGCTTTTGGCATGGCATTGCCCACTTTGTGGCGAGTAGAGGTGTCGGTCATGTAGAGACCGTTGCTGCCTACAATGCGGTTGCCTTTGTCGTCGGTCTTATAGGTGTAGGCATACCAGTCGCCCATGGATTCGCCGACATGCGACTCTAAGCTTGCTGCACCATTATCGACTGTCATATGAGAAAGTACATCCAAGCCGTCGGCCAGTTTCTTGACCTTGTTTTTGTTGAAAGCGATGTTGAAGTTCAGGTTGAGTCGCCAGTCCTTTGTTAGGATTGGAGTGCCATAGAGACTGGCTTCAAGACCGCTGTTGGTTAGCTCTCCAACGTTCATCAGCATACTTTTTGCACCCATTGAAGATGCAGAAGTCGTGGTGAGGATTTGATCTTTGATGTCATTATAGTAGTAGCTGAGTTCCATTCCGAGTCGGTTGTTGAACCATTTGTTCTCAATACCGATTTCATATTCATACTTGCGCTCGGGCTTAATGTTCTCATTACCAATGTCGGTTGGTACATAATTATAGGTGTAGGTAGTGGAACGGGTGATACTACCTTGGTTATAAGCCATGTTTGCACGATAGATAGAGGGGGAGTTTCCTACAACACCGTATGACAAGCGCAGCTTTCCATAGTCCCACCATGTAGGTCTTTTCTCTTTCATTAGTTCTGTATAGATGACACTACCGCTGAAAGAAGGATAATAGAATGTATTGTTTCCCTTCTTCAGTGTAGAGGTCTTTTCCTGGCGAGTGGTTCCTTCGAGATAGAGCCAGCTGTCATAACCATAGCTTGCTGTAAGGAAAAGACCGGTTCTGAGTTGGTCTTCTTTCACCATGTTAGCACTCTTTGTGCCGACAGAAGCATTCAGGTGGAACCAGTTCTCCTGTGTAAGTCCTTGGTTGGTATTGACACTTGAGAAATAATAGTCTTCGCGACGACCTGTCCAACCGGCACTGGCTGTGATATTATGTTTCTGATTAAAAGTCTTGTCATAGGTCAGCATGATATCTCCATAATAAATGCGATAACGGCTGTTTGACAGTCCATAATAGTCACTGTATTGTCCGTTGGTTGAGAAGGTGTGTGAATTTTCGGTGTTATATTTGTTTTCAATCTTCTCAATTGTCATGTCGGTTGCTACACGTCCGCTAAGTGTTAGTCCATCGATAATCTTCCATGTGGGGTTGACAGCACCCATGAAGCGTTCATGGTTGACATATTCATTATTGCTGAACACTTTCCAGAAGTATTCACTGATCAATGAGGTTGAACCCATTGGAGAATACAGGAATGTTTCATCGGGAGTCATGGTATTGGGAGATCCACCGTTGATTTGCGCAACATTATTCATGTAACCGAGACTGGTGACAGTGTGATTGCGAATGTAGGCAATGTCGGTATATCCGCCAAACATACCTGAATAGTTGTTGGTCAGACGGCTAATGCGATAAGGACGGTTCTTGATTCGCTGTGGTTGATAACTTACAGAATAGTTCAACTTGATGTCGCGCGTAACGTCATATGCCCCGGCTAAGTTGAAATTATGACGGCTGTTCTCCGAATTATACTGCATGGAGCGCGTCTGATTATAAGTATAAGAGAAGCGCACATTATTGTGCTCAGTGCCGTTTGTGATAGCAATGTTATAATTCTGGTTGATACCTGTGCGGAAGATATCGGCCCACTGATTATGGTTGATGGGGCTATATGGACGTGTGTTGCCATCGAAGTAGGTCACCGATTTACTGCCGTCATAGGCTGGGCCGTATGAATAGATGGTCGCACGTGGGGTCGTAATCGTGTTTCCTGAACGGTCTTTGTAAACTTTGCGGAAGCCTGTTGCAGCCTCTTCGCCGTCACCTAATGCCCAGTTGTCATAGCCGGGACCAAACTTCTTCTGTATATCCGGCATGTAGGCAACTTTGTCAAAACCAATGCTTGCATTGAAGTCAATGTGGGTACCAGTGCCTCTTGTAGCTGATTTCGTAGTGATCATAATCACACCGTTGGCCGCTTCAGAGCCATAGAGGGCTGATGCTGCCGCGCCTTTCAGGATAGAGATGTTCTCAATATCCTCCGGATTGATGTCAACCAAGCCATTGGCTGTGATACGTTGGCTTGTCCAATAGTCACTGTTGTTGGCGTTCCCATTATGGATTGGCACACCATCTAATACCAATAATGGCTGTGTATTGCCGGTGATAGATGACAGACCACGTACTGATACAGAGATTGCGGAGTTGCTTCCTGGTGCAGATTGAATTCTCACACCAGTGGCCTTACCATAGAGTCCGGATGCAATGCTTGCCGAACCTGTGCGGTTCAAATCTGCCGAACCAATGGAACTGACAGCATAGCCCAACTTCTTGGCATCTTTCTTTATACCAAGTGCTGTGACCACAACCTCGTCTATGTTCTGGCTTCCTTCGTCTAAAACCACGTTAATGGTCTTTCTTCCTTTCACATCAATGGCTTTTGTTGAGAAACCAATGTAGCTGAATTCAAGCGTTGCTGTAGCAGAACATTTGATGGAGTAGTTGCCATCAACGTCGGAAACACCTCCGGAAGAGGTGCCAAGGATTTTCACTGTGGCGCCTGCAATAGGTTCGCCTGCCTGATCTTTGATACAGCCTTTCACCATAAAGTTCTGTGCATAGGTGATGACTGTAAACAATAGAAATAAAGCTACCAAAGCCGTTCTCTGAACGCTTTGATAAAGACATCTCGATTGCTTCATCTGAGTAATAGATTTAGATAAAAACATATTGTGCTTAGGTTTAAAGAGTTGTTTCTTGACGAATATTATTGTTTCTTTGTGTGTTGAGCGTGTAATCATTCCAGTTTTTCTTTGGAAGATCCCTTCGCTTACATGTTCAGTTGCAATGCAAAAGGCTCGGTCTTCATGCCTGTCGGTAGGGTAACGGTGACTTTCCCATCATGCGTTTTGATCATTTTGAGCCTCTTCTTTGTGCCAAGGAGCATGACACTTTTGGGCGTATGCACTTGCCATGAGAGTGTCTTTGGCAAAGGCTCATGGTCTTGCAGTGCATAGACTGCATAGCGTTGTTGACCATTTTTACTGACTGTGAACCACAGTTTCCCCTCATTGTAATAGGGTGTTGTCACTGTGTTATAAATTGCTTGTCCATACCGTTGCAGCCACTGGCCAATGCTGTCTAAGCGACTGACGGCCTCGGGTTGAATGCGTCCTTCTGCTGTTGGGCCTACACCTAACACGAGATTTCCACCCTTTGCCACCACTTCTACGAGCGTATTGATGACTTTAGTCGATGTTTTCCATGTGGGATGCCTTACCCATCCCCAGTCATTCGATAGCGGGATACAGCTTTCCCAAGGGTAGTTGAGCTGCTTTTCAGGTATGGTTCGCTCGGGTGTCTGATAGTTTTCGTATGGCCCATGGATAGTGCGGTCGACGATAATCAGACCGGGTTGAAGTTCTCTTGCACGCGAGGCAATGCGTGGCATGTCTATGTCTTGCTGGTTTTTCTTGCATACCCATCCGCCATCAAGCCACAGAATGTCTATCTTGCCATAATTGCTCAGCAGTTCTTCTGTTTGTGCATGGACAAATTTCTTAAACGCATTCCATCGCCAGGGCCATTGCTTGATGTCGTAGTTGACATTGCGTCCGTGCTTGATTGGATAGACATCCCACCAATAGTCCTGTGAGTGCCAGTCGGGTTTTGAATAGTATTCGCCAATCATGAAGCCTTTGTTGCGGAATGCTTGAAGCACATGGCGCAGTATATCGCATTTAGGATTGTCACGAAATGCGTGTTGGGCAATGGTGAAATCGGTTTGTTTAGAGTCATACATGCAGAAACCATCATGATGCTTCGTGGTGAACAGCATGTATTTCATACCTGCATTCTTAAACGTTGAGGCCCATTGTTCAGGTTCAAATCGTGTGGGATTGAACTGCTTGCACAGCCCCCAATACCACTCTTTGTATTGTTGATAGGTTTTTGTCGTGTCACGCGAAATCCAATTCTCATCGCAGATAGACCATGATTCCACTATTCCCGGTACGGCATAAAGCCCCCAATGAATGAGCACACCAAACTTCAAGTCTTGCCATTGCTTGAGCTTTCTCACCACAAGTGGGTCGGTAGGCCATTCATAGCTTAGCGAACGCTTGTACACATCGCCTTGTGCAGCGACTGTGATTGAGGTGATGAGGGCCATAATGCCCAATATTATTTTCTTGATGTTCATAATTGCTGACTATCCGATAAGGGTATATTACCTGTTTATTCTGTATTTATGGTACTTTTGAGCAGGATATTGTTCGAAGCACTTCCTATGCAGACATCTATCGGACGAGGTTCAATGGTGGGGTTCATATCTGCTCCGATAAACGTCAGATCTTCTGGGAGAATGTCGAATGCCACCTGTTTAGTCTCCCCCTTTGGTATGAAGATGCGTGCGAAGTGTTTCAACTGCAGTATCGGCTGAACTACGGATGCCACTTGATCGTGCATGTAGAGCTGTGCCACTTCCTCACCATCTCTGTCGCCCGTATTGGTGACATCAAAGGTGACATGAAACCGATTAGCACCGCGTTTCTCTATTCTCAGGTTATTATAATGGAATGTTGTGTAGCTTAGTCCGAAGCCAAAGGCATATAATGGCACTGCCTTCATCTCTACATAGTCGTGGGGGGCGGGCATGCGTTTATTGTAATAGCAGGGCAACTGGCCTACATGAGCAGGCACGGAAATAGGCAGACGGCCCGCAGGGTTGATGTCACCAAAGAGTACATCGGCGATAGCTTGTCCGCCTTCCTGCCCTGGATAATAGGCCGTGAGCAGTGCATCGGCATGTTGAGCAGCCCAATTCTTCTGCAGCGGACGCCCTTCAATATAAACTACCACAAGTGGCTTGCCTGTTTGTTTCAAGGCAGCTAACAGTTCATTCTGCCGTCCCAATAACGACAATGTGGCGCGGTCATAGCCTTCTCCCGACTCCATGTCGCCCACTTGTTGGGCGTTCACTTCGGCTGCTCCTGTTGCTTGATAATTCGTTTTGAAATCTCTGGCACTCGAACCACCTACGACTGCTATCACAACATCGGCCCACCGTGCTGCGGCAACGGCTTCGGGAATAGTGCTGTTGGCAGTATCTCGGATGGCACATCCCTGCACATATTTAATCTGTTGCATAGAGATTTTAGACTGGATGCCCCTTAATACGGTCTTCACATTGCCCTCTTTTTGCGGTGCGGTGTAGTCCCCCAGCATGTTATAAGCATTGTCCGCGTTAGGGCCCACTAAGGCAATCTTGATGTTTCTCTTGAGAGGTAGGGTGTTGTTTTGGTTTTTCAACAGCGTAATGAGTTGCTGTGCAGCTTTCAATGCCACATCCTTGTCGACCGTGTTGTTGATATCTTGTGTTGCACGTACATTGACGAAAGGATGTTCGAAAAGTCCCATCTCAAACTTCATACGCAGTATTCGGGCACAGGCAGAGTCGATAACACATTCTTTTACCCACCCTTTCTCCACGGCTTCAGCCAACTGTTGATAGGCACGTCCGCCCAAGTCAACGTCTACTCCGGCCTTCAGTGCCATTGCACCTGCCTCGGTCAGTGTGTGCGCCACATGGTGCGTATGCCATAATCCGTCAATACTGTAGAGGTCTGAAATAACAAATCCGGTGAAATTCCAACGTTTGCGCAGAACGTCATTATAGAGCCATTCATTGGCTGTTGAGGGCATGCCGTCCATCGAATTATAGGAAGTCATGACGGAAGTTGCCCCTGCTTCAATTGCTTTCTGAAATGGAAGGAAGAAGTTTTGGCATATATCTCGCAGTCCACCAATCGTCTGACAGCCGTTCTGTCCGCCTTCTGTCGTACCATAACCCACGAAGTGTTTCAGTGTCGGGATTGTGGCATAAGGTTGTGAATGCTTTCCTCCTCCAAGGCCTTTCACCATTGCTGCCCCCATGCAGGCTGTCAGAACAGGGTCTTCCCCCATGCTCTCTTCCACGCGCGACCAACGCGGATCTCTTGTCAAATCGAGTACAGGGCCGAAACTGATGTGTGCTCCTTGCAACCTGATTTGGCGTGCTATGCATTGCCCTGTCGCTTCGGCAAGGTCTGTATTCCATGTGGCAGCGAGTCCCAGTCCTGTAGGGAGAACCGTTGTCCCGATAGCCATGTGCCCATGAGGAGCTTCTTCTGCAAAGAACAGAGGGATGCCTAAGCGCGTGTGTTCGATAGCATATTTCTGCAAAGTGTTGGCTGCTTGTGCTGCCAGATAGGGGGTAAGACCGTTGGACAGACTCTTTTTTGTCCAGGGATCAGCGCGGAACGTAGCCCAAAGCATGCCGATGTTGCCTTCTGCAATGTCTTTCTTGAAGGTGTCAGAAGGATATACTTTGTTTTGCTGTAGCGTGTAGTAGTCCCATGCCAACAAGCATCTCAGCTGACCGATCTTCTCTTCAAGCGTCATGCGATTGAGGAGATCGGCCACACGTTCAGCGGTAGGTAACTTCGCATTTCGATAAGGATAGTCGCCTTTTGCTTGGAGAGTCGGGCATAGACTGCAAGCAGAGAGCAGCAAAACTAAGGTCAGCAGTCGCTTTTTCATCGCGATGTTCATCGGCACTTTGATTTGTTCTTGAGATTTCCTTATGCAGATAACAAACTTTAAGAAGACCGTCTGCAGCGGCTCGACTCATAGCCGTTGATGCCTTTTTGACAAGGCATTTCATCATATGGCAATGGGCATGACATTAAAAAAGATAATGGCATAGATAGATTATCGCTTTGTTCCATAGCTCATTTTATTGGCATTTAATAAGGTTCATGTCGTGTGCAGCGTTCGCTTCAAGATGCTTTCTATGTAGGTAGCTCTGTAGTATTCTTTTGCATGGTATTATGAACACTGCTTGTTCTGCACACAAGTATTTCGGCGATAAAGATAACAATAAGCAATGATAAAAGCAAGGAAATTTTAAAATATTTTTGAAAAAGCAACATTTTCACAGGCAATTCGTCTGATTGGATGCTTATTCTTAGATGGAAATATAGCTTAATACATTTCTTTATTATATTATAAAAACGGAATGAATAAAGCGATATGAAAAGGTATGTATTCCATTTTGAACGCTTAACTGATATGCAGGTTTCTGCCTAATTGCCCTGTGATGTTGTGGCTCTCTTGTAAAGTTCCTTGTCAGTTTTTAACATTTTCAGGGACGACCAAATAGAAATGAAAAACGTGCTTTTCATGCTTGTGTGAAGCCATTTTATGGTTTTGGCGCCCTTACTTCTATCATCTTGCACTGTAATCTGACGCTAATCACATTGCTATTTGCATCAGATGAGGCTGTAAAATGAAGCAAGTTATGTGCTGATTTGACGCAAATTGCAACGTTTTTCGATATGATTTTATCTCATATTTTACGTTGCTTTCCATAACCATCTGATAGTCAATATATTGCAACCTGTTAGAAAACGGCGTTTATTTTAGGCGAGAACGACTTCTATTTTGAATTTACAAAGCATTGAAGAACAATTGTAAATATTCATGACAGATGTTAACACATCTTTCGTTTCCAGCAATCATGTCTTGGAAGATGGGGCGTAAGAGAAAATGATATGTACGGAAAAGTATTGCGAAGCATGCTCGATGACACGATATTTTAATTTTTTAAAAGGAAAATCTATCCCCAAGGTTCAAGAAAAGGCGAAATAGCGTGAATGATTTGTGAG
>ERZ772967.1682-NODE-1682-length-14941-cov-19.048368_pt1 | contig 14941 bp, 9 predicted proteins | sample MGYA00511677_ERZ772967 | MGnify/ENA primary metagenome ERZ772967 (study PRJEB29015, sample SAMEA2737931) | human oral metagenome | biome: human oral; feature: human-associated habitat; material: dental | place: China | collected 2146 ...
AACAACGAGGACATGTACCTCTTCAGCCCCTACGACGTCGAGCGCGTCTACGGCATGCCGTTCGCGGACATCAACGTCACCGAGAAGTACCGCGAGATGGTGGACGACGGGCGCATCAAGAAGAAGAAGATCAACGCCCGCACCTTCTTCCAGACCCTGGCAGAGATCCAGTTCGAGTCCGGCTACCCGTACGTCATGTTCGAGGACACGGTCAATAGGGTCAACCCCATCAAGGGCAAGGTCGTCATGTCCAACCTGTGCTCCGAGATCCTTCAGGTCTCCGAGCCCAGCGAGCTCAACGAGGACCTCACCTTCGCCCACGTGGGCAAGGACATCTCCTGCAACCTGGGCAGCCTCAACATCGCCAAGACGATGGACTCCCCGGACTTCGCCCGCACGATCCGCACCGCCGTGCGCGGCCTGACCGCTGTCAGCGACCAGACCCACCTGCCCAGCGTTCCCTCCATCGACCGCGGCAACCACGAGTCGCATGCCATCGGCCTGGGGCAGATGAACCTCCACGGCTTCCTGGCGCGCGAGCGCATCCACTACGGCTCCGAGGAGGGCCTGGACTTCACCAACGTCTACTTCGCCAGCGTCCTGTTCGCCGCCCTGACGGCGTCGAACGAGCTGGCCGTGGAGCGCGGGGAGAGCTTCGTGGGTTTCGAGGACTCGACCTACGCCTCCGGCGAGTTCTTCGAGAAGTACGTGACCCAGGACTTCGTGCCGGTCACCGAGCGCGTCAAGGAGATCTTCGCGGCCTCCAGCGTGCACGTTCCCACGCGTGAGGACTGGGCCGAGCTGGCGGAGAAGATCAAGAAGGGCGGCCTGTACAACCGCAACCTGCAGGCCGTGCCGCCCACCGGCTCGATCTCCTACATCAACAACTCCACCTCCTCGATCCACCCGATCGTGGCCAAGGTGGAGATCCGCAAGGAGGGCAAGATCGGCCGCGTCTACTACCCGGCGCCCTTCATGACGAATGACAACCTGGAGTACTACCAGGACGCCTACGAGATCGGCCCCGAGAAGATCATCGACACCTACGCCGCGGCCACCCAGCACGTGGACCAGGGGCTGAGCCTCACGCTGTTCTTCCCGGACACGGCCACCACCCGCGACGTCAACCGCGCCCAGATCTACGCCTGGCGCAAGGGCATCAAGACCCTCTACTACATCCGCCTGCGTCAGGCCGCCCTGACCGGTACCGAGGTCGAGGGCTGCGTTTCCTGCATGCTGTGAGCCAGTCGCCGTCGGCTGCCTGTCTATGACCGCCGTCGGGGCCAAGAGGATATGAGTCCTCTTGGCCCCGACGTCGTGCTGAGCGGAGGAGTGATCGGCCAGAACAATCCTGATGGTGCGCGAAACCCGGCTCGCCCACCGTCCGGAAGGCTGCCGGGTCCACTTCGCAGGGCTACTGCCCTGAGCGGCTTGAGCATACCTGATGACCAGAGTAGTAGCGGGTGCGACGCAAGCGCCGGGCCCACATGACGACACGGGTGCACCGGCGCTCACTTCCACTCCGCGCCGTAACGTGGCGGCACGTCAGCTGTACGCCATCGTTGCCGGCAACACCGGTGGTGCTGTGTGGCTCACACGGTCGTTGAGTCCGCTCTCTTCCGCGCCGTCAGGCGCCTGCGGGCGACGGTGCATCTGGCGCACGGTGGCGTGCGGGTCCTCCCCGGCCGGGAACCCGCGCAGGCGCCAGTACATCGCCAGCAGGGAGCCGGTGATCGTGTGCCAGAAGGTCGCCACCGCACAGGGGGCGGCCAAGGCTGCGCTCAGGTACTGCAGGGGCAGGGTCGATCCCGCAGGTTATCTCCAGGTGATGCAGGTTCGGCGAGCAGCCGCGTGGCTGTGCCGATGATGCTTGACCGTACTGCACGAGGTCTGGGCGCTGCTGGCCAGGACATGGGTGTTCTCCACGTGGTGCGAGGTCCCGTGGAGTGCGGTCAACTCCCGACCAGTGGGCCCCGAGGTTCGCGGAATAGACGCGTAGACGCGTCGGGTCGGGACGCTGGGCAAGTGCCGTTCGACCAGGACGAGTCTGTTTCCCCGAATACTTATGAAGCGAGTTTTATAACGACGTCAGAAGCATGACAATAGTGTATTGATTCTCATTATGATCTAGAGTTTGGGTAATTTTATCATGATGCCCCAAAAAAACAAGTACCAAAATTTATACTGTTTTCTTACTGTTTTTGTTGCTAACCTTCTTTTGTCAATCCAAAGGGTTGGCATGGAATGTAGGGCTGCAACATCCTGATGGATGGTGGTGGCTTTATGGAGCGACATCATGGAGGTTGAATATGTTCACATACACAGCTGATGCGAGTCCGCACGGAAATGTAAATGTCCGTCGAGTGTGCGGAAACTGTGGAGGTACTTTTTATATCGTCTCCGGGGCTCAGAACTATCGTTGCCCTCACTGCGACAGTAAGCAAGGGTGACGGTTCGTTCGAAAGGTGACGATGTGGCTACCTGGGTGGATCTCGTACGTTTCGTTGACCACACCTACAAATATGAGTTGTTGAGCAATGAACTGCTGAAGTTGGTCTTCAATGTTTCCAACCTGCGAAGTCAAGTAGTTTTTATTGAACATGCGTTCAACGAGTCGCAATCGGAGTGGTGCAAAGTAAGTTCTCCCATTGGGAAACTCGATCCATCTCAAATTGTCTATGCTGCACGGCGACTGGGTGGCATGCTTTTAGGGGGCCTTACTATGGAAGATGATGTCGTTTATGTAACAACGTCAATGCCTCTTCTGAATATTGATGCGAATGAGATAACTGACTCGATTGAGGGGGTTGTCAATATTGCGGATAAACTTGAGTCCGACATTCTCGGAACCGACGAATATTGAGGTTTTTGCCCCCTTGGCTTCCGTGCTGTAATGGATCTGCTCAATTCTGGCAGATCTGCGGATTTAGGTTGGTTCCAATTCGTTAGGCACCTGCGGGCGATGGCTTCCTGCTCTCGGCGCGACGGCGCAGCTCGCGCACGGTGGCGTGCGGGTCCTCCCCGGCCGGGAACCCGCGCAGGCGCCAGTACATCGCCAGCAGGGAGCCGGTGATCGTGTGCCAGAAGGTCGCCACGGCGCAGGGTGCAGCCACCGCCGCGCTCAGGTACTGCAGGGCGAGGGTCGAACCGAGCCCCGCGTTCTGCAGGCCCACCTCGATGCCGATCGTGCGTCGGTCGGCCCGCGAGACTCCGAAGGCTCGCGCCACGGCGTAGCCCAGGGCGTAACCGGTCGCGTTCTCCAGAGCGATCGCGGCGAACATGAGCGGCCCGGCGGTGGCGATGAGTGGCTGGCTCTTGGAGGCCACCGCTGCCACCACCGCAGCGATGGCCACGACTGAGACCCACGGCATCGCCGGCTGGATCCGGGCCACCTGCTTGTGGAAGAAGACATTGCAGGCCAGGCCCGCCCCCACCGGCAGCAGCACGATCTGCACGATCGACAGTGCCATCGACCCGGCCGGTACCTGCATGTAAGTTCCGGCCAGCCACAGGGTCAGCAGAGGGGTGATGATGGGTGCGAGCATCGTGGAGAACGCGGTCATCGACACCGATAACGCCGTGTTGCCCTTGGCCAGGTAGCTGACCACGTTCGACGTCGTCCCGCCGGGTACGCAGCCGATGAGGATGATGCCCACTTTGAGCTCGGGGGACAGTGGCAGCAGGTTCGCCACGCTCCAACCCACCAGCGGCATGACCGCGTACTGGCTGAGCACGCCCAGAATGACCGGTTTCGGGTGACGGGCGATCATCGTGAAGTCCGGGATGGACAGGGTCATTCCCATCCCCAGCATCGTGATGGCCAGCAGCGGCGTCATGTAGCCGGCCAGTGGCACGAAGGTGGAGGGCGAGAAGAAGGCGGCGAGGAAGGCGCCGAACATGATGAGCGGGAAGACCGTCACCGCGATGCGGGCGCTGTGGTCCTGCCTCTTCTCGGAGGCGGCGTCGGCGGATGCCTCGACGCCGGTGGCCGCAACCGCGGTCGGCTCCTCGGAACGCGATGCGGTGTCGGTGTCAGTAGGGGCTGTCATGGGATGCCTCGGATCATCGGTGGAGCATCAGCGGGGATACGCTCGGCGACAATAGTCCGAGGAGTGAAACATCGCCGTCTCAGTCCACCGTACAGACGCACCTGACGTCCCGAGTGCTCGAGTGCTGAGGCCCCGGAGCAACCTGTCGAACGTGACGTGCGTCTGTGAAGCCCCGGGGCCGCCGAGGCCGGTGCGGACCTGCCGAGGCGTTACTCGAGCTCGTCATCAGCGTCGTCGTCGGAGTCGGGCTCGTCCTCGGGCTCGCGCCATACCTCGTCGCAGCGGTGGACGCTTGTGGCGATGAGGCGGGCGTTGGGCAGGTCCACTGTGCGCACCCAGTGACCGGCGTCGAGGGCGTTTCTGCCGAAGTCCTCGTGCCGGTTGATGAGCCGCACCACGAGCACCTCCTCAGGCACGTCGATGTGGATGAGGAGGTCGATCCGCTCTCGTACTGCGCCCCAGCCGCGCGTCTCGAGCGCGAGGTAGTTGCCCTCGGTGACGACGACGCCGGTTCCGGAGACGACGCCCCCAGCCGACACCGACTCGTGCAGGTCGCGCCGATAGACCGGGACGAAGACCTGATGGGCGCCGTCGGCTCGCACCCGGTCCAGGGTTGCCAGGTAGCCTTCGACGTCGAAGGTGTCTGGGGCGCCCTTGCGGTGATGGCGGTCCAGCTCGTCGAGGACGGCGTTGGACAGGTGGAAGCCGTCCATGGCGACGAGCCCGGCGAAGAGGCCGGCCTCCTTGAGCCGGCCTTCCAGGTCTGCGGCGATCGTCGACTTCCCCGAACCGGGTGCCCCGACGAGCCCGACGAGGAGGCGTTCTGGTGCGCCGTCGGCCGCCAACCGCAGCGTGAGCTGGTCGACGAGGTTGCTGACAAGGGTGGAGAATTCGTCCACCCGAACCGTGGGGCTCATGGAACTATTATCTCAGTCAACTATCTGACTGAGGGGTGGATGCGGCATCTGTATCCATTGTGATGCCTTGAAGACCGAGCGTCGGGGAGTGGGTGCGGCGACGTAGGGAAAAAGGGACAGAAGGACGCCGGCTTGCCCATGGCCTTGCACAGGTGGGCTATGCGGCGGTCATGTATGTCGTTGTTGCGCCGGGATGGAGACCCCTGACGGCCGTGCGGAGAGTTTGGGCAGGGTTGTGCGCTTTAGCAGGTTGAGATCCGATGGCCGCAAAGTTGTGACTGCAGATGAGACCTGCGCCACTGACCCTCGCCCTCGAGGAATCTAAATTCAGGCAATTGTAAGCCTCTTCTCAGAATTCTCTCGAAAGGTCGCCCGTGTCCGCCATCCCTATCCCCAGGGTGCTTGGCACTCCTGCGCGTGCGATAGGTGCACTTGTCGCACTGGTCGCGCTCGTCGCCACGCTCCTGACGGTCCTGCCCACGCAGGCCCGAGCCGCCAACAATCCGTCGATCACCGTCTCCGGCCTGTCGCTTGTGGTCTCCAACGCCAACGGTGTCGAGGAACCGGACAACACTTCGGTCAAGGTCGATGACATCCTCAAGCTGAAGTTCGCCTGGGATGCTCGCAACGCCAGCGCCAGAAGCGGCGACTCCTTTCAGATCCAGCTGCCCGAGCAGCTCCGCAACCGGGAGCGCCTCTCCGAGCCGATGAAGGTCTCCCACCAGGGCGCTGAGCACACCATCGGTGAGTGCGTGATGGACGACCGCGCCATCACCTGCACCTTCAACAGCACTCTCGACACCATCATCGGCCAGGGCTTCACCGGCCTGCAGGGCAATGGAACGGCTCTGGTGCTGGCTTCTCAGGCCAGCGACTCGGCCAATGTGACAATCGATGCCAACGGCAAGCAGACCGAGGTGCCTGTGCCCGGCGGCAAGATTGCTGAGAATGTCGGACTTGAGTACAAGCCGCAGTGGATGAGCAAGTGGGCGGCCGATGTCACCAGCACCTCTAAGACGGTGGACTGGGAGATAAGCTTTGGACCGGACCAGGTCAAGGCCGCCCTCGAGAAGAATGGTGGCTCCCTGACGGTGGACGGCAAGACCCGCTCAACCATCACCTTCACCGACCAGCTTGGCCCCGGCCAGGCCTACGTCACGAACAAGAGCAGCTGGAAGCTGAGCATCGGCGCCGCCCAGGGGAGGAACAACTTCTATGGCCAGGTCACCGACGCCAGCGGTGCCGATAAGGACGTCAGCCAGGGCGACTTCGACCTCGACGTCACCATCCAGGGCAACACCGCCACCGTCGCGGTGACCGGCCCCTTCGCACCTCAGACCAACTACCACATCTACTACGCCTCCACCCCGTCCACGGCCGACGGTGTCGTTCAGGCCGGCGTTGAGTACACGAACAAGGCCTCTGTGGTGGGGAGTGGTCTGGAGCACTCCTACTCGGTGCACTACACCAAATCCTTCACCATCAACGTTGAGATGAAGCCCGGATTTGGTGGGCTGGACATCACCAAGCTCCTCACCGGGTCTGAGACCGCCAAGGTGCCGGCCGGCACCACCTTCCAGGTGGGCATCAACTACACCCTGCCCGGCGGTGCCACCGTGGACACCTACCCGGGGTGGAAGGCTCCGGGGACCGTCAACCAGACCCACACTGGTGGCGACACCTCCATGACCGTCACCGTCGGTGAGAAGGCCGTGTACAACGGCACCTTCCCGGTTGGGACGGTCCTGACCCTCGACGAGGACACGACGACGGCCTCGGCCACTCCCGCCGGCGTCGTCTGGGGCAGCCACACTTTCACGGTAGGCGACCAGAACACCAACAGCCTGACCGTCGAGGACCAGAAGTCCACGGCCGTGACGCTGCGCAACTCCGCCGACCCCGCCGCTGTGGAGGAGGGTGACTTCACGGTCACCAAGGCTCTGGCCGGCGACGGCGACTTCAGCAAGTCGACCTTCGAGTTCACCTACACCTGCACCGACGGCACCGAGGGGTCGCTGACGGTGACCGGAGCCGCGACCTCGGAGAAGTCCAAGAAGGTCAAGGCCGGATCGACCTGCACCATCACCGAGGACAGCGCCAAGGCCGGTCAGAACGGCTACACGCTGACCGCCCCGGCAGCGCAGACCGTGACGATCACCAAGGATCAGACGGCCGCGGTGACGATGACCAACACGTACGCCCGTGACATGGGCACCTTCTCGGTGACCAAGGTCGTCACCGGTCTCGAGTCGGTGGACAATGAGTTCGCCTTCTCCTACACCTGCGACAACAACGTGAAGGGCACGCTGAAGGTCAAGGCTGACGGATCGGTGGCCTCCGGACCCGAGCTTCCCGTGGGCACCAAGTGCACCATCGAGGAGGACGCACAGTCCGCCGCGGTCAAGGGGTACACCCTGGAGGCGCCCGCCTCCCAGACGGTGACCATCAGTGAGAAGGAGCAGGCGGTGCTCGTGACCTTCACGAACGCCTACACCCCTGAGCCTAAGCCGGAGCCCTCACCGTCTCCCACGCCGGAGCCCACGCCGACTCCCAGCGAGACCCCGACGCCGGAGCCCACGCCGACTCCCACGCCCGAGCCCACGCCGACTCCCAGCGAGACCCCGACGCCTGGTGAGACTCCGGACCCGAGCGAGTCCCCGACTCCGGCGCCCAGTGAGTCGCCGTCCCCCGATCCGAGCGCTACCCCGGACCCGAGCGACCCCGCCACGCCTGGCGCCCCCTCCTCGCCGAGTGGTACTCCGCCTGCCGCACCCAGCGACCCGGCGAAGTCCCAGGAGCCCTCTGGAGGCCCTCTGGCCAGCACCGGTGTCAGGGTTGGTCTGCCGTTGGCGGTCGCCGTGTTCGCCGTGATGGGAGGTGCTCTGCTGGTGAGCCGTCGCCGCGCCTGACGCTGGCTGCCAGTTCCCATCTCTCATAGGGAGACGCACCCGAGCCCACCTGAGTCCTGCACTCAGGTGGGCTCGGGTGCATTGTCGCTCGCTACCAACCGCGCGAGATGGGGAGCGGAACACCGCTGGCCAGGGCTGCCGCGGGGCTCGGCGCGAGGCGAAGGTGCTCGTACTCGGATGAATCGCTCAGGTGTCAAGGACCAGGGTCCTGACCGGACGGCGTCGGATCGGACAGGAGCCGGGGGCGCGGAAACGAATGGCGAAACGGTTCTTGTGGCGCCCGGCACGGTCGTAACCTGAAGGGGCCCGCCATGCCGCACGGCATGAAGCGAGTGCCGTGCGCGACTCTTCCGACGTCAGGAAACACACCATGGCAGAGTCCTCCCAGTCGTCACCGTCCTCCTCCTCACCCGCCTCGGCCTCGGACGATCCGGGTTCGACCGTCAGCCGCATCAACGCCCGGATCATCGGCATCTGTGTGGCCGCGGCCCTGGGCGGGTTCCTCTTCGGGTTCGACACCGCCGTCATCAACGGCGCCGTCGACGCCCTCTCCGACCAGTTCGCCCTCAGCGATGCCCTCAAGGGCTTCTCCGTTTCCTCGGCACTCATTGGCTGCACTGTCGGCGCCTGGTTCGCCGGGCCGGTCTCCAACCGGCTGGGGCGGGTGCCGGTCATGCTCATCGCCGCCGTCATGTTCCTGGCCTCCGCGCTCGGATCGGGGCTGGCCTTCGGCGTCATCGACTTCATCGTGTGGCGCCTGGTGGGTGGCTTAGGAGTGGGGGCGGCCTCCGTCATCGCTCCGGCCTACATCGCCGAGGTCTCCCCAGCGAGTGTGCGCGGCCGCCTGGGCTCCCTCCAGCAGCTGGCGATCGTCGTCGGCATCTTCTCCTCGCTTCTAGCTGACGCCTGGTTCTCCAGCCAGGCGGGCGGGGCCGCTAAGGAGTTGTGGCTGGGGATGGAGGCCTGGCGGTGGATGTTCATCGCCGAGGGACTGCCGGCCCTCGTCTACGGGCTCTTCGCCTTCCGGCTGCCGGAGTCCCCGCGCTTCCTGGTGGCGCGCGGCGACTACGACAAGGCCTCCCAGGTGCTCTACGACTTCACCGGCATCATCAACGTCAACCTCAAGATCGAGGAGATCCGCTCCACCATCGACTCCGAGAAGCGCGAGTCCCTGTCCGACCTGCGCGGGCCGGCGCTGGGGCTCAAGCCGATCGTGTGGGTGGGCATCCTGCTGTCCGTCTTCCAGCAGTTCGTGGGCATCAACGTCATCTTCTACTACTCGACGACGCTGTGGCGCACCGTGGGCTTCCAGGAGTCCGACGCCCTGACCATCACGGTCATCACGTCGGTCACCAACATCGCGGTGACGATCCTGGCGATCCTCCTGGTGGACAAGGTGGGGCGCCGGCCCATGCTGCTGGCCGGATCGCTCTTCATGACGATCTCGCTGGGGCTCATGGCGGTGGCCTTCTCCTTCGCCAACGTCAGCGGTGGTGAGGTGACCCTGGAGGCGCCGTGGTCGCCGATCGCGCTGGTGGCGGCGAACCTGTTCGTTGTGGCCTTCGGAGCGACCTGGGGGCCGCTCGTGTGGGTGCTGCTGGGCGAGATGTTTCCCAACCGGATCCGCGCCGGGGCGCTGGCGGTGGCGGCTGCGGCCCAGTGGGTGGCGAACTTCTTCATCTCCACCACCTTCCCGACCTTCTCCAGCATCAGCCTGACCTTCGCCTACGGCTTCTACGCCGTCTTCGCGCTGCTGTCCCTCCTCTTCGTCTTCTTCCGGGTGCCCGAGACCAAGGGCAAGGAGCTCGAGGAGATGGAGGACCTGGCGGTCTGAGGCGAGCTGGAACCTACGCAGCCAGGCCCGTGATCGTCACCTTTCGCTTGAGGCTGTGCCCCCAGGCGTAGTCGCCGGTGCGATGCTGTGCCTGTCCCAGCACGATGCTGGGGGCGATCCCTAGCTCCTTGGCAAGTGCTTTCACCTCGTCGAGGTTGCGATGACGGGGGAGCCTGTCCTCGTAGTCCTCCGGAACGAGGAAGCGGGAGGCGTAGGCGTTGGCCTCCTTCTCAAGGTTGTCATGGTTATCGTTGAGGTAGAGGCCATTCGACTCATGGAGAAGGACATGAGCGATCTCGTGGAAGAACGCGAACCAGAGCTGGTCGTCGCACTTCCATAGGTCTGAGAGCTGGATGAGGGGGTGCCCTTGGATCCAACGGGTGGCACCGTGGGTGCCGAGCCCCGGCACCGCTGGAACCAGTGTGAGCGCCACTCCGCAGTTGCGCAGAAGAGCCTGGGCTCTCTGAATGGCCTGCACGGGATCCTCGACTGTGAGGGAGCGGAGCTCGGGAAGGGCTGCTTCCAGCTTGTCACGATCGTAGGCGGGGAAGTCTCCTAGGGTGCAGCTTCGCGTCCGCAGCCTGGCGAGCCAGAGCCGCCTGGTACCCGGTCTCATGGAGGTTCCAGATGCGGGCAGGGACACCGGTGGTGTTCTCCAGCCTGAGCGCCATGTCGTGGCTGAGTGGGGCTTTGCCTCGGAGCAGCTCGCTGATGTGCTTTCGGCTCACATCAAGTCGGCGGGCAAGCTCAGCGGCATTGATGCCTTCCTCTTCCATCCACTCCTCGATGAAGTCCCCGGTAGGCACGACGTAGTCGGGGTGTGCGGCGTACGTGGCCATGCCTGCCTTCCTTTCAGGTGCTTCGGTGGTCTAGTGGTAGTCGACGATCTCGATGACGCAGGCGACGACAGGAGTGCCGCCTTCATCGGTGACGATGAGTCGCCAGTTGGTAGTGATCCGGGCTTGGTTGATTGTCGGGGCTTGGACCTGCGTAAGCCTGTCATACCTCGATGGGCACGGCGGTGACGGGGACGCTGAGCTGTGTCGCGATCGGAGTGTAGAGATCGGCTCCCTGTGCGGAGGTGCTCAGCGAGACCAGGAGTGCGTACCGGACGGGTAAGTCACGGCGGTCGCGTCGATTGTTGTTCTTCCACCAGCCACCGACGGGGTAGACGGCGATATGGTCGCATGCTGCGAGTTCTGCGCCGGTGCCCTGCCACTCGTCCTGGTGGAGTGAACCGTAGTGTCGTGCCCGCGTGCCGAGTAGCCAGTGATTCGAGTGGCTATCTGTGGACGAGTAGGCCTCGTCCTCTTCTTCCTGAGCCTGTCGATTCACTCGCGCGAGGAAACGCTTCACGTTGATGTCGGTCGGGGCTTTGAGGTCGAAGCGGAGACCGTAAGAGGCATACGTGTACTTCCCCTTCCAGCCGCGCCGTGTGGCGGAAGGCTCGATGAAGTAGGACAGCGTGATGCGTAGGCGCACGTCGGCTTCGCCAAGTGACTGAAGGACCTCGCGAGGCCAGGGCAGGGAGTGAAGTCGAAGCTCCCGCATCGCATACGTCTCATCGAAAGGGTGGAACTCGTCTTGAACCACCATGGTGACTGCACGGTGAGATGACGTGAGGACCGCTTCCTCCGTCGGTACTCCCCACCCGTAGCGACGCAAGAGGCGAGCCCGGCCGCTCTTGGTCTCGCATGCATCCAAATGCGTGCGCATCCGCTCGGTCCACCTGGCCTCATGAACCAGAAGAGCCCGTACGGTCTCTGGCCAGTAGGAGGGGTAACGGCTCATGGTGAGTGCCGCTAGCCGGGCGGCTTGCGCGGTAGCGGCGCTCGTCGCATTGGCCGATGTCAGGTCCACATCGTTCCTGATACCGGTGGACCTGAGAGAAAGAAGAGGGTGCTTGGGTTCTGCAAAACCCTGCCTGTCCAAAAGAACATTGCCGCCCTCCAGGCATATCTCTGGTTTGATGGGCCATGGTTTGTCGCCAAATAGTAAAGAAGTCCGGCTGTGGGGGGAGAGTTCTCCGGCGGGTGCTACCAGAGAGTAACTATGAAAGCTCGGGTCGCTCGGAACCTGATCGAGTTGAGTAAAAGCACCAACCGTTAGTGCATTCCATGACTGTCCGGGATCTCGGATTGGGGACATGTCTGAGTTGTCTAGGTGATTAATCTTGTAGGAGTTCGCGTCCACGTTCGCCGCAGAGACGATAATGAGACGTTTTGCATCGGGGTCTGGTTTCGAGATGAGAGAAAATCCGTCACTGTGAACTTGAATATCTGTGCCTACGGCGAGGGCGTCTACCGTTGCCGACCAGAGTGTCGGCCGGCCGGGGTTGGTGTCAGACTTTGTGCTGACAGGCATGCAGAAGGTGCGTCGACGAGAGGACCCAGCCTCCGGAATGGAAATCGCATGAATGGTGGCGCTGGCATAGTCGCGCTGCTGAGCTCTTGCAGGAGTGGGGAAGATTTCTACAGACTCTAGGCGATGCTTTAATCTGATTGTTTTTGTTCCTAGAAGAAGATCATCCAGGTGCTCACCGTAGAGCGCAATTCCTGCCATTGATGTGCCATGGCCATGACGATCATGACCGGTTGAAGCTGTGAAGATCGAGTGCTGGTCGCTGCTTGCCAAGGATCCCTCGAGGAGGGTGTGCGCTCGGAAGACTCCGGAGTCGAGGTGGCACACAACTGGAGCCCCCACTTCCGCTGGAATAACCCTTGTGGAGAAATCAAGAACATATTCGAATCGCTCACTGTCGGAGAGGTCCTCGATAGTGTCAATGAACGAGGGTGTGCGAATCTCAGTGAAAGGCAGGTCTGTTACAACAAGTGTCTCAAGTTGTTGTCGTGTGGCCCGGATGTGCACGATCAGCGAGTCTCCAATTCGTAACTGTCGATCAGAGATCTCGAGACTAAATGACTTTATAATGCGCTCGAGCAGGCCGGGGCGCTCTCGGCGCTGGTCAAGCCACAGCTCCCACCAGATCGCTCCTCCGTGAGGAGGATTGCCTTCTGATGTCCACAGGTCATTGAGATAAGTTTCCCGAATGTGAGAAATATTGGCAATCAACGCATTGTTTTTAGGTTGATTTTTTTCGTCACTGGTGGCGAGATAGTCCTCAAAAAGCTTAAAAAACTGATGTCGAAAATCGTCGGCAACCCATATATTGGCTCGTTCAGGAGAGTCCTCTGTGGCAGGGTGAACCGATAGAAGAAGCCACTTCGGTTTTCTTGATGTCTTACCCTTCCGCGTCAACTGTGTCAGAGAGTCAAGTTTCAGTTCGAAGTCGGCGCTGACGCCCTCAAGTGTTAGGTACGTCCCATTGGCTTGTAGTACCGGATCAAGATCCTGGGAGTCCCGGGCTTCCTGTTCTTTCGTAAATACGGCATCAATCTCTTCGATGAGACGCTTGCCGTGAGTCTGGCGATCTACAGGTCTGATAGCAGTCGTTCCCATGCCGCGTGCGGTCCGGGGCCTGGACCCAACATAGCCATTGACGTACAGGTGATCGAGGCGGGGCGACTCGGACATGACCTACCCCAGGCTGGCGGAGCGGCGTGCGGCAAGTGCCAGCTCAAGATCTGCTCGCGTCACCACAGCATCTCCTCTCATGAGCGCAGCCTTAGCGGCTGACTCGGCTGCCTTCACGATATCCGCATGACTGAGTCCCTCTGTGCGCGAGGACAGCCCGGTGAATGAAACGCCCTTGGCAAGTGACCCCAGGCGCTTGCGGATGACTGACTGAGCTTGCCTGCCACTCGGCAGCGAGTAGGTGAGGACGGCGTCGAAGCGACGGAAGAGTGCGCGATCCAGGATGGAGCGATGGTTGGTGGCCGCGACCACGATCGACTCCGGGCTCGCTTCCTCCAGGAACACCAGGAATGAGTTGAGGATGCGTCGCGCTTCGCCGACGTCGTTGCCGCTTCTGTCCCCGCCTAGGGCGTCGAACTCGTCGAAGAGATAGACCGCGCGGTGAGTTGCGACCTCGTCAAACACTGTCCGCAGCTTGGAGGCAGTCTCGCCCATGAACTTGCTGAGCAGGCTGTCCAGACGCACGGTGTACATCGGAAGTGAGAGCTCGGAGGCGATGACGGAGGCGGTCATGGTCTTGCCGGTACCAGGCGGGCCCTCGAGAAGAAGGCGATGCATGGGGGTGAAGCCATGCTCGATCAGAACAGACCGTTGCCGCTGCTCCTGGATGACCTGCGTGATCTGCTCGCCGAGTTCGGGTGAGATGACGAGATCGCGCAGCCGTACCTGTGGCTGAGAGATCTCAACCAGACCGGCGATGTCTCCCTCGGGGCGCGGAAGTGTGGCTACCGTCGCAAGGGGTGAGCGTGCTCGTCGACGAGAGGAGTCGACAGCCTTCTTGATGTCAGAGGCGAGTCGGTGGTGCCCCTGGCGGGCTTCTCGAGCGGCGACCTGCAGGGCGACGGAGTAGAAGGCGTCCTCGTCGCCGGAGGCGTGACTACGAACCATGGCTGTGATGTGTGCACCGTGACCTGCCACGGATGGCCTCCCTTCCGTGTTCGCCTGAGCTGTCACCGTCATCGTACGGCACGCCAGTGACACATTCCCCGATGCCGCGCTGGGATCGCTCTCACGTCCACCGTCGGTTTGCGCTTACTGCGGACGAAGCGGCTTTCACGCTGCATCGACTTGCCTGGCGCAGAGATGCGTCCAGGTGGGTCTATGTGATTGCTGGGGTCAGTCGACCGGAAGAATAGGGTAGTTCTATTTCGTAGTGCTTGATCGCATCTATCGGGCTCTCGTGCAACTGCCCCACGGCGTTTCGTAACCAGTGTACTCCGTGTGCGTCAGTGAAGGCGATCTCTACGCCAGGGCGGGCGCTCATCCCTCGCCATCTCTTCGGGGCGACAAGCTGTCATTCACCTGGTGGAAGCGTGGTGAGGATTCTTCGATATTCCGCTGGATAATGGCTCCCATTCTGTTCGTTGATGACGAAGATTGCAACACAGTGATACACAGGAGGGAAGGATTGATTGCTGATGCATATAATGTTCTTCTTTTATATGCCCCGACTTCTGGTCGGTCGGAATCCAGGCAGTGATGCGCACCGCTTGCTTCCGTTTCTCGTCTTCACTTCTTTGTCTCTCGTCTTCGCGCCGCCACCGAGCCTCACGTCTTAAGTTCAGCGCGGTAAGTACAGTTGCGAAGATGGTCCCTAGTGCGGCTGCCCAGGCGGAAGAGCTCCTCGCCGTAAGTCTC
>ERZ772967.1683-NODE-1683-length-14939-cov-2.472185_pt1 | contig 14939 bp, 15 predicted proteins | sample MGYA00511677_ERZ772967 | MGnify/ENA primary metagenome ERZ772967 (study PRJEB29015, sample SAMEA2737931) | human oral metagenome | biome: human oral; feature: human-associated habitat; material: dental | place: China | collected 2146 ...
GTGATTTCCATAAAGGATTGGCATCTTTAGTTCAAGCTCCCCAGTATGCGACCGCTATTTTTACCAATACGTGTCACATAGAGCAAATCGAACACCTGATCCAAGAATTGCCCGATGTAGAGTTCTCTATCCTAGCTCATACCAATTTTGCGCCGGAAATCATGAACTTGCAATCGTATCTGAATGTACGACTCTATCCTTACTTTAATCCCATGAATGTCAAAAAAGTCTTGGAAAAGATTGACTTTTACTTGGATATCAATCATGAGGATGAAATTGCAAACATTATCCAAGAGGTGCAGCAAAGAGAAATCCCTATATTTGCTTTTGAAACCACTAGTCATGACTCGAGTGGTTACAGTCACGTATACTCACCAGCAGCCGTAGATCAAATGATCGAGTCTATCCGCACGCTTTTGGAATCAAAGAAGCAGTCGTTGTAAACTGAAGGAAACTAAATGAAAAAAACAATTGTTCTCGCAGGAGATTATGCCTATATTCGCCAGATTGAAACAGCGCTCAAGTCTCTCTGCTACCATAATAGCCATGTCAAGGTCTATATCTTTAATCAGGATATTCCTCAGGAGTGGTTCCGCGCTCTCAGACCGATAGTAGAGCAAATGGGCGGTGAATTAGTGGATGTCAAGATGCTTGGCGCCCAGTTTCAGATGAACTGGAGCAACAAACTGCCCCATATCAATCATATGACCTTTGCCCGTTACTTTATTCCTGATTTTGTCGAAGAGGACAAGGTTCTTTACTTGGACAGTGATCTGGTAGTGACGGCTGATTTGACACCTCTCTTTGAAATGGACTTGGGAGACAACTATCTGGCTGCAGCAGCATCTTGTTTTGGAGCTGGGATTGGCTTTAATGCAGGTGTTCTCTTGATAAACAACAAGAAATGGCGAGCAGAAGCTGTAAGACAAAAGCTAGTTGAGCTGACTGATCGAGAACACCAGCATGTGAGTGAGGGAGACCAGTCCATCCTCAATATGCTCTTTCATGACAGCTATGCTCCTCTGGATCAGAACTATAATTTCCAGATTGGTTTTGACAGTGGGGCTGCCTCGCATGGACATGAATTTATCTTCGATATTCCCCTGAAGCCTCTGCCGGCAATCTTGCATTATCTATCTCCAGACAAGCCTTGGAACACTTATTCGGTTGGGCGTTTGCGTGAGATTTGGTGGCACTATCATCTGATGGAGTGGTCTGCCATTACTGAAAAATGGCGTCAGGCTGGAATTGACTATCCAGTCACAGTCTATCAGCCAGTTATGTCTTGTCTTAATTTGACCAACTCCTGGCATCTTGAGAAAATCGACTATCTGGTTCAAGCCTTGCCAGAGGTGCATTTCTACATCGCAGCATATACGACAATGGCACCTGAACTCATGCTCTTGTCACGTTTTGAAAATGTTACCCTCTATCCCAACACCTTCCCTCTCTTGGTTGAGAAACTGATCCAGCAGACAGATGTCTACCTTGATATTAACCACGATGACAAGTTGAGTGTTGTTTATGACTATATTTCACGCTTTGAGAAACCAATCTTGACTTTTGACAATACCCAGTCCCAGGAACTAGCTGAAAGTGCCTATGCGGGTATCTTCTCAGCAGAAAGACCAGAAGAAATGGTGGCTACTTTGAAGGTTTATCTGGACGAGAAAACTCACGAAAACTGAGATAGAGATTTGAAGATGCTAAGATAAAAAGGCTGGATTGGTCCCGTATGACAGGACAATTGAAAGATAAAAAGAAAAGGAGGAGCTAGTGAAAGAATTTCGTTCATCAATAGCGGTAAAAAAAGGGATGCGCACCCTGTTTTTGCTCTTTATTTATGTGCTCGGAAGTCGTATCGCTCTTCCCTTTGTTGACCTCAATAGTCGGAATTTTCTCGGAGGAAGTGCAGCCTATCTGGACTTTTCAGTAGCCCTGACTGGTGGAAATCTTCGCAGCCTCTCTCTCTTTTCCATCGGGCTTTCACCTTGGATGTCAGCTATGATCTTGTGGCAGGTCTTTTCCTTTTCAAAGAAACTGGGTCTAAACTCTGTTCCTTCAGAGGTTCAGGATAGAAGAAAAATGTACTTGACGCTAGGAATTGCCTTGATTCAGGCCTTGGCCTTGACTACAAACCTCCCTGTCCAAGCTCCCTACAATCCCTTCTTGGTCTTTCTCCTCAATACCAGCCTTTTGGTTGCGGGGACCTTCTTCTTAGTTTGGTTGTCGGACATTAATGCGACTATCGGAGTTGGAGGCCCTGTCGTTATTCTCCTTGCGAGTATGGTGGCTTCTCTCCCACAGGATATTATCCAGTCGATCCAAGTTTATAAAGTCTCCCCTTGGATACTTTTCCTTTTGCTGATGCTGGGGCTGATTTTCACCTACCTAGTCGTTTTGTTTTATCGGGCAAGATACCGTGTCCCTATTAACAAAATTGGCCTCCATTCTCGCTTTAAACGTTATTCGTATTTGGAGATCATGCTCAATCCTGCGGGAGGCATGCCTTATATGTATGTTATGAGTCTCATGGGTTTACCTTCTTATCTCTTGATTTTACTTCAATATCTGGATAAGGGCAATCCTCTCTACTCTGCTATACTGGAGCAGTATGCTATGGGAAAACCCTTATGGATCTATGCCTATATCCTTATCCTATTTGTCTTTAGCATTGCCTTTGCCTTTGTAAATGTGAGTGGTCAACAGATTGCAGATCGGATGAAGCAATCAGGGGATTACATTTACGGAGTCTATCCTGGTGAGGATACCAGTCGCTTTATCAATCGCTTGGTTCTGCGATTTGCTCTGATAGGTGGCCTTTTTAATGTTACCTTGGCAGGGCTTCCGATGTTGTTTGTCTTGCAGGATGAGGGTTTGTTAAAAGTTAGTATGATTCCCGGACTCTTTTTAATTTTGAGTGGTATGCTCTTTACGATTCACGACGAATTGCAGGCGCTCAGACTAAACGAAAGGTATCAGCCACTATTTTAGGAGGTTTTGATGTATTATTTTATCCCAGCTTGGTATGGCAAGGAGCGTCCCTGGCATGCCGATTTGACACCTTGGTATTTTTCTCATTTTAAGCTAGAATTTGATGATACCTTCAATCAGATTCGTCTGATGCAGCGCCAAGGAATTCCTGCTCAGGTCCTCCTCCTGTCCTATCAGCCTCATCTGCGCTATTTTCTCCATCGTCAAGGTATTTTAGAAGCACAGGTCGATTCTCTTTTTGATGAATTGCAGGATTTTCATGAGATTCGACCGCAGGTCTTGCAGGTCAGAGATATTGAGTGGGAAGAGGACTGCGAGTTTGTTTACAGTCCCTTTACCATTTTAGTTTTGAGGAATGGCAAGCCCTATGCTCAGGTGGAGCATGGGATTGAAGGTTTTATCAGTACGATTCAGTATTTCAAGGGAGATTGACTCTTGTCTGCCAACTACCTGATGGATGATCGGGGGCTGGTCTCCAGTGTGATTTACTACGAAGATGGTCAGGCTATCTACCAAGACTACCTCAATCCCAAGGGACTGTGGCAGTTTAGAGAGCACTTGCACGATGGGGGGCGTATCGAGGTCAATCCTATCTTTGCTTTTCGCTTCCAAAAAGAGACTTACAGAGATATGGGAGAATTGATTGCTGAGTTTTTTGAGAAGAGATTGGCTCAACTCCCAGAGGAAGAAGCGGTCTATTTTCTGCCTGCTTGTGATCACCACAATGCTTTCCTTGTAGATCGATTGCCTCGCCAAACCACCAAGATTCTCAGTCTTTTTATCGGACGAAATCCTCAAGAGCAACTACCTCAGTTGGTGGATTTGTTGCCTAAGGTGGACCTAGTTCTGGTTGATAGGGAGGACACCCTGTGCTTGGCTCAATCTGACTTTCCAGAACAAGCAGAGAAGTTCCATCATTTATCGCCTTTTGATACCCGCTTGGAGCTGGGAAAGAGCCAGACTCGAAAAGAGTCGCTCCTCTACTATCAACTTGACTTTGAGCAGGGGATAGATGACCAAGCTCTCTATCAGGTCTTGCATTTCCTTTCTGAAAACAAAGATACGGAGCTGGTCTTTGGAACCTTTGCTGCTAGTCAAGAAGAAATGAAGCAGCTGGAAACACGAGTTGCTGAGATGGTCTCAGAGCAGTTTCAAGACCAGGAACTGGAGAAGGAAGTTGATTACCAAGGAGCCGAAAATCCGCTTGAGGATAATCGCCATCAGGCCATGCGCTATTCGTTTGTCAATATGAAGGATGAGTCGGAGTTAATCAAGCAGTTGGAATTTGTTCGTTTGATTGTCGATCTGAACAGTCAGCCTCTCCTTTATACCCAGATAGCGGGAATCAGTGCTGGCATCCCTCAAATCAACAGGGTCAAAACAGAGTATGTCAGCCATAAGAAGAATGGTTATCTGTTGGAAAATATTGCGGACTTTGCGCAAGCTGCTCATTACTATCTCGACAGCCTGCAGGTGTGGAACGACTCCCTGATTCATTCGATTGAAAAGATAAAGGAACACACTGGGGAGCAATTCCTGATCAAGCTAGAAAAGTGGTTGGAGGAGGTGACTTATGGAAAAGAAATATAATATTTTGCAAATCGGTCCAGAGGATTGGCGAGATACACTTGCCCTACCAGCCCAACTAGACTGGTATCATGTTCTTCCAAATACACCGTCTGCTATCCAGAAAATCATGGATGAGAATGACCTAGAGCACTTTCATGCTGTCATTCTTACGGATGGAGCTTATCTAGGAGATTTACTGCCTTTTTCATCTAGCTTGGAACCCTATACGGTTTTCTATCCAGAACAGTTTGTAAGTCAAGATAAAAACATTCAGGACCTCATAAAACAGCACTGCATGCAAGCGATGGACCTGTCAGACCGACAGGGCTTTGTTCGAGACCTTTCCACCTCCCTCTTTGAAGGTGGTTATGGGGACAAGCTGAGTCCGGCTGCGATACGGATTCATCCGAGTTTTCAAGGATCTGCCTCTTATCAAGGATTTGAGTATCTGGAGCTGGAAGGTGATTTTGGCAAGAACTATACCCAGCTAACCTCTTGGGCCTATAATCAGTTTGCCCAAGCCCACTCTCCAATCGAACTCTGGCTCGAATATGAAAAGACTGAGACGGTAGACTTGCGCCTGCGTTTGCGAAAATTCCCAGCAGGATCTATCTCAGAGATTAGCCAGGAAATCCTCCTCGAGGAAGCAGACTTTGCCCAAGCAGTCATTGTAGAACAAGACTATGACGCTTATCTGAGCATTTCTCTTGAAGCGCGTGGTCAGGGAAAAGTCAACATCGGCAATCTCCACCAACGCTGGAGCCGGAAACAGTTTGGAAAATTTGTTCTCGGAGGCAATATCCTGCATGACAAAAAACGTGAGGAAATCAACTATTTCTTTCACCCGGGGGATTTCAAACCTCCTCTAGCAGTCTATTTCTCAGGTTATCGTCCGGCGGAAGGTTTTGAGGGTTACTGGATGATGAAGAATCTCAGATGCCCCTTTCTCCTCTTTTCGGACCCTCGATTAGAGGGTGGAGCCTTTTACCTAGGAACTGAGGAATTGGAAGATAAGATTCAAGCAACCATCCAGTACTATTTAGACTATCTAGGTTTGGATAGAAGTGACTTGATCTTATCTGGGCTATCCATGGGAACCTTCCCAGCACTCTATTATGGATCCTACTTTGAACCCAAAGGAATCGTAGTAGGAAAACCTCTGACAAATCTAGGAACCATCGCACAGAGAGGCCGACTAGAAGCACCAGGAGTTTTCCCGACCAGCTTTGATGTCTTGCACCTTCAGACAGGAGGAGTGAGCCAAAAAGACATGAAGGAATTGGATCAACGTTTTTGGACCCGATTTAAAAAAGCTGATTTTTCACAGACGACCTTTGGTCTTTCATATATGAAGGACGAGGATATGGATAGTGGGGCCTATGACCAGCTAGTGGAGACACTTTGTCAGACAGGAGCCAAAATCTTGTCCAAAGGAACCGCAGGTCGACACAATGATGACACAGGTACAAACGTTGCCTGGTTTATTCATTTTTACAAGATGATACTAGAAGAATACGGAAGAGGTGAGACATGATTATCATCAAGAGAGAAGATATTAGGTGGGGCGAGATGGGAGCCACTTATCTTTATGGTAGCCAGATTGTCTATCATAAAGATGGCCGTGTCACACTAAAAAACCCTTTGCTGGCTTCAGGAGAAACCCTTAAAACCTGGTTTTCCAGTGTCAACTATCAGGCCACCAGAAGTCAGCCGAGTCTTCCTCTTCTCAAGAAAAATCACACCTACCGCCTATCTATGAAGATGCGAGTTCAACCAGCTAATGGCCTTTACATCAAACTGACCTTTTTCAACCGTTATGAGGAAATCGTCGAGGAGAAGATTGAAAGGCAATTTTCCTTTACTTTTACCTACCCTGAGACGGCCTACACGTATCGACTTTCCTTGATTAGTGCAGGATTTGAGGCTCTTGATTTTGCTTCGTTTTCTATTGAGGAGGATGCTGGTGTTTAATCATTTGTATCAGGAAAGACAACTGAGAAGGGTCAAGAAACTGTTAAGCCAAATCAATGACCTCAAAGAAGAGATGGCTGCTCTCAGTGATGGGGAAATGGCTGCCAAGACAGAGGAATTTCGCCAGCGTCTTGCCCAAGGAGAATCCTTGGATGAGCTGTTAGTAGAAGCCTATGCCCTTGTACGTGAGGCAGACAAACGTGTCTTAGGTCTCTTTCCCTATGATGTGCAGGTCATGGGCGCCATTGTAATCCACCAAGGAAATGTGGCTGAGATGAATACGGGTGAAGGCAAGACCCTGACTGCAACCATGCCCCTCTACCTCAATGCTCTAACGGGTAAAGGCAGTATGCTGATCACGACCAATGACTATCTAGCTAAACGAGATGCAGAAGAAATGGGACCGGTCTACCAATTTTTAGGTCTAACTGTCGGTCTGCCCTTTTCAGAGGATCCAAAAGAGGACTTGACTGCCGCAGAGAAAAGAAAAATCTACACCTCAGATATCGTCTACACGACTAATAGTGTACTGGGATTTGACTATCTCAATGACAATCTTGCTTCTACTAGTGAGGGGAAGTTCCTGCCTCCCTTTAACTATGTCATTATCGATGAGATCGATGACATTCTACTCGATAGTGCTCAAACACCCTTGATCATCGCAGGGTCTCCCCGCGTCCAGTCTAACTATTATGGGATGATTGATACCCTAGTGACGACCTTGGTTCAGGGAGAAGACTACATCTACAAGGAAGAAAAAGACCAAGTTTGGTTGACCCGAAAGGGAGCCCATACGGTTGAAGGATTCCTAGGAATCGACCATCTCTACAAGGAAGAGTATGCAACTTATGTTCGGCATCTAGTCTATGCTCTCAGAGCCCATACGCTCTTTACCAAGGACAAGGACTATCTGATTCGAGGTCAGGAGATGATCTTGTTAGACAAGGGAACAGGGCGCTTGATGGAAATGACCAAACTTCAAGGTGGTCTCCATCAAGCCATCGAAGCCAAGGAACATGTGAAACTCTCTCCTGAAACCAGAGCCATGGCTTCCATCACCTATCAGAGTCTCTTTAAGATGTTTCGCAAAATCTCAGGTATGACAGGAACGGGAAAGGTGGCAGAGAAAGAATTTTTCGAAACCTATAACATGTCTGTCATTCGCATTCCGACCAATCGCCCACTTAGGCGAATTGACCATCCGGACAATCTCTATGTAACCCTTCCTGAGAAAGTGTATGCTTCTCTTGAAGCAATCAAGACCTATCACTCCAAAGGCAATCCACTCCTGGTCTTTGTCGGATCTGTAGAAATGTCTCAACTTTACTCGTCCTTGCTCTTGCGAGAAGGGATTTCCCACAATGTCCTCAATGCCAATCATGCGGCGCGTGAAGCCCAAATCATCGCAGAGTCTGGACAGATGGGGGCAGTGACTGTTGCAACTTCTATGGCAGGTCGAGGCACAGATATCAAACTCGGTCCAGGCGTCGCAGAGTTGGGTGGTTTGATAGTGATTGGTACCGAGCGAATGGAGAGCCAACGGATTGACCTGCAAATCAGAGGGCGATCTGGCCGTCAGGGCGATCCAGGTATGTCTCAATTTTTCGTGTCGCTTGAAGATGATGTGATCAAAAAGTTTGGACCGTCTTGGGTTCACGACCTGTATCAAGACTACCAAGTGGAGGACATAAGACAACCCAACCTACTCAAGGCTAGTAAGTACCGCAATCTCGTCAGAAAAGCCCAAGAGGCTAGTGATAGTGCCAGTCGCTCTGCACGCAGACAAACCTTAGAGTATGCGGAAAGCGTCAATATTCAGCGCCAAATGGTCTACAAAGAAAGAGATTGCTTGCTAGATGGGAGCTGTGATTTAGGGCATATCCTTGAGGATATACTGGCAGACTATACCAAACAAATCTCAGAAAAAGCCTATAGTAGCCCTCAAGAACTCTTTCACTTTATCGTGACCAATATTAGCTTTGGGATGAGAGAATTACCAGCTGATTTGGATTTAGCTGATGCAGATCAGATTCGGGATTTACTAGAGGAGATAATAGCCAAAGAAATCGCAGCTAAAAAGGAAGTCCTCCAACCTCACCAACTCTATGACTCTTTTCTGAGAATATCCATGCTCAAGGCGATTGATGACAATTGGGTTGAGCAAGTCGACTATCTCCAACAGCTCAGTCTAGCAATCGGGAGCCAGTCAGCTTCTCAAAAGAACCCTATCGTGGAATACTATCAGGAAGCCTATGCTGGATTTGAAACCATGAAGCAACAAATTCGTACAGATATGGTACGCAATCTTCTCATGGGGATTGTGGAAGTAACGCCCAAAGGGAAGATTCTTACTCATTTTCCATAAAAAGAGAATCAGATGACAATTTACAATGTAAATCTAGGGCAGGATTGACGGAGTCACATAGGCAGTCCCAGAAGTAGACTAGTCTAATAAAATATGCCAACAGCTATGTGAGTTTCTAGTTTTAGCACTAGTCTAGCTGTTTGGCTGAAGTTGATGGAAGTACTTGACTCAGTTTTTTCCTTTCTCGATTTAGATATATTGAGTAGTACGTTTGTTATTAGGAGGAAGTATGACAAAAAAAGATCTATTTTACAAGGATGTCGAAGGACGCATGGAAGAGTTAAAGCAAGGAGCTCTCAAGAAAGAAAAGCCTAGCCAAGGAGAAAAGATCAGTAAAACTTTCTCTATTTTACTTGGCTTGCTCATCCTTATTAGCCTGATCTTTACATTATTAGGAATCTTGAGGTGAGACATGATGGAAGTTTTGATGATTGTAGGAATAATCCTAGCCGTCGCCTTGATTGTCCTGATTCTCATCCAACCTCGCCAAAGCCAACTCTTTTCCATGGATGCGACCAGCAATATCGGAAAACCAGGCTACTGGCAGAGCAATCGCTTGGTAAAAGTTTTAACTCTCTTGATTAGCATAGCCTTGTTTGTATTGCTCCTCGTTTTTATGGTGGTGACCTATCAGTAAGGACGTGATTCCATTCACAGATGAGGAATGCTAGACACGAAAAAAAGATACAAGCGAACCGGAGGAAAATATGGAACAACAAATGAATGAAAAAATTATCGAAATCGTGCATCAAGCCAACGATATGATTCCAGTTGAGTGGGATGATTTATATATTGTAATTGAGATGGACAAGACTTACAGTGGAGGAGCTTATTTCTTTTTCAAATATAAAAATCAATATCATTACCATCTTGAAATGTCAGAAGATTTTGGTCTATCAATGATGGATATTCTAAGCGAAAACAAGGTTTTATTTAAAAAGTCAGAAGATCTGAAAAGAGTGTTTATTGAGAATGATTTAGCAGATTGGTATATTTGTATCATTCACTTAGATGAAAATAACAAACTTTCAGTCGACTATGACTATGCCCCATGGTTGGAAAGTGGTTATGGTCCAAGTGCTCGAATGGACTTTTTTGAATATAAATATCTCGGAAAGCAACCAGCTAACGAAAAAGAACTAGAACAGTTCAAGGCCATGGAAGCCTTCCAGCAGGAGTATAATGGAAAATAGAATGAATTAGAATTTTTGTGTGAATAATGACTTATAAAAAAATCATGAACATTGCTCTGCCAGCTATGGCGGAGAACTTTTTGCAGATGCTTATGGGAATGGTCGACAGCTATCTGGTGGCTAGTCTGGGGCTGATTGCGATTTCGGGTGTCTCGGTGGCCGGCAACATCATTACCATTTATCAGGCTATCTTTATCGCGCTGGGAGCCGCTATTTCCAGTCTCATCTCTAAGAGTCTGGCTCAGGGAGACAAAGAGCGTCTGGCCTATCATACAGCCGAGGCTATCAAGTTGACGCTGCTTCTGAGCGCTTTCTTAGGCCTGCTTTCTCTGCTTTTTGGCAGGCAGATGCTGGACCTTCTGGGAACAGAAAAGGCGGTGGCTGATGCCGGCGGTCTTTATCTGGCTCTAGTTGGCGGGACTATTGTCCTGCTGGGCTTGATGACATCCTTTGGAGCTCTGGTGCGGGTCACGCGCAATCCTCGATTTCCCATGTATGTCAGTCTTCTGACCAATGTCCTCAACGCCCTTTTTTCAGCTCTGGGCATTTATGTCTTTCGGCTTGGTGTTGTCGGTGTAGCGCTGGGAACGGTGCTGGCTCGTTTAGTCGGTGTTCTCATCCTCTGGCGGGAGCTGGATTTGTCCACAATCCGCTGGCGCTGGGGCTTAGATCGAGAGCTTTTGCGCCTGTCTCTGCCTGCTGCTGGAGAGCGGCTCATGATGCGGGCGGGCGATGTGGTGATCATCGCCATTGTGGTCGTCTTTGGTACGGATGCAGTAGCGGGGAATGCCATCGGTGAAGTCTTGACTCAGTTTAACTACATGCCGGCTTTCGGGGTCGCGACAGCAACAGTCATGCTGGTAGCCCATGCGGTTGGCGAGGGAGATATGCAAGCGGTCGGTCTGATTCGTCAGCGGGCCTTCTGGCTGTCTTTTGCTTGCATGCTGCCCTTGGCTCTAGGGATTTTCGCTCTTGGTCGGCCCCTGACCTTGCTCTATACGGACAATAGCGGAGCGATCACAGCCAGTCTTTCAGTTATCCTCTTTTCCCTGTTGGGAACTCCCATGGCAGTAGGAACCGTGATTTATACAGCGGTTTGGCAGGGGCTGGGCAATGCCAGACTGCCCTTTTATGCCACGACTATTGGCATGTGGCTGATTCGCATCGTCTCAGGATATTTACTAGGTGTGACCCTTGGCTTGGGTCTGCCAGGGGTTTGGGCTGGGACTCTCTTGGACAATGGCTTCCGCTGGCTATTTTTAAAGGTTTTATTTGACAGAAAAATGAGGGAAATCGCATGACAAAAGCTTTAATTTGGGATTTGGACGGCACCTTGCTGGACTCCTACGATGCTATTTTGGCAGGAATTGAGGAAACCTATGCCCACTATGGTCTGGACTTCGATAGAGCCAGTATTCACAGCTATATCCTAAAGCACTCTGTCCAGAAGCTCTTGGAGGAAGTGGCATCTGAGAAGGACCTAGACGCTGCCGAGATGAATGCCTTCCGTGGAGCAAGTCTGAAGGAAAAGAATGCTCAGGTCCATCTGATGGAAGGGGCGGCAGAGATTCTGGCCTGGGCTGAAGAGCAGGGCATTGCCCAGTTCGTCTATACCCACAAGGGACTCAATGCCCATCAAATCTTACAAGACTTGGGTATCCATAACTATTTTACAGAAATCATCACAACAGCCAACGGCTTTGAGCGCAAGCCCCACCCAGAGGGCGTTGACTATCTGCTCGAGAAATATGATCTGGACAAGCAAGAAACCTACTATATCGGCGACCGGACGCTGGATGTGGATGTCGCCGTCAACAGTGGCATCCAGAGCATTAACTTCTGTGACTACCGACCAGAAATCAATCAGAAGATAGAGAAGTTGATGGATATCAAGCAATTATTTACAAGATAAAAAGCAGACCAGAACTGATCTACTGTCAGTCTAGCCTGCTTTTTCTTTTACATATGCTCAATGTGAAGTTCTAGCAAGAACTCAAGCGCCTCGGGAGTACAGTTCTTTTTTTCTATAGGAATGCCGACATTTGGCCCCAACATGATATAAAAATCTTCCTTGGTATTAAAAACTTTGACGATATCATCATAGCTATAAAGAAACTCTCCTCGTTTACTTTTCACAGAAAAGTTATCTTTCTCAAATATAAGAGTTTGCTCCATATCCTTCCAGTAAGGAGTTTTTTGATAGGCTTTCTTTATCTGAAAGTCCATGCCAAAGTATATTGCTGAGATTGTAATCAAAGATGCAAATAGCACCGTAAACACAGAAAATCGCTTCAGTTGGTCAGGTATAAAGGTCAGATAGAGCGACATGATTCCTATAAAGATGAGAATATTTAGTAAAAATCCTTTTCCACGTATGAAAACAGACCATGCAAATCGTTGATAGACTTCCTCAGTCACAAGAGTTGGAATGGTTATTGGGAACATGCTTTACCTCCTAGTTTTTATTATTATACCATAGAAGAGCGATAAGATATAGCTGGCTCTTGCTAGGCGATACGAGGCAAGGTAGATTTCTTTTAGAGAAGGCGAGAGATATTCCCATTTTTATCTAAAACCAGTACATCTGGCATACTTAGGCTGCGCCAGAAGTCATAATCAATTCTGGAGTCAAATGCGCTCATTTCACCTCCTATGCTTTTGAGCATGTTGGTTTCAGGAGTTTATCAATTGGCCATTTTCTAAATTTTGGTCTTTTTGTATTTTTGAGAGCCCAATAACTTAGCGCGAATAGAGCAATAATCCATACAAGAGATACGATTAAACTATCAAAATTTAATTTAAAATCAGCTTTATTAAAGAAGTCGACATAAATACCTAAGAAAGTTGTATCCATAAAATTCTTAATTTCTGAACTAACTTGGGAAAACATTGGTAAGAATGATAAAGCTAACATGGGAATTAAACCATACACTTGAGCCTGTGTTTGTGTTTCTGATATAGAGCCGATAACTAAGTTCAGAAGTATAGTACACAAGGCTACTAGTGAAACAACTGCAAGATATACAGGATAATCTGTTCCAAAATCGACTTCAACCATTTTAGGAAAGGTAATAATTGCTGCTGACGCAAAAATTACAGGATAAAATAGAACAGAAATAAGATATTCACCACGGCGAACCCCACTTAAAACAAGAGTTTTAAAAATTCTTTTCTCTTTTTCTTCTGCAATCGAACTTGAAATCATTGAACCTGAAGAGAATGAGAAGGCCATTGTTAAGCTACTAAATAGCAATGTTTTTCCTTGAGTTCCATCAGTATTCATAAAATTTTGGAAAAGCAGCACTAGAAAGAACGGGAATATTACCTGTACTAGAGTGTTTTTGTTATTCAATAATACCTGTGTCCGCAACCAAATAAGGGCTAAAATTCGTTTAAGCATCTAATTTTTCTCCTGTCAATTTAATAAAAATATCTTCTAGTGTTGGTTCACATGAGTGAATCATCATAATTTTTTGGTAGTTCTCTTCTTTCAGGGCCTCGAAGTTGATTATTTTCCGAGTTGTATCGCTGTAAATTAGTTCAACTTTCTTTTCCTTGTTGTATTTTTGAATGATGGTTTTGGGACTTCCCTGCTCAACAAGATGACCTTTATTCAAAAGAGCCAAATCATCGCATAAGAGGGTTGCCTCATTCATGTCATGGGTTGTTAAGAAAATGGTTGTTCCTTTTTCCTTCAACTCTTGTAATAGTTTGTGAATTTTCTTTGATGTAGTAGGATCCAATCCACTGGTAGGTTCATCTAAAAATAAGACTTTAGGATAGTTGATTAAGGCACGAGCTAAAAGCATTCGTTGACGCATACCTGTAGAAAGTTTTTCAGCTGGAGTATTTTTGCTATCATACAGATCAACTTGTTTTAGAATTTCCTCAATTCGGTTTGTTGAAGTTCCATATAGTCTTGCGAAAAATAGCAAATTTTTGTATAGACTTAATTTCTCATAGTAACCACTTGTATCTCCTACTAAGCCTAACTCTTCAAAATCTGAAGGAAGCAATTTTTGAGAATCTTTCCCCAACAATTCTGTCTTTCCGCTATTAGCTTGTAGCTGTCCTGTCAAAATATTGATCATTGTTGTTTTTCCTGAACCAGATTTTCCTACCACTGCGTAAAATTTCCCTTTTTCAAACTCCACACTTGTTGGTTTTAAAACCTGTACCCCCGTATTTTCGTAAGTAAATTCCACCTTATTCATTTTTAAAATTGACATATTTCCTCCTATTTCATCTTCGTTAAAATTGCTTTAGGTTTTAATCTCATCACCGATATTGAAGCTCCACTCACCGCCAAAAAGATCACCGCCCCACCACACATATATGTTCCGAGATAGTCAAATAAATCCAACTGTTTTCGGCTTAGAACCACATCCGTTGTATTCCCCGACTGGTCAGGATTCGCCTCACTCATAATCTTCTCAGTCAAAGCTCCGGCCGACAAATTTCCTAAAAATATTGCTGGCCCAAAGCTAAGTGTTGCAATTATTATTAATTCAATCAGCATCTGCCAAAAAATATTCATCTTTGTCTTACCAATTGCAAGTAGCGTTCCAATTTCGTGAATTCTCCCCCTGAACCAAAATAGTAGCACAAACCCTAGGATTACCCCCCCCATCACACTCACCCCAATCAAAATCTTCACCAACAATTTTTCTACATTTTCTATTGTCTGATAAATTGCTTCCTTTTTTGCAAAGTTATTTTCTAAGCTCAATTCTTTCCAGTTTATTTTCAGTTTTTTGACTGAGTTAGTCACTTCTTCCACCTGCTTCGGGTCACTAACTAAATATTTTACTTGCTGATATTCTAAATTCTTTTTAAACTGCCCCAGT
>ERZ772967.1686-NODE-1686-length-14927-cov-3.268424_pt1 | contig 14927 bp, 10 predicted proteins | sample MGYA00511677_ERZ772967 | MGnify/ENA primary metagenome ERZ772967 (study PRJEB29015, sample SAMEA2737931) | human oral metagenome | biome: human oral; feature: human-associated habitat; material: dental | place: China | collected 2146 ...
TATAGAAAAAAGATTTCTCGTAAAAATTTCTTTTTTTAAAAAATAATATTATACCTTTGCCCCCATTAAAATATCATAAATTATGACAGATACAGTATTACAACCGAAAGGTACAGACGTAAAAACAGATACGGAAGTACAACTGACAGGTGCACAACTACAACAAATGCTTGATGCTCACTGTCAAGATATGAAAGAAGGAATGCCAGGATTCCTTTTTTATGGAATTTTGAGTAGTTCTGATGGTTCTATCTTAAGCAAAGCTTCTGCCAATGAAGAAGCTTCAAAAATAGTTGAACAAGGTTCTGCCTTTCATCTTACTATTATTGATCAAGTAAAGAAAGTAGTTGATAGCAATGATGCTTTAGGAAAATTGGAGTTAGATTATATCCTTATTGAAACAGATAAAATCACGTTTATGTTGATGATTTCAGCTTTAGGAAAGTTCTTTTCTATTACTGCTTTAGATAGAGCTAAATCAAACGTTGGTATCTCGAGAGCTTTACTTTACAAGTGCAAAAGAGAGTTTGGGACACTATTAGACGACTTTTTTTAGTGTTTTTTTAACAGAAAAAATTATAAAGAGCACAAAGCAGACAATCTGTTTTGTGCTCTTTTTTATACTAATCAAATATAAAACTTTTAATAAGATTTCATTATAAGCTCATCATTATAGTTCTACGATATTGCTGTTTTCATCAATGAGAATATAATGCCTCTTGGAAGCATCGCATACTAAAAAAGAAGCTTATTTGAGCTTGTTGTTTCACTTTAGATAGAATGGTAGCATATATTTTGTAAAAACAAAAAAGCACAAATTCGGAATGCCCAAATTTGTGCTCTGAAGATATTATTTAATATCTATTTTTTAGAGGTGTTCATCTAATGCTCCTGCAAGAGATCTGCTTCTTTCAACTAAAGTTCTAGCTATTGCTATATTAGCTTTGGCTCTATCTAAGGCTAAGAGAATAAAATACTTCCCTGAATTTGAAATCCCAATCACATTAGTAACTTTATCAGTTTCGATAAGAATACTATGTGTTTCTTTAACTCCTAATGATTCACTTGAAGTAACCACTTTTTTCACTTGCTCTACAATAGTTGAGAAAAAGGGAGAGACTTCGTTTGCAATTTTTGAAATTTCTGGATTAGCTGCAGAACTTCCTATGATAGTTCCATCAGCGCAATTAAGAATTCCACAAAAGATGAAGCCTGGCAAATTAGCTTTCATATCTAAGCAGAGCTTGTTAACTGCTTCTTGTAATTCTTTACCTGTCATAAACTTGATTTTTTATATGTTATTCTGATGCAAATATATGTATAATATATACAAGTATTTCTTTTTTAACATTATTTAATGTTTTTTGTGTATACTTTAAGTTTTTTAACTTGTATTATTGTGAAATAAAACAGAAAAATAAAAGCATCAATATATCATCACAGCTCCTACGGTAGCGTTGCTGGTCTCATCGATGAGGATAGCACTACCCATTGGAGGATTGCTTTGGAAAGCATCGTATACTAATGGGGAAGCCGTTTTGAGTCGGATTTTTGCGATTTCATTGAGTTTTACACTTTCTACGCCTTCAGTTTGGTTGAGGGTATTGACATCTATTTTATACTCTATTTCCTTCACAATTGCTTTTACAAGTTTACTACGCTGTTGCAACAAGTATTTATTACCTTCGCGCAATTCGCGTTTATCCATCCAGCATACAACAGCCTCAATATCTTGTCCTTGCTGAGGCTCTGCTCCTTGTTTGGCAAAGTAGTCGCCACGAGAAATATCGATATCGTCTTCGATGTGTAGTACTACTGGGTCACCTGCCTTTGCTTCTGCCACTTCTTCGCCGTTATACTCTATCTTACTGAGTTTTGTAGTAATCCCTTCTGGTTCTACTATTATCGCATCACCTTTGCGATACGTGCCCGAAATGACTTCTCCCGCATAACCGCGGTAATCGTGTAAAGCTTCGGTTTGTGGGCGTATTACATACTGCACCTGAAAACGAGGTTGGTCATAGTTGTCTTTGCTAATTTCTACAGTTTCCAAAAAGTCTAAAAGCGAATTGCCTTTGTACCAAGGCATTGCCTCAGTGGTATTCACGATATTATCGCCTACAAAAGCCGAAATTGGAAAATAGTGCACGCTCTTCAATCCTAAACGTTTGGCAATCTCTTCGTACTCTTGCTTGATATTGTTAAACACCTCTTCGCTATAATCTACCAAGTCCATTTTGTTTACGGCTACCACTACCTCTGGGATATTGAGCAGGGAGGCGATGATTGAGTGGCGACGAGTTTGTTCGGTTACGCCATTGCGAGCATCTACCAAAATGATTATGAGCTCGGAATTAGAAGCCCCCGTAATCATATTGCGGGTGTATTGGGTATGACCAGGAGCATCGGCGATGATAAATTTGCGTTTGGGAGTAGCAAAGTAGCGGTAGGCTACATCGATAGTAATCCCTTGTTCGCGTTCAGCACGGAGCCCGTCGGTGATGATAGCGAGGTCGATACCATCGTCGTTCTTATTTTTTGATTGTTGTTCCAATGCTTCGAGCTGGTCGGCTAAAATACTTTTGCTATCGTATAATAATCGACCTATAAGGGTACTTTTACCGTCGTCTACGCTACCTGCGGTGATAAATCGTAATATATTCATTTGCTTTATTTCTGTTGAGTAAATATAATTTGGTGCAAAAATACAAACTAATTGGCAAATTAGCAAATTTGGAACTTAGTAAATGGGGTAAATGCTAATAATACCAGAAATGTCAATAATACCAATAATACCACCAAGGGGAATGGACGGGTCGGACTTTTTCAGACGGGTCGGACAGGTCAGAGGAGGAGTTAGAGGATTCGGAAGGAAACGGAAAAGTTCGGAAAGGCGTGTTGAGGTAAAAGGTAAAAAGTAAGAGGTAAAGTGGGTGTCGTTAGCTTATAGGGAGCTTATAGGAAGCTTATACGAATCTTGGACGATTGGTATAGAAAGGGTATATAAAAAGTTGATTAACACTATGATACAACAATGATAAAAATGTTAAAAACAGGGTTTCGAGGCGAAAGAAAGAGAATCCTCACCCCGTTCACATACTCTCCTATTCGGAGACTTCTCCAAAAGAGAGGGGGAGTGTAGCGACGGAAAAAGTGAAGGTAATGTGGTGAAAATGTCTCCCTTTTCACATATCCAGCTGTCGCTGGCTATCTTCAAAGGGGGAATTAGTGACGGGAAAGGCGAATGAAAAATAGAATTTTGTTATATTGAATTGATGTTATTTAACTCTAAGGGACAAAAGAACAACCAATAATAACTCGTATTAAAAGTTTTACTACAAAAAACTTTACTATTAATACTAAATTTCATATTTTTGCGCAAAATAAATCAAAGCTAAAAACGTGCTCATCGCTTAACTGAAATAAGAAAATGAGCCTCTGAGACAATTAAAAGATTATAAGGTAAAAGGTAAAAAAGATGACAAGTGATAAAATGAGAATTGTATTTATGGGGACACCTGACTTTGCGCTGGCGTCGCTAAAAGCATTAGTAGAAAACCATTACAACGTAGTAGGTGTAGTAACGGTAGCCGATAAACCTTCGGGACGCGGACAGAAGCTACACGAGTCGCCGGTGAAACTGTATGCCGAAAGCAAAGGGATACCGGTGTTACAACCCATAAAACTAAAAGATGAAACTTTTGTAAATGCACTGAAAGCCTTACAACCCGATTTGCAAATAGTAGTAGCCTTCCGTATGTTGCCCGAAGTGGTATGGCGATTGCCTAAATACGGCACATTCAATCTGCACGCCTCTCTTTTACCTAACTATCGTGGAGCAGCTCCCATCAACTGGGCAATTATCAACGGGGAAAAGGAAACAGGGGTAACGACTTTCTTTATAGACGAGAAGATTGATACGGGAGCTATTATCGCACAAGAGGTTACACCTATTGAGTCTCACGAAACAGCAGGCACCTTACACGACAAGCTAATGGTGCAAGGTGCTGAATTGGTACTGAAAACCGTAGATAGCATTGCAGAAGGGACTTGCACTACCCAACCACAAAACAAGGAAGTAACCTTTGCCGAAGCTCCTAAGATATACAAAGAGACTTGCAAGATAGATTGGCAAGCGGAAGGAATGACAATAGAGCGTTTAGTAAGGGGAATGAGCCCCTACCCTACTGCGTGGACAGCGTTTGTACAAAAAGGAGAAGTGCTAAATGTAAAAGTATATGATGCTCTTTTCGAACCTGTCTCTCATCAATATCCTATTGGGGAACTCTTAGTAGATAAAAAAGGACTACGTGTAGCCGTGAAAGATGGTTATATACAGCTATTAGAATTGCAATTACCTGCTAAAAAACGTATGAAGACCACAGACTTGCTAAATGGGTTCAGCTTTGATAATACCACAATACTATAATGACGAGTCGGAGCACGACAGACAATTAAAAAACTTTGGTAAAAATTGATTCTCTAATCAGATAATTGACAAACTGGCCAATTGGCTCATTAACTTTTCGATTTCTTGTTCGGTATTAAAACTGTGCAAGCATATTCTCAACCGTTCTTGTCCCGTAGGTACGGTGGGTGCTAAAATGGGTAATACGCCTATATCTTGGGCTTGTAGTACTTCGGCAAGTGCTTTTACTCGTTCATTGCCTGCTACTACTATGGCTTGAATAGCCGAATCAGAAGGAATAAAACCCTGTATATTGTATTTAGCAATTTGCGTTTTAAAATACTGTATATTATGATGCAGTTGTTCTATTGACTTAGTTGTCTGTAAGGTCTCATATCCTGCCCTAATAGTTGCCACACTATGTGGACTCATAGCAGTGGTATATATGAAAGAGCGTGAAAAGTTCACTAAATACTGTATCACCTCATTTGAAGCTAAGACAGCAGCTCCGTGTGCTCCCAAGCCTTTTCCGAAGGTAACGATGCGGGCAAAAATTTCTTCTTCTAACCCCAATGCTTGCACCAACCCAGAGCCGTGTTTGCCAAATACTCCTGTGGCGTGTGCTTCGTCTACCGCTATATAAGCCCCATACTGCTTTGCTAATGTTACCAAACGCACCAAATCAGGACTATCACCGTCCATTGAAAAAACTGTTTCAGTAACGATAAGCACCGTTTTATCAGGGGTAGCAAACTTCTTTAAGAGCTTTTCTAAATCGTCTAAATCATTATGTTTAAACTTATAGGAGTTAGCTAAACTCATTGAAATACCGTCGCGTATAGAAGCGTGACTGTAACTATCGTATAAGATAATATCACCTCGCCCTACAATACAGGAGAAGAATCCCACATTGGCATCATAGCCCGAATTGTACAAAAGAGCCGTTTCGGCGTTATGAAAATGAGCTATATAGTTTTCGGTTTCGGAAAAGATAGGCAAGTTACCCGAGAGCAATCGCGAGCCTGTAGCTCCGTGAGGAGCCGTTTGCTGAGGGAGTAATTCAGAGATGCGTTTAGTAATCTCAGAATTTGTACTGAATCCTATATAATCATTGGAGTAGAAATCAATAGCAAAATGGCGTTGTTTGAGAGTGCGTAAGGCATTGTGAGCTTCGCGTTCAGCTAATTTTTCTTTGATGTGTTTCATTTGAATATTCTTTTATTCTTTCTCCTTTACAGGAAAGAAAAAGGCTCTAGGATGTGCTTTAAAGGCTCTCCATACGCAACGACCTAAATATTTTAGTTCTGAAGCAGGTACTTCACGAGAACGCAAGGCTATCCATAACGACAGACCAAAACTCACAATAAAGTTACCTAAACCGATAATGCCTATCCCTAAAATACACCAAAGGATATTCTCCAAGCTAATGATAAAATTCATACCATACAAGCCATAAGCTAAATTACCACTGGCAAAAGTGATGTGGCGTATATCGATGGGCAAACCGAAGAAATGACCTATTGCCCACGCACTTCCCATAAAGACTCCAAACCAAATATTTGAGACGACACTCGGCCACTTTTGTTGCATCCAGTTAGCAACGCGTTGCATACGTACTTTGCCAAAGAAGCCTTTAAGAAAAGGGTGTTCGGAAAGACGATAATAGAAGTTGTTAAAGTTATTTACACTAGCTACATTGCCTGCTATAATACCCGATAAGAACAGAAATATCCCTGCAATGCAAGCGTGCAAAAATACAGGGGTGTGCCATATATTCAGGTCTTCCAAGAGATGTAAACTCTTTTTGGTAGCGATGTTGTAACCACTGAGATAACTCATTCCTATCGCCAAAAGCATAGACACAGGAAAAGCACCAAACACATTGCCCACAAAGGCAATGAACTGCGAACGGAACAAACGCGTGAAGAGTGCTGAGAATTCGGTGTAATGTTTCTGTTTTTCTTTATTGTTATCGTTGTCGCTGAGGCTCTCTAAAGTCTTGGCAATCGTAGAAGCCGTCATCGCAGGTTGCTTGGTAGCCAAAGTAGACCCTGTGAGGTAGATGAGCACAAAACCAATAGCGTAGTTAAAACTGTAGTTCAGTGCACGGAAAAAATCACTTTGGTCGGGTTGCATCGACATATAGAGTTTTACCAAACACATAAACCCCACGATAACACCACCCCACAAAGCTGTTTTGAGCATCTTGAAGTACTCACCGGTAGTAGAAGTGATATAGTGTTCACCCGTCTTTCCGGTATAGTTCGTAATCTCGTAGGTGATGTTATAAACACTATCATCTATCAGCTTTCGAATATTGTTCTTCTTAGAATTAGTTTTCACCATATCTAAGTAGAAAGCAATCGTTTTTTCACATTTATCAGCTTCTTTTTCTATAAACAGGTAGTTATAGAGTCGCTTGATGCGTTTTATTTGCTGACGAATGAGCAAAAGAGTTTGGTTCACACTAAAACTCACCCCATATTTAGAAGTATTAGCATCAGCTTTGTTTACGAAATCCTCACACTGACCAGCTAGAATATTCAGCTGTTTGTAATCGAGTTCGTGGTCTTGTATATATAGATAAGGGTTATCTTCCTTGGAAAGAGTACGTGCAAGATTGTTCAGCTCATCGTCGAGAGCGATAAAGGGGCTGTTGAGATGAGCATATTCAGGCACCATACGGCGCACATCAGTTTGCAAGGCGAGCCCTCCCATACGTTGGGAGAGAATCATTATCGCCAAAAGGATTTGCTTGGAGGTAGTTTTGCTCTCACTATCCTCATAGAAAGTAGATATAGCAAGAATATTAAAGAGTTCTTTCCAGTTATCTAAAGGAATTTGATGTACCCATTTCACATCGGAAGGACGGTAGAAGAGTTGGTTGAGTACGTATTGTATATTCTCTTCCGAAGGCTGGTCGGGCAAAAGCTGACGACTGATACGACGACGCAATTCTTTGAAGAAAGAAACACTGTTAAGCAGACCAGCATCAGTAAAAAGAATTACTTTTTGTTTATTAGCAAATACGTTATGGAGTTTTTCCTTGAAGAAAGCGATGCTATCGGGTTTGTGTTTGATTTCAGTGATGAGTTCATTGATATTGAGGGGAGACTTTTTATTTTTACTTTTACGACGAAAGTAGTTCACTACATCAAACACGAAGTCAATATCTTCATAGTCTGATGAGTGCATATAAGTCTCAAAGATTTCATAAATAGATTTATATTCTTTTGCGAATCGCAACATATCTTACAGTGAATAATTAAGAATTGATAATTAACAATGAGGGAGCAAAGATATGAAAATTTTGCTAATTTGTGGTATTCATCAATAAAAAAAGCTACCCAAATGAATGGATAGCCTTTGTTAGCTGTTACTCAGATCCAGCTACTCCTGTTCGCTGGTTTTACCTGTTTAGAAGTTGTAACGTACTCCAAAGCTAAAGGTACGACCTTCGCCAAAGTACACTTGGTTTCTCACATCGATACCTTGGTAAGTTTTACTACTATCAGTGGTGTGAATACTTGTATAAGACTCTGAAATATAGTAAGTATCAAGTACATTATAAGCTTGCACTGAGAAAGTAAGACGTTGCTTATCGGTAAGTTGCCATTTATAAGACGCTCCTAAATCAAAGAGATTATAACTTGGCAATTTAAGGGCTCCTTTTTCAGCTTCAACTTTTTTATTGAAATTAGAAATATTTAAATTCGCATATAGATCATCTACGTAACGCCAATCAACATCGAATTTAAGTCCTTTTATAGGTGGTAGTATAGTTAGACCCAAAGAAGCAGTTGTTTGCGCGGTAGAACCTACTTTCACTTTGTCTAAGAAAAGTTTTACTTGGCTAGCACTACCTGCTGGCACTACATTACCTTGATCATCAATAGTTTCATTGCTTTCATTAGTAAGATTACCAGAAGCATCTCCTTTATAGTACCAATCACCTAATGAAAGAGATGCGTTTACCCTCACATAATCATTGATTTTAGCATTTGCTTCAAGTTCTATACCTTGGTGAATTTCTTCAATACCTAAGATATTTGCATAAGCACGAATTGTATTATTTTTAAGGTTATTAGATTTGCGTAAATAACGATCCTTCCAAGAAGTGTGATATAGGTTCAAATTGACATTCAAAAAACTTGATTTAAACCCGTAACCGAGTTCTACTCCAAAAATTTTTTCATTAGTAAGAGAAGGGTTTAAGAAGTTTCGGTAATTAGGATATACAGCATCAAACAATGGTTGTTTAGAGTAATATCCTACATTTGCAAACACATTGTGATGTTCGTTGATATTATAATTTATACCACCTTTGATATTATAACCTACGATATCTTTGAAACCTGTTTTAGTACTCATAGCAGTTTCAGGTTTACCTATAATAGCTAATGTACCTGGTTTTAAAAAATTATCTATACGCTGGTAGGACTGTATCGAAGTAGCTCCTTGTATGAAGGCAGAGAAATGATCATCAGAGTATTCAAACTGAGAGAAGAGGCCAAACCATTTCACTTCTCCATCATTGCTATAGCCTATTTGGTTTTCTAAAGGCTCTGTTTTTTGGAACGGATTCCAAGAAACATTAGCGGGAACAACGGTGGTTACCACATTAGGATTATTTAGATTCTTATTCTTATTGTCAGCATAAGAGTTATTTCCTAACATATCAGTAACAACTTGGTGGTGATAGCCATAATAGTATCTACCATCTAAACCAATATTTGCTGTAAAGTTCTTATTAATTTGGTGTTGCAAGTTAGTAAGGAAGCCATACCAATCGTGAGAGTTCACGGAACCATTGCGTATGAAACCTTGGTTTACAGAGCCTGCTGATTTTCCGCTAGGGTCGGTTACTCTTACACTTCTACCTGCTTCACCAGGGTGTTGCATAGTCTCCAATCCACTTACTGCCTGACCTTTGTTATATTGTACTGCTTTGTCAAAGTCAATCAAACCTTCTTCAGTACGAAGTGTATTTAAATAATGTTTTTGAAGGGAGTAAGATGTAGTACCGCTCACTGTTGTTGAAGAGAAAGAGTGAGCTTCACCTAAAGAGTTGGTGCCCATACCACGTCCTAAAGAAGCGTATACTACGGTACTAAGTGAGGTACTTTTGCTTATTTTCCAATCCCAGTTGAGCATTGCTACGGGTTTGTGATATAGATTTTTCTTAATAGTATATTCTTCATCATCTAAGTATCCCCAATCTGAATTGTATTTGCGATTAGGTTCATCACCATCGCCATAGCGTAAATAATCAGACAACAAAGGACTGTTAGAGCGTTGGTGATGCCATTGTGGAGCTCCTGTAAACATCAGCTGGAAACTGTGTTTATCGGAAGGTTCATAGCCTAAAGCAAAATAATAGCTATAGCCATCAAACTTGGTACCATCTACGTATTTACGTCCGGCATTTTTACTGAATAACACAGAAGCCGACCAACCTGTAAGGCTCTTACCTGTATTGTAAGCAACTAATCCTTTATACTCTTGGTTACTACCATAGCTAAAGTAAGCAGTTCCTCCTTCGGACATATCGGCAGCACGTGTTACCACATTAATAGTACCTCCTACTGAAGCTATTGCTAACTTAGAAGCTCCAAGCCCGCGCTGTACTTGCATTGCTGAAGTAACATCAGCAAGACCTGACCAGTTACTCCAGTAAACAGTACCACCTTCCATATCGTTTACAGGCATACCATTTACCATTACAGCAATGTTTTTGGTATCAAAACCTCGAATATTGATTTTAGAATCGCCAAAGCCTCCTCCCCCTTTGGTGGCGTAGACAGAAGGCGTTCTATTGAGTACTTCAGGAAGCTCTCGTGTACCTAATTTTTCTATAATTTCGGTAGCTTGAATAGTAGATACCGCCACAGGTGTTTTACGCTCTTGTGCAATGTCTAACAAGGTGCTTTTACCTGTTACAATTACCTCTCCTAGGGTTTGTTGGTCGCTTGTAAGGGTAATTCGCACGTGCGCCTTACCATTCACAAGTTTATACGAAACTGTCTTGGTAACATATCCAAGATAAGAGAACTCTAAGGTTCCAGTAGGTGAGTCTACATTCAAGGAATACTTACCGTCCATATCAGTAGAAGCTCCTTTGGTAGTCCCTTTAACCAAAACATTTGCTCCCATTAACGGAGCGTTGTAATCACCATCAATTACTTCACCTGTAATAACTCCTTGCTGAGAGTAAAGTATTGATGTGAGAAAAAGTACGGCTACATTTAAAAACCAGCTTTTCATTATATTAGTTAAATTAGTTACGAATGGTTATGGTCAGTAGTGAGCTAAGTAGTACTATCTTATTCGGAGCAAAGTTACTAACTTTTTTGATATCCCCCAACAGATTTACCAAAATATTTTCTAACATATTTATTAACAAGGGGTCTACTCACACATAAAACATTAAATACAAGTATGTTGTATGCTTTAAGTTATGTATATAACAAAAATAAAGTGTTAAATTTTAACTATTTTTTAATCTTTTGTAGTAGATTTGCGCTCTAAACCGAGCTTATACAGCAATGAATAGACAAAAGAAACATACCCAAGCCTTTATTTTGGTAGCACTTTTATTCTTACTTTTTGGAGGTTTAACAGTGCTCATACAGCTTTTATTACCTCATCTTCGTGATGTGTTTCAGTTGCATTATTCCGATGCAGCCTATATTCTTCTATCTTTCTTCTTGTCTTACTTATTTTTTTCTATCCCTGCAGGTTTTATTCTCACTAAAATAGGTTATCAGCGAGGCATTATCTTAGGTCTTTTGCTTATCTCTTTGGGTGCTTTGCTCTTCTATCCTGCTGCCGGGGAACGCTTATATTGGGTATTTTTAACTGCTATCTTCGTATTAGGCTGTGGTGTTACTTTCCTACAAGTGGCTATGAACTCTTATATAGTGATTTTAGGCGACGAAGCCACTACACCTCGCCGGCTCACTTTCTCTCAAGCCTTCAACGCCATAGGCACTACCATTGCCCCTATATTCGGAGCCGTTTACTTACTGAGCAATGAAGTAAAAAAAGAAGCCGAAATAGAAGCCTTAGACACTACAGATAAGCTTATTTATTTCCGTGAAGAAGCCTTTTCTATACAATTACCTTTTTTGTATATAGCCTTATGGGCACTTGCTTTAGCATTTGTTTTTGCAGTAGTTAAATTACCTTATGCTTATAGAATAAAAGAAGTAGTAAATAAAGAAAGTTATTGGAATCTTCTCAAGAAAACTCCCTTACTGTTGGGGGCTATAGGTATCTTCTTGTATGTAGGTGCTGAAGTAGTGATAGGAAGTTATGCAGTAAACTACTTCATCAATATGAACATCACTAAGGATATTTTAGAGAGCCCTTTTATGTGCTTTATTGTAGAAACGCTTGGCTTATTGGCAGGGAAACCTCATCTAACCTCAGCCGATCCCAAGGCTATTATAGCTGTTTTTCTCACTTTCTACTGGGGAGGTGCTATGTTAGGACGCTTTATCAGTGTTTATCTCATCAAGTGGATTGCTCCCGCCAAAGTTCTCATTGCTTTTGCTATAGTTGCCATCTCTCTTATTTTGTTTTCTATCAATACCGGTGGTTTGCTCTCAATGTGGACTTTATTAAGTATAGGCCTCTTCAACTCTATGATGTTTCCCACTATCTTTGCGCTTGCTTGTGAAGGGATAGACGAACTCAAAACTCAAGCTTCAGGTATCCTTTGTACGATGATTGTCGGTGGCGGACTCTTGCCTATTCTGTACGGTTTCCTTACCGACTATATAGGTTTCCGCTTAGCATTCCTCACCTTAGTAGTTTGCTACGGTTATATCGCTTTCTTTGGTTTTTACAAAAACAATAAATAATCATCAATGATAATAAACAATTGATAATTAACAAAAAAAATCAGCTAATTTACTTTCACAAATTGGCTGATTTTTTTCAATACATTATAAATTCCCAAAAGTGCTACTATCCTTATTCCTTCATAAACTAATGGAGTTGATAGGTTTGCGAGTTTTATCTTGGTATCGTGTTTTGAAGCAAGTATATCGTTATCGATAAAATACACAAAAGGAGAGGGAACTTTCCATACAATAAGCTCTATAATATAAAACAGAAGAAATGCACAAAATAACTGCCAGTGGTAATGTAACAACTCCTTTTTCTTTGTTGCCAAATACAACAGCAAAGCGCCATTTAGCAGACATAATATAGCAAAAACGCCATTATTATTGAATTGCATCACAGCACTAATCCCCACTAACATTGCTGTTATCACAAGTAAATAACCTATATTCTTGCACAATGCAAGAGCATGCAGATAATCCCTAAACTTTATATTGAGTACCAACAAACGGTCACGTTGTTGCTTCTCCTCATTGCTTAAAAGCTCGTAATCTGTTCCCGGTGAAGGCATCATTTCCTTCATTACCTCTTTGAGCAAACGTTCGTCTTTAATCTTTTCGAGGAGTTCAGTAGGATATTTTCCTTGTTCTAAAATCGCTTTAGCACGCGTGATTAATCTTTCTTTATAGGATATTTTTTCAGTGATATTCATTACTATTCCCTTTAACAAAATTTCTACCTAAGAAGCTATTAATATCGTATTGTGTTATAACCTTTGGCAAAATCTATATCATATCTAATTAATAATTATGAATTGTTACTTGCTAATTCCACGAACAGTTCTTCTCCTTCTTTTACTACTTTCGCTACTTTCTTACTGGTAAGACCTTTAATAGCTTTATCCCATTTCTTGTTAGAAAATGCCGTTTGTGTCTTTAGAGCATCTAAAAGCAGCCTTTCTGAGGTTTTTAAAAGCTCAAACACTACTTTCTCGTCTTCCGAAAGCTCTACTTCTTTCTTCTCAGGACGCATTTGTGGGAAGAAAAGCACTTCTTGTATACTCTCATTGTTGGTAAGGAACATTACGAGTCTGTCCATACCGATACCCAAACCTGAGGTAGGTGGCATACCGTATTCAAGAGCACGCAAGAAATCTTGGTCAATGAACATCGCTTCGTCGTCGCCTTTTTCTGAGAGTCGCAATTGTTCTTCAAAGCGCTCACGTTGGTCAATAGGGTCGTTCAATTCCGAATAAGCATTGGCAATCTCCTTACCGCATACCATTAACTCAAAACGTTCAGTAAGGTCGGGGTTGTCGCGGTGTTCTTTGGTCAGTGGCGACATTTCTTTGGGGTAATCGGTGATGAAAGTAGGCTGAATGAAGTTACCTTCGCATTTCTCACCAAATATCTCATCTATCAGTTTGCCCTTGCCCATCGCTTCGTCTACCGCAATACCGATAGACTGTGCAAAGGCTCTCAATTCGTCTTCTGTCTTTCCAATAATGTCAAAGCCTGTGAACTGTTTAATAGCATCAGTCATCGTAAGGCGTGGATAAGGAGCTTTGAAATCTACTGTGTGTTTACCAAAGGTCGCCTTAGTAGTACCATTCACGGCTATAGCGCAATGTTCGATTAAGCGTTCTGTGAAGTCCATCATCCAGTGATAATCTTTGTAAGCCACATAAATTTCCATAGCCGTAAACTCAGGGTTGTGAGTTCTATCCATACCCTCGTTGCGGAAGTTCTTAGAAAACTCATATACCCCGTCAAAACCTCCTACAATAAGACGTTTTAAGTAAAGTTCATTCGCAATACGCATATACAGCGGAATGTCCAACGCATTGTGATGGGTGATAAACGGACGTGCACTAGCTCCCCCTGGTATAGCTTGTAGTATAGGTGTCTCTACTTCCAAATAACCTGCATCGTTAAAAAACTGACGCATAGCATTGAAGAGTTTAGTGCGCTTGATAAACACTTCTTTCACTTGTGGATTTACTACCAAATCTACATAGCGCATACGGTAGCGTTGTTCAGGATCGGTGAAGGCATCGTGTACTTTACCATCGGCATCTACCTTAGGCATAGGTAGCGGACGTAATACTTTTGAAAGTAGCGTAAAGTTCTTTACCAATACGGTTTTCTCACCCATTTTAGTGATGAAGAGCGTTCCTTCAGCACCTATAAAGTCACCTAAATCCAATAATTTTTTAAACACCTCGTTGTAAAGCGTTTTATCATCGGTAGGGCACATCTCATCGCGGTTGAAGTACAATTGCATCGTGCCTTCACTATCTTGCAAAGTAGCAAACGAGGCTTTTCCTTGTACACGCAACGACATTAATCTACCGGCTACAACCACTTGTTTACCTTCTTCATAATGGTTGGCTACGTCCTTAGAGGTAGTATCAACCGGGTATAATGGGGCGGGATAAGGGTTTATCCCCAATTCTTTCAATTTAGAGAGTTTTTCTCTACGAATGATTTCTTGTTCTGATAACATCTTTTTTAATGATTAATGCTTAATGATAAATGGTTAGTGGCTAGTGATTAATTGAAATACTTTTAGGGTGCAAAAGTACGGCGTTTTTTTGACTTACACAATAGTATTCGCAAATAAACACGACGCGCCCATTCCACCATCAAGTGCAATTTTTCAGATTAGATCG
>ERZ772967.1690-NODE-1690-length-14892-cov-8.512907_pt1 | contig 14892 bp, 9 predicted proteins | sample MGYA00511677_ERZ772967 | MGnify/ENA primary metagenome ERZ772967 (study PRJEB29015, sample SAMEA2737931) | human oral metagenome | biome: human oral; feature: human-associated habitat; material: dental | place: China | collected 2146 ...
GAAGGCCCGATCAGTATTCGGAGTTCTTTCAGACACTCGTGACGCGGTGGCGTGACCTCACTGAACACAGGAACGATCCTGCATACATCGCGCGGGAGATCTATGGGGATGAGATCGACATTCTCTTTGACCTTGCGGGACACACATCGGACTCGGGGCTTGCCGCTCTCGCGTGGAAGCCGGCGCCCATTCAGCTCTCGGGACTCGGCTATATGGCGACGACGGGGCTGCCTGCCGTAGATTACTTCGTGACCGATCACTACTGCGATCCTGTGGGCAGCGGCAGTGAAGATGTCTATGTGGAAAAATTGCTGCGCCTTACGAGCCAATTCTGCTATAATGGATTTACGAATCTGCCCGCCTCAACAGGAACCCCCGCACGCACACGCGGCTATATTCAGTTTGCGTCTTTCAATCAGTATCGGAAGCTGCAGGACTCGATGCTCTTGGCATGGCGGGAGATCATGGAACGCGTGCCGAATGCCCGCCTTCTATTGAAGGACAGTGCTTATGGAAAGCGCGGTATTGTTCGAATGGTGCAGGAGCGTTTGCGGCGACTTGGCTTCGACCTGAGCCGCATCACGTTTGAGGGATCGACACGCGACTATATGCGGCGCTATCTCGATGTGGACATTGCCCTCGATACCTATCCGTGGCCGGGCGGCGGAACCACCTGCGACGCACTCTACATGGGAGTGCCCGTGGTCTCCTATTATCAGGAGCGGCACAGCACGCGCTTTACCTACAGTCTGCTCGCCAACATTGGACTCTCCGATCTTGCCTCGGAGCGCATGGAGGACTATGTGGCGACGGCGGTGGCGCTTGCGGGAAATCTTGACCTTTTGGATGCCCTGCACAGGGAAATGCGTGACCGCATGAAGGCATCGCCCGTCATGGATCAGGAGCGCTATATACGTGAGATGGAGGAATGCTATCGTGCAATCTGGGCGCAGTGGGAAGCAGAGCAGGGCTGCCTTTGAACGCGCCTTTGCACGCGTGCAGACAGAACTCGCAGCTGGGCACTTGGAGGAGGGGCTTGCATGCCTTTCGGAAATGGTGCGTGCGAATCTCTTTCCCAAGGAACGCCGCTGCGAGCAGCACGAACTGATGGGACAGGTCCTCTACTGTCTTTCCGACCTCACGGCGGCACTTCCCCATTTGAAACTGGCGTGGGAACTGCCGCGTGCGGATCACACGGCGCGCCTTACGGCGCTCAGCAACTATCTGATGGATCTGCACTATGTTGATGGGATCGGAGATGAGGAGCTGTATGCAGCGCATCTCGTGTATGAGACCATGCTCGGTGATCTGCCGCAGTTTACGCATACCGGACGGTGCCGTAAAAAGCTTCGCATCGGCTATCTCTCGCCGAATATAACGGATCATGTCGTGCTGAACTTTGTGATCCAGCTCTTCGCCGCATACGACCGCACACATTTTGAAGTGTATCTCTATGACATCGGTACGCTGCAGAGCGAGGTGACGGACTGGGTCGCGGGCATGGTGGACGGGTATGCCGATCTTTCGCAATGCAGCGCGCGGGCGGCTGCGGAGCGCATCTATGCAGATGAGATCGATATCCTCTTTGATCTTGCGGGGCACTCGGCAGGGGGCAGCACGCTGCGGATCGCAGCGCACAAGCCTGCACCGGTACAGATCTCGGGCATTGGGTACTTCGATACGACGGGACTTTCAGCGGTGGACTACGTGCTCGGGGATCCGTATGTCGATCCACAGGGGATGGAGGAACGTTTCGCGGAACAGATTCTCCGTCTGCCCTATACGCATCTCTGCTTCACTCCGTCCGATCGGTTTCAGCCGTATGAGCATCTGCGTCGCGTGCCGCATGATCCCGTCATCTTTGCGAGCTTTAACAACTTCGCGAAGATTACGGACGGCATGCTCCGCCTCTGGGCAGAGATTCTGCGGCGTACGTCTGCGGCGCGACTTCTGCTGAAGAATACGCAGCCGAGTGAGGAAGTGCTTGCCCGAATGCGGATTCGTGCCGAGCGGGCAGGTATCGATATGGATCGCCTCACGCTGCGACCCGCGTCAAAGGACTATCTGCGGGACTATCTGGAGGTGGATGTGGTGCTCGACACCCATCCATATCCGGGCGGCGGGACGACCTGTGAGGCGCTTTTTATGGGACTGCCCGTCGTGACGATGGCGGGCAGCCGCCACGGGGCACGCTTTGGCGCGGGGCTCCTTCACAATGTGGGGCTGTCGGAGCTTGTAGCAGACCGTCCGCAGACGTACGTAGAATGTGCCGTCGCCTTGGGGACGGATATGGAGCTGCTTGCGGCACTGCACGCAGCAATTCCGCGTATGATGCGCGCCTCACCGCTGATGGACGGGACAGGTTATGTGCGTGCCGTGGAGGCGGCATACAAGATGGTATGGGAGCGATACCTCAATGAAGAAACGTAAGAAGATCCGCGCGGAAAATGCACGCAAAAAGCGTGCGCGGCGGGAAGAAAAACGTAAGGCGAAAGGGACGATGACGATGACAGAGAAGAAAATTGTGTCGACGGCGGATATTCGGCGTGCTATGGAGAAGAAGGAATATGCAGCGGTGATCAATTCGTTTGCCGACATGCTTGCACAGGGCAATCCGTCCGAGGAGTGCTTTGGGGATGTGGCACGCGCCTATTTCGAGCTGGGCGACTATACGCGTGCGGCAAGCTGGGTAACGACGACGCTTTCAAGAGATCCATCGAATGTAGCTGCGCGCATCCTGCTTGCGCGCATCTGCCAGCGCGAGAAACGCCCCGACGATGCGCTGAAGCTCTACGAGAATATCCTTGCTTCCCATGGCGCGGCCGTATCGGAGGAACAGGGGGCGGAGATCAAACGTCTCGCAGGTCTCGATGCGCGTCTCAATCCGGAGAAAACGCGCACGGAATACCCGCATCTCGCTGCATTCCTTGGGATGGGGGGAAAGCCTGCTGCTGTGATTCCTGCCGCGTCGGCTGCGCCTGTGCCGCCGGTTGCTCCCACTGTGGTAGTGGAGAAAAGCCCTACGCCGTCTGCCGCTTCCACTGTTGCCGTGCATGCCACGCAGCAGGTGCGTGAGATCCTTGCACAGACGATCCGTCCCGTGGAGAAGGTGGAGGCACTGAACGCATTCGCAGGCGCGGCATACATTGCAGATGACTATGCTGGGGCAAAGACTCTCCTTATGGCGGCACTGGAGGTGGATCCCGGCTGCGATGATACGATCCGTAATATGGCGCTCCTCCTGCATGAGATGGGCGAGAAGGGCAAGGCGCTTCAGATTGCGGCGAAGATGCGCAGGGCAGACTTCATGCTGCTGCGGGCACTGAAGTCATGAAGCAGCTCTCAATCATCCTCACAGTGACAGGAGACGGAGCATATCTGCGTGAGACGGCGGAGGCGGCACTTGCCGCTGCCTCCGCTCTTCGTGTGGAGACGGAGCTGATCGTCGCACTGCATACAGCGCGGGAAAAGGCGATGCGCAAGCAGCTTCGTCACCTGCCGTGTCGTCTGTGTGCATCGGACACGGCTTCCCCCGCAGCCCTCTGCAATACTGGTGAACGTGCGGCGAAGGGACGGCACCTCCTCTTTTTGGAGGAGGGCGTGATCCTCACAGAGGAGGGGCTGCGAAAGATGCTCGAAACCCTCCTGCTAGATGATGAGATTGCTGCGGTCGGCCCCTTCTGCAACCGTACAAATTTCGCATGGCAGTACATCAATGCGGAGGCGATGGAGGAGCAAGGAGAGCATCCGGCGGACTGGGTGCGGACGACGCTGACGGGCGCGACGGAGAGCCTGTTCCTTGAGGGCTTTGCGCTGCTCGTGCGCCGCTCTGTCTTTCAGGCGGTGTATGGCTTCGATGAGGCGTTCACGGGCGGCGGTGCGGATCTCGACCTTTCATTTCGGCTGAAATACGAGGGATTTCACCTCCTGCGCGCCCCCGTTTATCTTGCGCACAGGGCGGCGAACAGCTGCGAACTCTACGACATGGTGCGCACAGAGGCGCGGCCGCTCCTCATGGAGCGATGGGGCATTGACATCGGTCTGCCCGAAACGATATTGCAGGAGCTGCTTGGCGGGATTGTGTGGACACATGACCTTCCGCTGATCCGCGCAACGGCGCGCACTGCTCTCTGCAAGGCACCACTTGTGAGCATCATGATTCCGACGTACAACCGCCCCACCTATTTCCGTGAGACGCTCGAGAGTGCACTCTCCCAGACCTATCCGAACATCGAGGTGATCGTCTGCGACAACTCCACGGATGACCGTACCGAGGAACTGATGCAGGCGTATCGGGCGGATGTGCGTGTGCGCTATGTCCGCAACAGAGAGGCGAAGACGAAGGAAGAGAACTTTATGCCGTTCGAGCATCTCGCGCAGGGTGAGTACCTGCAGTGGTGCATGGACGACGATATCCTTCTGCCGGACAAGATTACGCTCATGGTCGATGCCTTTCTCTCGGAACCGACCGCCACATTGGTTACGTCTGTACGCGGGGTGATTGATGGGGAGGGGCGGTATCTCGGGCAGTGGCAGGCACCACCCATCTATGGACGATCTGGATGTTTCGCCGGTGCCGTCGTTGGTCACTCCACACTCAGGAATATGGCAAATTTTTTGGGTGAACCCTCTGCCGTCCTCTTTCGCCGGTGCGATCTCGTGCATCACTACTGGCGTGCACAGGCGCGTGGCTATCTGACCATCTCGGATTGTGTCATGTGGCTGGAACTCCTTGAAAAGGGGGGGGCCGTTATCTTCGCTCGGCCACTCAGCCTCTATCGGCGACATGAGGGACAGGAGGGCGTTCGGGCGGATACGCTGGTACTCAGCCGCATTGAGTGGCGGCGCCTGATTGAGGAATACTGGCGGCGGCGCGTGTTCCTGACCGAGGAGACGGATTACCGTACCGTCATGGAGCTTCTGCTGGGATCGGATCGGGAAATGATCGAGCCGTTGCTGGCGCAAGTATCTCCCGAACTGCGCAGAACCTATGAGACGAGCACCTCGCTACTCCATATTGTCCTTATGAATCGTGTTGAGGGGTGTGCGTCCATTCGTCTGGATGCACCGCTGAAACTGCTTGTGGAGCGGGGCTTGATTTCTTTGAGCGGATGTACACAGGAGGGCGGCGATCCTCAGATTGCACTCAGCGATGTCATGGATCAGCATGACAGCATACTGTTGATGGAACGTCGCCATATTTGGTGTCGCTCGGACAGGAAAGACGTGCTTCTGGCGCTTGCGGCGCGCGGCAATGTCTTCTTGCAGGAGTTTGATGATCATCCAAAGATCCTGAAAGAAATTGCGCAGGAGGGGCACTTCACCTTCCGCGCTGTCTCTGCCATACAGGCTTCAACGAAATATCTTGCTGATTTCCTGCGTGAGTTCAATCCCCATATCTATCTCTTTGAAAATCAGCTCGCCTCTCTGCCCAAGCAGCGCATCTACAACATGAAGAATGAACGCGTGACGATCTTCTTTGGCGCGCTGAACCGCCGCCCGGACTGGGAGCCGCTGATGCCCGCGATCAATGCGGCGATTCGCCGTTACGGCGACCGGCTGCATTTTCATGTCATCTCCGATCATGCCTTTTATGAGGCTCTTGAGACGGAGGAAAAAGACTTTGCGGGCGGCGTACGGGATGCCGCCATCATTGCCCCGTATGAACGCTATACTGCAGCACTGCACGATGCAGACATAGCCCTCCTGCCGCTGCGGGATACAGAGTTCAACCGTGCCAAGTCCGATCTGAAGTTCATCGAGGCGGCGGGGCATGGTGCGGTGGCGCTGGCTTCGCCTACGGTTTATGCGGAAACGATGCGCGACGGTGAGACGGGGCTGATCTTCCGTAGCCCCGAGGAGTTCGCCGAAAAACTCGATCTGCTGATAGAGCACGCTGATCTCAGACGAACCCTTGCGGAGCATGCCTATCGCTATGTGGCAGAGCATCGCCTGCTGGAATATCATCTGGACGACTACATCGCCGCCTATCAGGAGATGTTTGCGCGGCGAGAGGAGCTGGAACGCGACAGACGCGCCCGTATCGCGAAATTTTTCCCGCAGCTGTAGATCTGTCGTGGAACTATTATGGAAGCAGAACGATGATGAACACACGCGGAGAGCATGGAAGTTATGAGCTATCTTAGTATAATTCTTGCAGTGACAGAGGAGGGCACATATCTGCGCGAGACGGCGGAGGCGGCACTTGCCGCTGCCTCCGCTCTTCGTGTGAAGACGGAGCTGATCGTCGCACTGCATACAGTGCGGGAAAAGGCGATGCGCAAGCAGCTTCGTCACCTGCCGTGTCGTCTGTGTGCATCGGACACGGCTTCCCCCGCAGCCCTCTGCAATACTGGTGAACGTGCGGCGAAGGGACGGCACCTCCTCTTTTTGGAGGAGGGCGTGATCCTCACAGAGGAGGGGCTGCGAAAGATGCTCGAAACCCTCCTGCTAGATGATGAGATTGCTGCGGTCGGCCCCTTCTGCAACCGTACAAATTTCGCATGGCAGTACATCAATGCGGAGGCGATGGAGGAGCAAGGAGAGCATCCGGCGGACTGGGTGCGGACGACGCTGACGGGCGCGACGGAGAGCCTGTTCCTTGAGGGCTTTGCGCTGCTCGTGCGCCGCTCTGTCTTTCAGGCGGTGTATGGCTTCGATGAGGCGTTCACGGGCGGCGGTGCGGATCTCGACCTTTCATTTCGGCTGAAATACGAGGGATTTCACCTCCTGCGCGCCCCCGTTTATCTTGCGCACAGGGCGGCGAACAGCTGCGAACTCTACGACATGGTGCGCACAGAGGCGCGGCCGCTCCTCATGGAGCGATGGGGCATTGACATCGGTCTGCCCGAAACGATATTGCAGGAGCTGCTTGGCGGGATTGTGTGGACACATGACCTTCCGCTGATCCGCGCAACGGCGCGCACTGCTCTCTGCAAGGCACCACTTGTGAGCATCATGATTCCGACGTACAACCGCCCCACCTATTTCCGTGAGACGCTCGAGAGTGCACTCTCCCAGACCTATCCGAACATCGAGGTGATCGTCTGCGACAACTCCACGGATGACCGTACCGAGGAACTGATGCAGGCGTATCGGGCGGATGTGCGTGTGCGCTATGTCCGCAACAGAGAGGCGAAGACGAAGGAAGAGAACTTTATGCCGTTCGAGCATCTCGCGCAGGGTGAGTACCTGCAGTGGTGCATGGACGACGATATCCTTCTGCCGGACAAGATTACGCTCATGGTCGATGCCTTTCTCTCGGAACCGACCGCCACATTGGTTACGTCTGTACGCGGGGTGATTGATGGGGAGGGGCGGTATCTCGGGCAGTGGAAGGGGCTGCCGCCTATCTGCGGGACCTATGGATGCTTCAGTGGTGCGACAATCGGTCATGCAATGCTCATGGAGCTTGGGAACTTCTTGGGCGAACCCTCTGCCGTTCTCTTTCGTCGGCGTGACCTCGTGCATCACTACTGGCGTGCGCAGGCGCGCGGCTATCAATGTATATCGGACTGCGTCATGTGGCTGGAACTCCTTGAAAAGGGGGATGCTGTTATCTTCGCACGGCCGCTCAGCCTCTTTCGTATGCATGGCGGACAGGAGGGGAGGCAGGCGGATTCGGTTGTCCGCGGGATCCTTGAGTGGTGGCGTCTCGTTGACGATTATTGGCACAGGCGCATATTCCTGACGCAGGAGGAGGATTATCGGTTTGTCCTGAACGATATGAGGTTGAGCGCCAAGAAAACAGTTGATCCGCTGCTTCCGCAGATATCCCCCGAACTGAGAAGAGCGTATGAGATGGAGGAGATCTCCCGTATCTAAGGAACTACTGATACAGTCAACACTGTATATTGTTTTTATCTCCGTTTGATGATAGCCCATTGACAGTAGTAGACACGGCTCTTATAATAAAGACAAGCATACGTGCGAGGCAGGAGAGATACTGGTTGTCACAGTGTTTCTCCAACAGTGAAAGGAGAGCCGATATGACGGGCAAAGTGAAATGGTTCAGCGCGGACAAGGGATACGGATTTATCTCCCGCGCGGACGGCGACGACGTGTTCGTGCATTTTTCTTCGATCCAAGGTGAGGGATATAAGACACTCAACGAAGGTCAGGAAGTCGAATTCGACATCGTCGAAGGTGCGCGTGGTCCACAAGCGGACAACGTGGTCAAAAAGGAATAAAATCCAAGGTTTGAAAAGCCCGGCTTACACAGCGGGCTTTTTCATTTGCGAAAAACATGGATGGCGTGGAAAAATCAGAATTTAGGGAAATTACCATTCTTTTGCAGGTTTTTTGATGATTGCGTCGAAATAGGTAGATAAAAGGGGGGCGAGAGAAGATCGCTCCTGTGAATAGAAAGGGGCTGTGTTTCATGGCTGCATTCACGATTCGGGGAAAGAATGTCGAGGTTACACCGGCGCTGCGGGACTATGTGGAGAAGCGGGTCGGCAAGATCACGAAGTACTTCGAGAACGTCGGGGACATCTCGGTACTGCTCTCGGTGGAGGGGAACCATCACAAGGTAGAGGTAACGGCTCCCATCGTGCGCGGGGTTCTGCTGCGCGGCGAGGAGCATTCAGAGGATATGTACAGCTCCATCGATCTCGTCATTGAGAAATTGGAACGCCAGATTCGCAAGCAGAAGACGAAGCTGGAGCGCCGTTTCCGTCATGGCGGGTTCAAGGCAGAGGCGGTCGAGACATTCAGCCAGCCCGTGCCGGAGGAGGATGATGTCTTCCCCGTTGTCAAGACGAAGCACTTCGCCCTGCAGCCGATGGATGTGCAGGAGGCGATCATGCAGATGAATCTGCTGAATCACCGCTTCTTCGTCTTCCGCAACGCGGAAACGGAGGAGGTCAACGTGGTCTACAGCAGAAACGACGGAAAGTACGCCCTGATCGAGGTCGAAGAGGGCTGACTGTGAAAATGGGGGACGGCTGCGCGTTTGCGGTGCGCAGTCGTTCTCTTTTTTGTCCCGTTTCCGTTCATTTTGTGTTATGATAGTGGGCGGTAAAATTTCTCTATGGAACCGGGGCAATCAATGAGAAAAATCTATGTTATTCATCAATGGGTGAGCCTTATCTGCGCGCTCTTTCTGCTGCTGCTGACGCTGACGGGGCTGCCGCTGCTCTTTCGCAGTGAAATCAATGCGTGGAACACGGTGAATCTGCCGCAAAGTGGGGAGCCCATGCCGCTCCGTGCGATCTGGGAGGCGCTGCCTGCGGGGACGGCGGCGGTGATGCAGGCGTTTCCGGAGAAGGAGATCCTCGGTGTCACACCGGACGGGTCGGACGGGACGCTCTACTTCCTCGTCAAGGATCGCAGTGGAAAGGCGGCGCGATCCCATATGCGCATGGGCGGCGAGCAGATCATGTACGATGTGCGCACGGGCACGGTCTTCAACCGCAAAGACCGCGTCTACCGCTCCGAAGCCGTGCAGCAGTTCATGCATACGATGCACGTTCTGCACGTCCGCATGGGGATGGATGAGGGCGGGCGCGACCTTCTCGCATTCATGTGCGGTCTTTCCGTCATCTCCATTGTGAGCGGTGTCTATCTCTATCTGCCGATGATGAAGAGCCTTGCGTTTGGCACGCGGCGGCGAAAGAGCAGTCGTCTGTTCTGGTCGGACTGGCACAAGATCACGTCCGTCTTTGCGGGCACATGGGCGGTCGTGATGTGTGTGAGCGGCATCTTCATCGTCCTTTACTCCATCGGAATACGGGACTATCACCGCACGGCGCACGCACTTGCGATGGAGCATTTTGCGGCGCAGGAACAGAGTGCGGGGACACTGTCTTCGACCGAGGCGCTAACGCGAATTCAGGAGAGCTTTCCTGCGAAGGATATTATTTCCCTGCGCCTTCCTACGGCAGCGGATGGCTATTATATCTTCCAGATCGCCGAGCCCGCCGTGCGTGCGACGGATTTTACGCTCGGCGAGCAGGCCTATCTGCCTGCGGCGGGCGGGGAGCCGCTCTTTGTACCCGTGCCCGCGTGGCTGCAGACGGCGCCGTTCTTCCTGAATATCCACATTCACAATCACGAGTTCCTCGCGGAGAAAATCTTCTGGGGGCTGCTCATCCTCATGACGGCGGCGATGATTGTCACGGGGATCGTGCTCTGGCTGACGCGCTGGAAGAATCGCATCTCAGATGCCGTTGAGGCTGCTGCTCAGCGACGGACAAATGCGGCGTGGGAGGAGCCGGTGCGGATTGCCGTACTGAGTTTGATCCTATTCATCGCACCGATGTACGGCAGGATCGGGGAGTGGGTTGCCCTTGCACTCAGCGCCTATCTTGTCTTTTACTTTGTACGCGCCGTGCGTAGGTGATGTGTTAGAAGTTCTTCGGCACATATTACGTGTGTGCCCCACCCATGTTCCGCAACATTTATCATAGAGCCGTTTTTAGAAAAGGGGATGCCGTTGAAATTCACGGGACTTACATCGTCTGAGGCGGAAGCATCGCGCGTGAAATACGGCGCGAATACCATTCCGGAGCCTGCATGGGTGACGTTTGGAGAGGCGTTCCTAGAGACGTTCCGCGATCCGATGATCCGCATCCTGCTCGTGATGGTCGCGCTTATGATCGCGATGTACTTCGCGGGGCATGCGGAGATCTACGAGCCGATCGGCACGATCGTGACCGTCATCATCGTCGCAACGGTGACGGCGCGGACGAATGTGGCGAGCGATACAGAGTACCGTGCTCTGCGTGCACGCTCGGCAAAGGATACGGCGAAGGTCTGCCGTGACGGCGGGCTCCTCGTGCTGCCCGTGGACGACATCGTTGTGGGCGATCATGTGATCCTGCAGGGCGGGAACAAGATCCCGGCGGACGGAATGCTCATCGCGGGGGAACTCCGCGTCAACAATTCGGCGCTCAACGGGGAGACGGAGGAGTGCCCGAAGGTTCCCGCAGACATCCTCTATCGCTTCCCCGAAGAGGTTACGGGCGACACCTTCGTCGACGATGCGACACTCTTTCGCGGGAGCGTCGTCTTTGACGGTGAGGGCGTGATGGAGGTGCGCCGCGTCGGCGTGCAGACCATGATGGGGAAGATGGCGGCGGAGATGCAGGCGCGTGAGCCGGACTCTCCCCTGCAGGTGAAGCTTGCGAAGCTCGCCGATCAGATCTCGGCGTTCGGCTACGTCTCAGGACTGGTCATCATCTCGCTCTATATGATGTTTTTCGTCCTGCGTGCGGGTGGGCTTGAGGCATATGTCATGCTGGGATGGAGTGCGATCCTTGTGGATGTGATTCAGGCGGTCTCGCTCGCGATCCTCATCATCGTCTGCGCCGTGCCCGAGGGGCTGCCGCTCATGATCTCGCTCGTCCTCATGCAGAATACGAGTCGGATGCTCGCACGCGGCGTCCTCGTGCGGCGTGCGGTCGGCATCGAAACGGCGGGCTCGCTGAACATCCTCTTCAGCGACAAGACGGGTACGATCACGGGCGGACAGCTTGAGGTCGTGGAATTCTTTACGGCGGACGGCACGGTCATCGCGCCCGAGGAGCATGCCGTCCTCCATGAAAAGCTGAAGCTCGCGATCGGTATGAACTCCGCCGCCATGTATGATGAGGGCGGCAGTGTCGTTGGCGGCAATCCGACCGATCAGGCGGTCATGCGTTTTCTGGGGGTCGAAACGTACCGTGCGATGCAGGCAGATGAACGCTGCCGTGCAGGGCAGCGGCAGACCTTCAACTCGACGAACAAGTTCAGTCAGGCGGAGCTGCCTGCGCGCGGTACGGTCGTCTACAAGGGGGCGCCCGAGGCGCTGCTTGCACGTGCGAAGTACGCGCTCCGAGCGGATGGGACACTCGTGCCGTTTGATGCGGCGGCACTGAACGAAAAAATAAACGCCTATGCGACGCGTGCAATGCGCGTGCTGGCGTTCGGATATTCGGAGCAGCCCTTCCGAAAGAACGAGATCAATGCAGATGTCGTCCTGATCGGGCTTGCAGCCATTCGTGACGACGTGCGCCCCGAGGCGCGCGAGGCGGTCACGGAGGTGCAGGCGGCGGGCGTGCAGGTCGTCATGGTGACGGGTGACCGCCGCGAGACCGCCGTTGCGATCGCGCGTGATGCGGGCCTCCTGCGCGAGGACAGTGATCTCGTGCTCACGAGCAGCGACCTCGCTCAGATGCGCGATGACGAGGTACAGCGCGTTTTGCCGCAGTTGCGCGTCATCGCGCGCGCACTGCCGACGGACAAGTCCCGTATCGTGCGACTCTCGCAGAAGATGAACCTCGTCGTCGGCATGACGGGGGACGGCGTGAATGACTCACCCGCACTGCGCCGTGCGGATGTCGGCTTTGCGATGGGCAGCGGCACGGAGGCGGCGCGTGATGCGGGGGATATCGTCATCCTCGATGATAACTTTCGCTCGATTAAGGACGCGATTCTCTACGGACGCACGATCTACAACAACATCCTGAAATTCTGCCGCTTTCAGCTTGTCATCAACATCGCGGCGGTCGTCGTGAGCGCCGTCGCGCCGTTCTTCGGCATCATCGAGCCGCTGCGCGTCACGCATCTCCTCTTCATCAACCTCGTCATGGACAGCCTCGGCGCGATCATGCTCGGCAATGAACCTGCGCACGAGAGCTACATGCGCGAAAAGCCGCGCAGCCGCGATGCGAACCTTATCAGCCCGGCGATGAGCGTGCAGATTGTCTGGATGGGAGCGTGGCTCGTCCTGCTCAGCTTCTATTTTCTGACGAACGTGCATATTGCCGCCGTCTTTGACGGGAAAGCGGAGCACTATACGGCGTATTTTCTCCTCTTTGTGCTTGCTTCCCTCATGAACGGCTTCAACGTGCGCTCCACAGGCTTCGGCATCTTCCGTGCGCTCAGAGAGAATCCGGGCTTCCTCAAGGTATGGGTGATGATCGTCCTCATCATGGCGGCAATCATCAACGCGCCGTATATTCCGCACGATATCGGGCTGTGGATCGGCGGCATGTTCAGCACGACGCCGATTCACGCGGGCGGTTGGGTGCTTGTCTTCCTCCTTGCCGCGACCATGATCCCTGCGGATCTCCTCAGAAAAGCAGTATGGAAGGGGATTGCTAAGGCGCGGTCGTGAGATGGAATGGTGAACTTGGTGAGCGGAGCAATGTCCCGTAGCAATCACTCAAAGTCCGGCACATACTGCGCCCCGACCGCCTCCGCACCCTGCACATAGACGCGCTTCATCCCAAGCTCACGTGCCGCATTCACCACGCTCTCGTATTCAAACGTTGTCAGGCGGCGGTGGAGCGGCGGGAACTCTGCGGCACGATAGAGCGGCGTATACTGCCGCATCAGACTGAGCTGAATCGCATCACCGAACGTCGCCCACAGCCGCCGCACGAGTGCAATGCTCTCGTGACGGTGCCCCGGCAGAACGAGATGGCGCACAAGCACGCCGTGCGTGAGCTGTCCGTTCGTGGCAAACTGCACAGAGCCAACCTGCGCGACCATTGCCCCGAGCGCCGCCCACGCTGCTGCCGCATAATCCGGTGCGGCAGAGTAGAGCCGCCCGCTCTCCTCCGCATCATACTTCAGATCGGGCAGATAGATGTCCACTGCACCCGCAAGGCGCGTGATGTTCTCCACCGTCTCATAGCCGCTCGTGTTCCAGACCACGGGGAGCGTCAGACCCTCCGCGCGTGCAAGTGTGAGCGCATCGAGAATCTGTGGTGTGTAGTGCGTCGGTGTCACAAGATCGAGCGTCGCTGCGCCCTCCTGTTCGAGGGAAAGAAAGCGTGCGGCAAGTTCCTCCGTGCTCATCTGTGTACCGCCGCCCTCGTGGCTGATCGCGTGATTTTGGCAGTAGACGCAGCGCAGCGTGCAGTGGGAGAAGAACACGGCGCCCGCGCCGTGCACGCCGACAAGGCACGGCTCCTCCCACTGATGGAGCATCGTGCGCGCTACGCGCACCGTATGTCCCGCACCGCAGAAGCCGCGCGCCCCCATCGTGCGATTCACGCCGCAGCGACGCGGGCAGAGCGTGCAGTGCGCGAGAAGATCTTCCATGCAAAAACTCCTTTCTCTCTATATTTTTGCACAAGAAAACCGAGACGGCAAGAGCCGCCTCGGCTTTTTCATTCCGAACAGTATGCAATGCTTAGGGCAGTACGATATCCACACCGAGTTCTGCCGCCGCCGCGCGAATGTCCGAAGGTGGTTCCGTATCCGTCACGAGCCCTGCGAGCGCGTTGAGCGGAGTGTAGTCATAGTTGCCGTCCGTCGAGAGCTTGCGCGCCTCCGCCACCACGTAGGCGCGTTTGCTGCGCGCGATGATGCGTGCCTTGTTCAGTCCGTCGTCGATGTCGTAGGTGGACACACTGTTGCCCTTGACATCCACGCCGACCGCGCCGACGAATGCGATGTCGGGCTTGAGCCTGCCGATGAAGTCCTGCGTCATGCCGCCCCAGAAACCGTCGCGTCCGCGATTGATCTGCCCGCCCGCAAAGATCAGCTCGATGCGGGGGTTGCGTGCGAGCACGCCGAGCACATCGACCATGTTCGTCACAACGGTCAGGTCACGGTCGCTCTTCATGAGGAGTTCCGCAATGGCGAGATTGCTCGTCGACACGTCGAGAAAGACCATGTCCTTGTCCTGAATGAGGGAGACTGCAGCCTGTGCGATACGGCGTTTTGCCTCAACATCCATGTGACGATGACGGCTGACCTCAATCATGTGAACACTCTGCGTCAGTTTCACAGCGCCGCCATAGGTGCGTTTCAGTCGTCCCTGCCGCTCAAGCGATCCCAGATCTTTGCGGATACAGTCCTCGGTTACCTTGAATTTGGCGCTGAGCTCTTTGACTTTGACCTTGCCGTCACGCTCCACCATGCGGACGATGAGCTCTTGGCGCTCCTCCAGAAACATGA